>Ga0233437_1001411_pt1 | contig 44103 bp, 31 predicted proteins | sample SI_122_August201_FD_182714 | JGI IMG/M metagenome (GOLD analysis project Ga0233437, IMG submission 182714) | Seawater microbial communities from Saanich Inlet, British Columbia, Canada - SI_122_August2016_200_MG | ecosystem: Environmental > Aquatic > Marine > Inlet | place: Canada: British... | reverse complement strand
ACATAAATGTCTTGTCCACTAAAATCTAATTGATTATTTTTGTTCTTCATATTTGTAATTTTTAAGTTCCGAGGGCGAAGATAATTCACCAGAGGTTCTTTTAAAATTGCAAACATAGGGGCTAATTTGTGCCATAAACAAGAATCCCCGTTCCATTCATTTTTATAAGATATCCTTCGCCGGGAATACAATCTCCAATACCATTGACCCAGTTTGGGCCTATTTTTCTTAACACATTTCCGTTTGAGTTTCTAATAAAGTCAAGATTATCTGTTAATATTGATGAAAATGCATCAAGGGCATCCATAGAAACCTCTGGTAAATAAGCAACAAATTGGAAACCGATTTCTAAATTTATGGGGCTTTGAGGGTCAATTATTTGTCCTTGAATAGTAAAACTATCATTTCCCTGCATCTTAATTAAATAGCCTTCGGTTGGAATCCAGTTACCGATATTATTTACCCAATTCGGACCGATTTTCTGTAAAGTCTGCCCCTGCGAATTTCTTACAAAAACAAGATTATCATTTAAAATTTCCTCTAAAACCACAAGCATATCTGCATTATTTGGAATAATATGAGAAGACGCAAATTGAAAAGCCGATTCAAGTATAATTGTCTGTGATTGATTGCCTAAGTAATCATTACAGAAAAATACACCTGCATCCGTACAACAAAATATGGAAATGTTGCTCATCCATGGATTACATTTTATTTTATTAATTTGAAGATTAGCGAGTCCTTCGTTTAAGAATTGTAAATCTGAAGTTTCAGGATTGTACAAGGCTATACCTTCCTCAACACCCACAGTATTTTCGTCCCATCCGACAAAAAGATTCCCGATTGCATCAAAGCCAAGAGTATTCATGTTTGGCGACCAAAATTCTACTTCCCAGGTGGTAGCATTATCAATCGAACTCCATAAACCTGACGACCACGATTCACCGGGGAAAATTCCATACAACTTTCCATACTCATCATATTTCAAATCACTTATCAATGGCGGGTAAGTCGAATTTACTGTCCATGTCGTTCCACCATCAGTTGAAAAGTAAACCCATTCGCCATCACAAACCGCAAGATTATTTTCATAATAATCCATTGATAGCAATGTTTTATCATTAAATGTTTCTATTATGGTCCAGTCGGTTCCATTACCAGAAGTAATTAATCCGCCCTGAAATCCGACAAAATATTTTTGGACATTCTCGGCAAATATTACAAACTTCGGATAATAACACCACTCCAATACTGTAAATTGATGTGTTGTGAAATTGAAAAGATAGGCTCCGTCGGAATAACTACCTCCGCTTAGGATTAGCATAACATTTTCATTATCATAAGGAATAGCACCCATTACAGCTAAGCCGTAAGAATATTCCACCCAATTGCCGGTTGAATCTTCAATAAATATTCCTGTAGATGTACAAATCACATTTTGCCCTGAAGAAAAATTAACAAAGCAAATATCGTTGGTTTGAATACTGCTGGGGCCAAATTCATACCACTCGGAAAATCCCAAAAAGGGAATTAAAAATAAGAAAAGAATAATTAGTTTTTTCATAGCAACCTCCGTTTTATTATTAAATTTTTTCCCGATAAAATCGGGATTTAGTTTTATTTTTGAGCATTTTATGGTTTTTTCATAATCAAGTTCTATTATAAAATAGAATTTTTTAAGAATTTTCAAATATACAACAAAATCCCTTTTTTTCCAAAGAATCACTGATATATATTATTGTTGGATTGTAGTATTCAGGGTATAAGGGAATTATGGGCTTATAGAAAATAAAGGGAAAAGGGGGAATAAGGGAAATAAGGGAAATATGAGAAATGCCTTTATACCTTTATACCCTTTTTTAAAGATTAATACAATTTCTCTAATTTGAATCAATCAATATTTAAAAAAAGCCTTATTTTTACATAAAAAAAACAAATGAAAAATTTCATAATCACTTTAATTATTTTGGTTCTAATATGTAAGTTTTCGTATAACCAAAATGTAAACGGAATAATTGTTTCCGATTCAAATAATCTGACAATCGTAAAGCTCTGGGGAACACATGAGGAAAGAGGATTTGCCTATGGTTATCTCTTAGGCGACAAGATCACGGATATTGTGAATGGGTATATTTTACCGGTTTTCGGAAACCGTATTGATGAGGCTCGTGATATTATTATTAAAGGTGAAGACCTTATTATCGACTCAATTTATTTTGAAGAATCCAAGGCACTTATTGCGGGAATGGATTCGGCAGGAACTAATACTGCCGGAATTGATTACATCGACGGGATGGTTTATAATTCCTTTCTTGATTTGATAAAATTGCTTGGTATTTTTGCCGATACCTTAGGTTGTTCCAGCCTAATGGATTGGGGCGATGCTACTGCAGGCACCGACTTAGACGGTAAATCGGTTATTTCACGACATCTTGATTGGTCACCTTACAATGCCATAATAAATAATCAGGTGTTGGCTATTCATCTTCCATCAGCGGTTGACGAACAACCGTGGATAATGATTGGTTTTGCCGGACAAATGAGCGTTTTATCAGGATTAAATAGTCAGGTGTCGGTTTTTCAACACATGATGAGTGATTTTTATGGGAGTACAAATCATAATATGGGATATGAGCCAATTTGGTTAACTTTAAGAAAAGCTATTGAAAAAAAGGATTTTAATAGTGACGGGGTAAATAATACACAAGATGTTAGGGATGCAATTGCTCAAAATGTCAATGGTTTTGCCGATGGATATATTGTTGCAGCACTTGCTCCTTCTTCAGCAGGGGCTGATAGTTTAGTAGCACTTGTGGCTGAACTCGCCCCCCAATCTCCTTACTTGACTTTCAGAAGTAATTCCTATCCGGATAATATTCCCGGGGATAATCTTTATGCCGCTAACTATGAGATAAAAAGAAATAATCATCAGCATTATTGTTCAAGATATAATAGTGTTATAACTGCGATAGGAGAGGGGATAAATATTGGTTCATTAGAGAACTGGAATATTTTGAGAGATCATTCAAACTCATATACATCTAATTTGCAATTTATGCAGGTTATTCCCGAATTAGGAATATTAAATCTTTCAGTTCATCATGATGGAATACCTGCCTATCAGCATGAGCCTGTTTCTTATGATCTATATGAATTGTTTTCGCCTGTTTCTGCAATTGATCAATTGGAAAATAATTTGAGCTTACTCAAAATTAAACTTATTCCAAATCCCGCTCAATCATTTTTAATAATTCAAGCTGATTTTGACTTATCTGGTTCGGAATATTCGATTTATAATGTGATTGGAGAAAGAATGGGATTGGGAAAACTTAATAAATCAAATAATCAAATTTCAATCAAACATTTGAAGAATGGATTATACTTTTTTAAGATTAATCTTTCTGGAGATATATTTAGTAGTAAATTTATTAAACAATCTTTTTGAAATAAAATTTATTATTTTTGTATATAGTTCTCAAATATAATAACCTCAGAAGAAGTAAGCGAAAATCAGCGTAATCTGTGGGAAAAAATTATAAACACATGAAAAGAACATTTGGTTTTATATTATTAATAATATTTTCGAGCCTAATGCTAATAGCTCAAAATCAGAAGTCAATTGATAGCCTGAAAATGCTATTACAAAATGATGATAACTCTTTATCAATTGAAGAAAAGAAGAAAATACACCTTCAATTGGCCGGATTGTATTGGGCTGAATCTCCTGAAAAAGTTCTTGAATCTTATCAATCTGCATTAATTTTAGCACAGGAACAAAACAATAAAACCGATGAAGCAAATATTTATAAAAGCATTGGAACAACATATCTGTTAAAAATAAATCATTACGAAAATGCAATAGAAAGTTATTCAAAAGCACTAAACTTGTATTTAGAAATAAATGATACAAATGCAGTTGCAGCTTGTTATAATAATATTGGTATTTCTTACAATAGATTGGGAAAATATGATTTAGCCATTCAAAGCTACCTAAAGCAAAAGAAATTAAATGAGGATACCAAGAATCATAAAGGTATTTCTTATGCAAATAATAATATTGGAAATATTTATCATAATATTAACGAAGACACTATTGCTCTAAAATACTATATGGAGGCATTAAGGATATCACGTCAGATTTCTGATTCGAGTTTAATTCCGGATATTTATACAAATTTGGGTGTAGTTTATATTAAGTTAGATAGTATTTCCCTTGCTTTTAACTACAATGATACGGCCTTAGAAGTTAACGAAAAGATTAATAATAAACAAAATATTGCCAAAATTTTAAGTAATTTGGGTTACCTGTATAAACAAACTAAGGATAGTTTAACTGCCCTGGAGTATTATGAAAGAGCATTGAAGATAAATGAAGAAATTCATAATAAAGAGAATTTAACATCCGTGTTATTTAATATTGGTGCAGTTTATATTACGATGGAAGAAGATTCCAAAGCCTTAAATTCTTTAACTCGTGCTTTAAAAATTGCAAAAGAAATTGAATCACAAAAAGATCAAATGAATATTTATAATAGTTTCTATGATTTATATGAGAAGCAGGAAGATTGGAAAAATGCATTGGACTATTATATTAAACATGTAGAAATCAAAGATAGTATTTACTCCGGGACCAGCCTCGATCGGATTGCGGAATTTGAAACAAAATATAAAACTGAAAAAATAGAACGTCGGCTTATAGAAGAGAAATTAGAATCGGAAAAAAAAGACTCTGCATTACGAACCCAAAGAGTATTGATTTTTGCAGCATTTTTTATTCTCTTATTAATTATTACTTTTTCAGCTTTATTGCTACGACAATTCAATTTGAAAAAGAAAGCAAATATCTTGCTTGAAGACCAAAACTTTGAAATAAATAAACAAAAAGAAGAAATTTTCATGCAGGCACGTAAACTTGAAATAACTAACCGTGAATTAGAGAAACTTTCAATTGTTGCAAGTGAAACAGATAATGCCATTTTAATAGCAAATTCAAATGGAGATATTGAATGGGTTAACGATGGGTTTATAAGGTTATATGGTTATAATCTTGAAGAATTTAAAGTGACTCGAAATCCAAATTTATTTAAGTCAAGTTCACATCCTGAAATAACAAAACTTTTCGACCAGGCTGTTCTTTCTAAGGAATCCGTAATGTATTCATCTCAATTTATTAATAAATTTGGAAAAGTTGTCTGGACTCAAACAACTTTAACTCCTATTTTCGGAAAAAATAATAAAGTCAGACTTATTGTTGCTATCGACTCTGACATTACTCTGCTTAAACATGTTGAAGAACAATTGGTTTTAGCAAAAAATGAAGCCGTGAAAGCAAATAATGTGAAAAGCGAGTTCCTTGCAAATATGAGCCATGAGATTAGAACACCGATGAATGCAGTTCTCGGTTTCGCCGACTTGCTTAGTACAATAATTTCCGACCACAAACAAAAATCTTATGTCGAATCAATTAAATCAAGTGGAAAAAGTCTTCTGACTTTAATTAATGATATTCTCGACCTTTCAAAAATTGAAGCCGGAAAACTTGAAATACAATATGCACCATTGAATTTAAGGCCTGTTTTAAAAGAAATTGAACAAATTTTTTCAATTAAAATAATGCAAAAGAACCTTGAATTTATTTCCGATATTGATCCTCGTATTCCTGTAAGTTTGATCTTGAGCGAAACAAGGTTGCGTCAGGTTTTATTTAATATTATTGGAAATGCCATAAAATTCACAGAAATAGGCCATATAAAATTAATGAGTAAAATAATTAGTGAATCTGATGATAATAAGAAAATTGATTTGCTGATATCTGTTGAAGATACAGGAATTGGTGTTCCAAAAGCTCAACAAGAACGTATATTCAAATCTTTTGAACAACAAGACGGACAGGATGAAAAAAAGTTTGGCGGTACTGGTTTGGGTTTGGCAATTTCTAAAAAACTTGTTAATTTAATGGGAGGAGAGATCATCGTAAAAAGTGAGGTAGGAAAGGGTAGTACTTTTGAAATTTTATTGCATGATGTTGTTGTGTCGCACGAAAAAATCATGGCAACGACTGAAAAATCATTCGACTACGAAAACATTGAATTTGAAGCCGCTACGATTCTTGTTGTAGATGATAATCCGACAAACAGGGATCTAATAAAAGAGATTTTTGACAGAACGAAAATTAACACCATTTTTGCCGAAGATGGCCAGGAAGCAGTTATTACTACCCGGGAATATAAACCCGACTTGATCCTAATGGATATTAGAATGCCGGTTATGGATGGATATGAGGCTGTTAAGATGATTAGGAAAGACAAAGCCATAAAGAATATACCGGTAATTGCATTGACTGCATCAGTCCTGGGAGGAAGTATTGATGTAATTAGGAAAAAGGGATTTGATTCTTATCTTATGAAACCGACATTGATCTCGGAACTTTTCTATGAAGTGTGTAATTATCTGAAATATAAAAGAATAGAAGTTGATGATGAAATTCAAAGTAGTGAGTCTGATATTATTCTCACAGAAAATTTAAAAGAAAATTTAGATGAGATAATTAATATTCTGGAGAAGGAATTTCTTGATGAATGGAAAATGGTTAAGAAAAATCATTTTGTGCATGAAATAATTGACTTTGGAACAAAAATAAAAGATTTTGGTTCCAAATATTCTTTTGATTTCCTCGAAAATTATGGTAATAATTTAGTTTTATTTGCAAAAAGCTTTGATATTATGAATATGGATACATCACTAAATTCTTTTCCCGATATTATTGAAAAGATCAAAACAAGTGTGTAAACCTTTGTTGAAATGGAAAATAAGGAAGTTAAGGAAATAGGGGATACTTTTAACTTTAGCCTTTAGCCTTTTAGTCTTTTAGCCTTTAGCCTTTATTCCATCGAAAAAAAACAAATTTGATAAATAATTATTAAAAGTTACAAAAAATTTAATATCTTGCAGAATAATTTTTGAACAAAAAACCAATGGATTATAATAATTCTCAATTGAAGTAATATGAATTATTCAAAAGAAAATAAAGATTTTAGAATCTTAATAGTTGATGATGTTGCTAAGAATATCCAGGTTTTGGGTAGCATTCTGATTGCTGAAAATTATCAATTATCATATTCTCAAAACGGGAAAGAAGCACTTGCGGCAGTAAAACAAAATGAATTTGATCTGATATTGTTAGATATTATGATGCCTGTTGTTGATGGCTATGAAGTTTGCCGCCAACTAAAAAGTGATCCGAAAACAATAGATATTCCCATTATCTTTTTAACCGCAAAAGTTGACAAAGAAAGCGTAGTAAAAGGTTTAAAACTTGGTGCTGTTGATTATGTAACCAAACCTTTTAATGCCGATGAACTACTGGCCCGTGTTCGAACGCATTTATCTCTGAAAGACAAGACGGAGCAATTACAGTCGATGAACCAGATACTTGAGCAAAAAGTAGCCGAACGTACGGTTCAGTTAAAAGAAGCAAATGAAAAACTTTCAACTCTTGAAAAAGCCAAGTCTGAATTTCTTACTATTATCAGCCATGAATTACGGACACCATTGAATGGAATTTCGGGATTTGCTGAAATATTACTTGATTCATTAGCCTCAACCGAAAACGAAGAATTTGTAAAATATTTAAAAACTTCTGCCGACAGACTTGTACGATTTTCTGAAATGGCTCTTTTAATTACTCAACTCAATGCCGAGAAATATACTGTTGAAATGATACCCATGAATTTGGAAAAAATTATTTTGTCAGCATTGGAAGAAATTCAGGAAAAGTTGGATATACAAAGCCTAAGCATTGAAAAAGATTTTACTAAAGATATTAACATTACTACCAATTATGACCTTATTCAGAAATCATTAGTAAATATTCTACAGAATTCAATTGATTATTCCCCTGAAAAAGGGCAAATTTTTATTAATACTTTTGTTGATAATGAAGATTTAATTATTGAAATTTGCGATCAGGGACCGGGTTTTTCCGAATCAGCAATGAGTAAACTTTTTGAATATTTTTTTATTGACGACGTAATGCACTCCGAAGGTTTAGGGCTTGGTTTGGCTGCCGTAAAATTAGTTATGGATTCACATTCTGGTTCCATTTCAATTAAAAACATGGATGAAGGTGGTGCTCAGGTTCGATTATCGTTTCCGCGGGTGGATTAGAGGTTTTCCGCAAAGTCATATTTTATTTATTTATATTTTGAATATCGAACAAGGATCAACGGTTTTAGGTTTTTTCGTTATTTCTAAAAGCGTTAATCCGGCAAATTATACTTTAGGAGGTCGAATTCTGACCCGATTGGTTTCAACCGTTATGATTGCCCCGGAATATAACTCTTCACCATATTTTTCAAGAATTTTTTTACTTATAGATGCTTGTTGTAATGTAGAGAGATTAACAAGGCGTAATATTCCATGATGTGGATAATGGTGTACAATAGCCAATTCACCAAAATCTTTATCCAAAGTAATTAATATTCGTCTTTCATTGTAAGCATAAGATAATATTTCCATGTCTCCGGGATCCTTTTCCCAGTCTCCTGTCCAAATAACGTTATACCCTGCTACTTTTAGTGCTTTGCACGCTCCTCCCCAAACACATGTATCTAACAATATTTTCATGCGACTTCCATTGATGGCAATACTTCAATTCGTTCATGTCCTACTAAACGGCGCGCATATATTAGGCAAGCTTGAATATCCTCATTTTCTAACCATGAATATCCTTCTAAAATGCTGTTAATAGTATCTCCTGCTGCCAACATTCCTAAAATGTGCTCAACAGCGAGACGACGTCCACGAATGATCGGTTTACCGCCATAAATTTTAGGGTTAACTGTGATTCTTTTTAATAACAATTGTTCGTCCATTTTTACCTGTGATTTAAATTGTAAAATTAAACAATAAACTAAACAAATCTTAATTTTATATTATTTTGTTTATCTTTGACAAATGGATAACTCAGTTTACATATTAGAAAAAATAAAAAATATTATAAAGAAAAATGCCCCTTTGGCTAAGATATATCTTTATGGTTCTCGTGTTCGAAAAACATCACATGAAGAATCAGATTGGGATATTCTTATTCTTTTGGCTCAGGAAAAAATAACAAATGAAATAGAAGAGAAAATCACAGACCCGTTATACGATTTAGAATTCGAAATAGGGGAAGTTATAAGTCCTATGATTTATTCTGAAAATGAATGGAATACTAAATATAGCGTAACTCCATTCTATCACAACGTAATGAAAGAAGGCAAATTATTATGAAAAGTTATAGTGCTGAGGATTACTAAAATTATACGAAATACAAATTAAGAAACTTTAGCACTGAAAAATGCTAACTGGCCATATTGTAAAACGTTAACCTAAATTCCTTTGTGAAACTTTATTATGGACTAAGACTTTTACATGCCCGGCTTTGCCTTTTAGGGGGTAGGGAGGAAAATAACTGCAATAGAATATATTAACTATTTTATATTTTCTTTTTATTATTATTTCCTTTAATTATTATACATTTACAAAATAAATTGGAAATATAAACAAAAAACTGTATATATCTGCAGAATACTTGCTGATGTATGTATAAAAAGGGAAAATATAAGAAGTTGGTTTGCATAAAATAAATTAACAAATGCTAAGAAAGGTAAAACTAGAAAATTATAGATGCTTTGAAAACACAGTTGTTGAGTTTCAAAGCACATCAATAATTGTCGGAAAAAATAATGCCGGAAAATCTACACTAGTTGAAGCTCTTCGAATAATCTCTATAGTAGCCAACAGGTGTATTTTTCTAATTTACAAAAAATCACCAGAATGGATAGACTTACAACCAATGTATGTTGGAGTATCTCCTTCTATTGCAAACCTTGATATATCTACAAAAAATCTGTTTTACCTTTATGGAGACCCACCAGCAAAAATTTTAGTAACATTTAGCAATAAAGTAAGATTTGAAATTTATATTGGAGAAGAAGCCGAAATCTTTGCTATACTATATGACCAAAATAATCATATTGTCAAATCAAAACAGCAGGCTAGAAAACTAAACTTAAGACCTGTTAATATTTTACCGCAAATTTCACCTATTCAAAGAGAAGAGACAGTATTAAAATACAAAACTATACAATCAGGATTGGATACATATCTAACATCGCGGCATTTTAGGAATCAAATAAAATATAATTACAAATTTTTTGAAAAATTCAAAGAACTATCCGAATTGTCATGGAAAGGATTGGGGATACGAGCACTTGATGGTAGGGCAGCTTTTGAAGGAAGCCTCTTAACATTAATGGTTTGTGATAGTATGTTTACAGCAGAAATTGGATGGATGGGCCATGGACTTCAAATGTGGCTACAAACTATGTGGTTTTTAGCTCGTTCAGATGATAACTCAATTGTTATTTTAGATGAACCGGATGTATATATGCATGCTGATTTACAAAGAAAACTTATTAGATTATTAAAAGGACGCTTCAAACAAATAATGATCGCAACTCATTCTGTAGAAATAATGTCAGAAGTTGAGCCAGAGAATATTTTACTTGTTGATTCATCAAAAAAAAGGTTGCATTACGCAAACAAAACACCAATTGTTCAACAAATTATTGAAAATATAGGTAGTGTTCATAATCTTGAAATTGTTAGGCTTTTTTCTCATAAAAAATATTTTATTGTAGAAGGAAATGATGATGATACTAAATTACTTGGTATATTGCATGATACGCTTTTTGACAATTCAAATGAACCAATTGTCACCATTCCTAAAACCTTTATTGAAGGTTGGGGTGGCTGGCAAAGAGTGATTGGCTCAAATAAAGTTTTTAAGGATTCAAATCTTAAAATAAAAACCTATTGTATATTGGATTCTGACTACCATCTTGATAAAGATAAACAAAAAAGGTATCAAGAAGCAGAAAAGCACTCAATTAATTTACATATATGGGAAAAGAAAGAAATTGAGAATTATTTAATTATTCCAAGTGTAATTTATAGAATAATTAATAATGAACATTCAGAAGCGAATATTGAACTTGAGCAAGTAGAAAATATAATAGAAAAAATTGCGGAAGAAATGAAACAATCTGTAACAGATGATTATGCAACTGAAATACAACATAAAGAATCAAAGTTAGCTTTAAAAACAGCAAACGAAAAAGCAAGAAAATTAGTTAATTCAAAATGGTCTGAGAATAAACTAGCAATTATACCTGGTAAGAAATTTATAAGTCGTTTGAGTAAATGGAGTCAGAATAACTATAAGATATCTCTTAACTCTTTTAAATTAGCTCGAAATATTAGGAAAGAAGAAATAGATTTTGAAGTAGTTGAGTTATTAAATAAACTTGAAAAGAATGAAGAATTACGCCATAAATAAAGGTTCATTACCCTTGCGGAGTTTAAATTGAAATATATGAATAGCATAGCATATTTTTACTATGTATTTTCCACACTTAATCCATTAACTCAAACAATTAAAAATATTATTTCCAGAGTTTTTTCGTTTATATCAGAATTATGAGGAAATTACTAACTTTGTCCGGTTTAAAAACTCATATTTTTTGAGTTTTTTATGTGTTGAAATTTAAAAGTGATCGAATAAATTAAAAAATAAAATATACTACTAATGAAACTGTTAGAAAACAAAACGGCAATAATTACAGGTGCTGCCCGTGGAATTGGCAGATCAATTGCACTTGAATTTGCAAAACAAGGTGCTGATGTTGCTTTCACCGATCTAAATTATGATGATAATTGTAAAAGCCTTGAAAAAGAGCTTTCTGAAATTGGAGTTCGGGGCAAAGCATACCCTTCGGATGCAAGCTCATTTAATGATGCCGAAGAACTTATAAAAGGAGTTTTAAGTGATTTTGGGAATGTTGATATTCTTGTGAATAATGCAGGTATCGAACGAGATAAATTGCTAATGAGAATGACAGAACTTGATTGGGATTTGGTTATGAAAGTGAATTTAAAATCGGTTTTTAATTTAACCAAAGCAATACAACGCTCAATGTTGAAGCAGCGTTCGGGTTCAATAATAAATATGGCATCGGTTGTTGGAGTGAACGGAAATGCCGGACAATCAAATTACTCGGCTTCAAAAGCCGGAATTTTAGGTTTCACGAAATCAATTGCAAAAGAGCTTGGCTCACGAAATATCCGTTGCAATGCAATTGCCCCCGGATTTATTGAAACGGAAATGACTGCAAAATTGCCCGAAGAAATAAAGACCGACTGGATTAAAACTATTCCTCTACGTAGAGCCGGAAAACCTGAAGATGTAGCAAAAATTGCAGTTTTCCTTGCCTCGGATCTCTCGGATTATGTTACCGGCCAGGTTATTAGTATTTGCGGTGGGTTGAACATTTAATAAACAGATGAAACGCAGAGTCGCAAAGACGCAGAGAAAAATGGAGAATAATTATAAAATGAAATTTGATCCCGAATGTTCAGGAAGAAATTCAGGAGAAGACTCAATTTCCAATTTCCAATTTCCAATTTCCAATTACTAATTTCCACCCCATTGAATATAATTACCGAATATCCCCCGTGGTTTATAATTTTTTGTCTGCTTATCGGAATAATATTTTCCGGTATTTTGTATTTCAAAAATAAAAGACATGAATTTCCGAAACGCTTAGTTGTTTTCCTCGGTATTCTACGCTTCTTTTCTATCAGTTTAATTGCTTTTTTGTTGTTATCTCCTTTGTTGAAATCAGTAATTAAGCATTTTGAAAAACCAATAATCATAATTGCCCAGGATAATTCCGAATCAATTGTAATCGGTAAAGATTCAAGTTATTATAAAACTAAATATTTTGATGAACTTAATGGTTTTGTTGATAATTTATCTGCTGATTATGATGTAAAAAAATACTTTTTCTCGGATGAAGTTGAGTTTATTGAGACTGATAATTTCCCAAAAGATACTGAAATGTTTTCAGGAAATCAAACCGATTTTGATGTTTTGTTTGATGAAATTGATACCCGTTATTCAAATCGAAATGTTGGAGCGGTGATCCTTGCCGGCGATGGACTTTATAATAAAGGAAAAAATCCTTTATATGTTGCACGTCAGATTGGATTTCCGGTTTACTCAATTGCTCTCGGCGATACAAATATTCAAAAAGATATAATTCTCGAACATATTAATTATAACAGGATTGCATATTTGAATAATGAGTTTCCGATTGAAATATTGGTAAAAGCAAATAAATGCAAAAATCTAACTGCAAAACTTGAGGTTTTTAAAGGGAAAAATGTTTTGTTTTCTCAATCAATTGATTTTACGAGCGATAAATTTTTAGAAACTATAAGATTAAATATTGAAGCCATAAAAACTGGTTTACAAAAGTATTCAATAAAGCTCTCGCCTTTGGAAAACGAGATCAGTTATGCAAACAATGAAAGAAATATTTTTATTGATATTCTTGATTCAAAGCAAAGAATATTAATTCTGGCAAATTCTCCTCATCCCGACATTGCTGCTTTAAAATCTGCACTCGAAAGTAATATAAATTATGAGGTTGAAGATTTTTTAATTGATAATTTCTCCGAACAAATTTCTAAATATAGCCTGGTGGTTTTGCATCAACTGCCTTCAAAGGAAAATCCTGAGCTATCGTTGATAAACAGAATCAAAAATTCTAAAATTCCGATTTTGTTCATTATTGGAAATCAAACGGAGATCAATTTATTTAATGAACTGGAACCCGGAATTTCAATTTTAAACCACAAAAATATTTCTGTAGAGGCACAGGCTTCATTGAACGATAAGTTTTCTTTATTTGAGCTAAGTGAAGCAACAAGTAATTTAATTCCGTTATTGCCGCCTCTTGTTGTGCCTTTTGGAACTTATAATAAGGGATTATCTGCGGCTTCAAATATCTTATTTTATCAAAAAATTAACAGGCTTTTATCACCAAATCCGTTAATAACTTTTACCGAAAATCTTGATCTCAAAACAGGAATAGTTCTCGGTGAAGGACTTTGGCGATGGAAAATGTATGATTATTCTCACAATTCTAATCATAATTCTTTTAACGAAATCTTTAATAAAACTATTCAATATTTATCCGTAAAGGAGGATAAAAGTAACTTCAGGGTGCTTTGCAAAAACAGTTTTAATGAAAACGAAAATGTTGAATTTGAGGCACAGGTTTACAATCAAAGTTATGAAATGATCAATGAGCCGGAAATCGAAATAAATATCATTGATAAAGATGAAAATGTTTTTCCTTTTACGTTTACTCCGACAAAAAACGCTTATAGTTTAAATGCCGGAAGTTTTCCGGTTGGAACTTACAATTACGAAGCAAAAGTAAAAGTAGGGGAGAAGCAATATTTTGAAAACGGTGAATTTATCGTAAAAGCTCTTGATATTGAAACAATCAACTCAATTGCCGATCATGCTTTAATGTATAAGCTGGCTAATAGAAATGATGGTGAGATGGTTTATCCCGAACAGTTTGACAGGCTTTATAATTTGATAAATGAGCGGGAAGATATTAAAACTATAATTTATAGTCAATTTAAGTTTGTTGAGATAATAAATTTGTTTTGGATATTTATTGTAATTCTAAGCCTTCTGACTACCGAATGGTTTTTAAGAAAATGGAGTGGAGGATATTAAAGGATTTATTATTGATTATTGAATTTGGGTATATGGAAAATAAGGAAATATAGGAATAAGGGAAATAAGGTAATAATCGGAAATAGAGGAAATGACAACCGAATGTCTATTGAATGATCCACCTACGCTAAAGCTTCTGTAGGCAGGCCACCAAATAATGACTTAATGACAATTGAATGACAATCTAATGACTACTTAGTACTTGCACGAAAACTATTATAATGAGGTATGGCTGATAAGAAAGCGTCAAGATCGAGGCGTGGGAAGTCTTAATATTCAGGAGTTTACTTTTGTAAATGACTGAATATTAAGACAAGCACAACGAAGATATTGGCGTTTTCTTGCAGCCACTACTTAATGACAACCTAATGACCATTAATGACAATAAAATAATCACAAAATGATGTTAATAAACTGATTAGTTACTCATGTTTTTTATAATTTCAAAAATATTATCTTTTGCACTTAGTCCAATTATTTGGATCATTACTTTATTGGTTTTTGCATTGTTCGCTAAGGTTCAAAAGAAAACTAAAAGACTATTATTGATATCAATAGTTTTGTTTCTTTTCTTTTCAAACTCTTTTATTACGGATGGATTTATTCTTTTATGGGAAAGGCCTGTTGTGAAAATTCAGGATATTAATGTGGTTTATGATGTTGGAATTGTTCTTGGTGGTGGAATTATTACTTATGAAAAACAAACTGATAAACTTACTTTTCGTAACAATGTTGACAGGATCATGCAAGCTGTTGAATTGTATAAAGCAGGAAAAATCAAAAATTTTTTGATATCGGGAGGCCCTGGGTCAATAATTTATCGTGATATGATGGAAGCGGTTTTATTGAAGCGTTTTTTATTGAAAATTGATATTCCCGATTCGGTTATATATATTGATTCTGCGTCAAATAACACCCATCAAAACGCAGAGTTTTCTAAGGAAATTCTTGATAAAAATTTCCATGATGGTAAATTTTTACTTATCACTTCAGCCATTCACATGAAAAGGGCAGAAGCTTGTTTTTCAAAAACAGGAGTGAAAGTTGATGAGTATTGTACAAACAAATATGTAGGACCAAGAAGATATCAATTCGATTATTTATTTGTTCCATTTATGGTTAATTTCCTGCTTTGGGATGAGTTATTGCATGAGATGATTGGATCAGTTGTGTATTCAATTATGGGATATACTTAATTAGAGTTTGCCCATAATGTCCGATTTCTTCGTTATTCTTGTTTTGAAAACAGTCATCCGTACGGACTCCTTAATTTTCAAAACTGCGAAAGCCTCGAACTCGAACATTCATGGACCAAACTCTTGACTTTATGGACGGACACTAATTAAACCAACTCATCTGATGACTCTAAGTTATCAGATGAATATTAAAATTAAAAATAAAGAAAAAAATGGCACACACAATTTTTATTATAATTCTGATTGTAATAACTTTTAATTACTTATTAGAACGTTTTCTTGATTATTTGAATTCCACATACTGGAGCAATACAATTCCTCAGGAATTGGAAGGTATTTATAATGCCGAAAAATACAAAAAATCACAGGATTACGAAAAAACAAAGCAGCGTTTTTCACTTATTGTCGAATCATTATCTTTTGTTGCATTGCTTGCAATGTTGTTTTTTGACGGATTTACTTTCCTTGACAAATTCGTCAGAGAATATACCTCAAATCCTATTTTAATGGCATTAATGTTTTTTGGTATTTTGGCTGTTGTCGCTGATATTCTATCGACTCCGTTTTCAATTTACAGTACTTTTGTAATTGAAGAAAAATTTGGTTTTAATAAAACAACACCCAAAACATTCATTCTCGATAAATTAAAAGGACTGTTGCTTGGAGCGATTATCGGTGGTGGAATTTTAGCTTTGATCGTTTGGATTTATGTTTCAACAGGTGAATGGTTCTGGTTAATTGCTTGGGCAGCAATAGGATTGTTTATGATTTTTATTACAATGTTTTATTCAACCCTGATTGTTCCACTTTTTAATAAACAGACACCTCTGGATGAAGGTGAACTTCGTTCTGCTATCGAAAAATTTGCATCTAAAGTTGGTTTTAAACTCAATAATATTTTCGTGATTGACGGTTCAAAACGATCGAATAAAGCAAATGCATATTTCAGCGGGCTTGGGGCAAAAAAACGTATTGTATTGTACGATACGCTTATAAAGGATCACACAAGCGATGAACTTGTAGCCGTTCTGGCACACGAAATTGGACATTACAAGAAAAAGCATACTCTTTTGGGAATTATTATTTCTCTGGCTCAAACCGGTTTGATGTTGTTTATTTTATCATTATTTATCGGAAATCCGGTTCTTTCGCAAGCTCTCGGTGCCGAAAAAGGAAGTTTTTACATGGGAATACTTGCTTTTGGTTTGCTTTATAGCCCTTTATCTCTCGTTCTTGGTTTGGTGATGAATGTTGTTTCTCGCAAGAACGAATATGCTGCCGATAGTTTTGCAGGAATTAATTTTAATCCAGAAGCATTAATTTCCGCACTGAAAAAATTGTCTGTTAATAATTTAAGCAACCTGCGGCCACATCCTGTTTATGTTTTCTTTTACTATTCTCACCCACCTTTGTTAAAACGCTTGAGTGCATTGAATTTGTAATTGAATTTGCATGTAGAGACGCACGGCCGTGCATCTCTAAAATAACCACAATAATTACAACAACCCCAATCACCACGTAAGTTGTATTTAGGGAAAGCTATATCGAATCGATTGAGTGATTCATTTAATTTTTAAATCATTCTAAAAAAATGAAAATATTTTGTTAAATTTGTAAAATATTCATTACAAATATATGATGATATGTTAGTTATTGATAAACACAGGGTAGCAGATTGGATGTTACTTTCACATTTGGCTGAACAGAGGCAATTACATGAAAAAATTCTTCTGTATGAAAAAAAATATGGCCAAACTTTCAAAGAATTTAGAAATAAAACCAATCAAAAAGAAAATGAAGATTTTCAAGAATGGGATGATCTAATTGAATGGCAGGCATATATAAATTTCCACTCACACATTACAAAAACAATAAATGACATCAAATCAGGAAATTTTCAAGTTGCTTGACAGTAATAAATTGATAAATTCGTACGAAGTATTGGATTTCCGTGAAAACCTTTATGGTTTTTTCTTAAAACTTAAGGTGCAATTTGTTGATAAATCAATCTTATTTTCCAAAGAATATTTCTCAATTGACATTCGTAATTATTCCTTTCATTGGCAAGATAAAAACAGTAAATTATTAATGCGTTGGGACAATGCCCCTTTTCATAAAAGTATTGAGACATTTCCTCATCATAAGCATAAGGGTAAAAAAATACTTCCAAGTAATGAAATAGGATTAGAGGATGTTCTTAGCTATATTTCTAAGAATCTTGAGGAATTATATTCGTAACATAACCTCATTAGTTTCAAAAAAAAGAGGCGCTCTGCCGTGCGTCTTTACAACAATCACCCTACTAATCATCATAACAATAACAACAATCACCCCAATCATATAAACCAAAATCAATTTCATTATATTTCAAAAAAAATATTTTTTGTTTTTTATTTCTAAAGATAAAATTTGATATATTTTTGTAATAATTCTAACAATAGAAATTTTAAATGGAAACAACACATATTGAACACATTGCAATTGCGGTAAAAAGCCTTAAAGATAGCATTCCGTTTTATGAAAATGCTTTTGGGCTTAAATGTTACACAATCGAAGAGGTAAAAGACCAAAAAGTGAAGACTGCTTTTTTCAAAGTAGGGCAAACAAAAATTGAGTTATTGGAAGCTACCGACTCTGAAAGCCCGGTTGGGAAATTCATTGAAAGGAAAGGCGAAGGTTTGCATCACATAGCTTTTGCTGTAAAAGGAATCGAAAATGCTCTTGAAGAAATGGAATCGAAAGGAGTTCGATTGATTGATAAGAAACCAAGAAAAGGTGCCGAAGGCCTTGATATTGCCTTCCTTCATCCAAAATCAACTTACGGAGTTTTAACTGAACTTTGCGAAAATAAAAATGAATAATTTTTTTTATCTCACCCCCTTAATCAAAAAATAATATAATTTTGCAGTTCAAATTTTCGGGATGTGGCGCAGTTGGTTAGCGTGCTGGTCTGGGGGACCAGAGGCCGTGAGTTCGAGTCTCACCATCCCGACATTTTAAAGGGTTAATTTATTGATTTATAAGTTAATCCTTTTTTTTATTGCCCGTCATTTGCCCGACAATTATAAAAAAAAGCTCAAAAGAAGGCAATACCTCAATACAGGTGTTTTTTTATATTTCCTTTTTTCCACTTTCATAATGAATTTTAACCCTATCGAAAATTAATTTGCTTTTTCGATTATTATTTTGTAATTTTACATCAAATTTAAAAAAGATGATAAAATAAGGAATGTAGTCAGGTTATTACTCTTGCATCCGCAATAAAATAAAGTAATTATTGAGATACTCCTCATTTAGCAACCCGACTCTCAGACCGCCATGCATGAACAAGTAATATTGCAGTATTACTTATTCAGAGCATTTTTTGCTATTTGAAATTGAGATGAAATGAAAAAAAACGTCTAAAAAATAAAGTACCATGAAAAAATTAACATTTACATTTTTAATCACAACAATTTGTGCTGTAGGTATTTTTGCACAAGAAAATTTCAATTGCGGAGACCCTTTTACCGATCCACGTGATGGACAAATTTATTATACAGTCCAAATTGGTGATCAATGCTGGATGGCAGAAAACCTTAATATAGGCACAATGCTAAACGGTGTAGAAGAAATGACAGACAATGGAGTTATTGAGAAATACTGCTACGATAACGACCCCGCCAATTGTGAAATTTATGGTGGTTTTTATCAATGGAATGAAATGATGGAATATAGCACAACAGCCGGAGTGCAGGGAATTTGCCCAATGGGTTGGCGTATTCCTACTGATGATGAATGGAAAATATTGGAAGGTACAGTTGACAGCCAATATCCTGTTGGCGACTCTATTTGGAATAATAATAATGGAAGAGGATATGATGTGGGTTTAAATTTAAAATCAACAAGCGGATGGTATAATAATGGAAATGGAACCGATTTATATGGTTTTTGTATCCTTCCAAGTGGACTATTTAGTCATAATAGCGGAGATTTCGCTTTGATAGAGCAAAGCGCATACTTATGGACATCATCAGTGGTTGATAGTAATACATCCTGGAGTCGTGGATTATTCTTTTCTCATGATAATGTTTACCGTAACTATGCTATTAATGATCAAGGTTTTAGTGTCCGTTGTTTGGAGAATGAAATATCTCTTGGTTCTGATTTTGAAGCCGAACCAACATCAGGATTAGCCCCATTAACAGTTCAATTTACAGACCTTTCCGAGGGTAATATTATTTCCTGGCAATGGGATTTCAACAACGATGGTACAATTGATTCGGAAGAACAAAACCCTGAATGGACTTACACAGAATCCGGAACATATTCGGTTTCTTTGACTGTTAGTGATGGTGTGAATGAAGACACGGAATCGAAAGAAGATTATATAACAGTAACTGTACCTGAACAGCACTTTAACTTTATCGGTGGTAATACCTCCGACCCTATTTGGACTTTATATATTGCAGAAGCAACATTAAATAATATTGATCTTGGAGCTTTTAATGAAATTGCAATTTTTGATGGGGAATTAATGGTTGGCCTAATTACTTTAACACAGGTTTGTACACCCGAGAATCAGTTTCAAAATGCTTTATTGACATTCAATACACTTGCAAATGGAAGTCAGGGATATACCCCCGGAAATAACGTCACTTTCAAGTGCTGGGATGCAAGTGAAAATTTAGAAATACAGGATTTTCAAATTGTTTTTGATGACCCGTATGGTGATGCATGGACTGAAAATATATTTCCTGAAGGTGAAGGACAATATAGTATTCCTCATATCCATTTTGAAGGGCCACCTCCTGTATTGATCTCAGCTCAACCGGGTATTGAAGAAATAACTCTTACATGGGAAGCAATACTTGAGAGTAATAAAACAGTTCACTTTGACTTTTCCGGGTGTGGTGGTGCTGATCCGATATGGACAATTTATATTGGAGGTGCTACATTTAATGGATCAGATATGGAAGCAGGTGATGAGATTGGAATTTTTGATGGTGATCTTTTAGTGGGTGTTTTTTATTTGTATCAGGTATGCACTCCTGATAATCAATTTGAAAATGCCTTAGCTGCTTGTAGCCAATTGACAAGCGGGCCCGGGTATCAGGCCGGAAATATTTTTTCTCTAAAAGCATGGGATGATAATTTGCAGATAGAGTCAACATCATTTGAATGTACTTTTAGTGATCCCTACGGTAGTTTATGGAGCGAGCCTGTATTCCCTCCCGGAGACGGGCAGATTTCAATGGCTGAAATTGTTTTTAGCTCTTTAAATTTTCCTTTATTCAATGTTTATTATGAAGATGGAACACTTGTTGCAGAGAATATTGAAGGAAACACTTTTACTGATACGGATTTAATTGGAGGAAATGAATATTGTTATTATGTAACCCAAATTTTTGAATCCGGTTTGGAATCTTCACCATCAAATATTTTATGTGCTGTTCCTTTAGCTTTCGGTAATATCACCGGTATTGTATATGATACAGATAATAACCCGGTTACAGATGTTACGGTCATTATTGAGGAAAACGGTGATGAAGCAACAACAAATGAATCGGGAGAATATTTTTTCATAGATATTCCAACAGGAACATATACTCTTTCGGCTTCACGTTTTAGCCATTATCCTGAAACAATTAGCAATGTTGAGGTTATCGGATATGAAACGACAATTGTTAATTTTTATCTTGAAGCAAAAAATCCAACCCTGATTGATGCAATTCCCGGTAATGAAGAGATAAGCCTTACATGGGAGGCAATTACAGAGGGGAATAGTAATATCCATTTCGAATTTGAAGGAGGTGATTGTGCATGTCCAAAATGGGCAATTTATATTGGAGGAGCAACATTTAGCGGAGCAGATATGGAAGCAGGTGATGAGATTGGAATATTTGACGGTGATCTGTTGGTAGGAGTCTTTTATTTGAATCAGGTATGTACCCCTGACAATCAATTTGAGAATTGTTTTGCGGTTTATTGTCATCTGTATTCAGGGCCGGGATATACAGTTGGGAATCCGTTTACTTTAAAAGGGTGGGATAAAAGTTTACAGGTAGAATCCACTTCCTTTGATTGTATTATGAGTGATCCTTATGGTGGTGCATATACGGGAACTGTTTTCCCTCCGGGAGATATTGGATATTCAATGATAGAAGTTGTATTTAACTCAGAGAATTCACCCGTTTTCAATGTGTATTACGAAAATGGAACACCGGTTGCTACAAATGTGGAAGAAACAACTTATATCGATACAGATTTAATTGCAGGAGAGGAATATTGCTATTATGTAACCCAGGTTTTTGAGAACGGTGAAGAATCGGCTGCTTCAAATATTGAATGTGCTGTCCCATTAGCTTCTCCACCAGGTGAAATTTCCGGTTTGGTAAATGATACTGATCTTAATCCAATTCAAGGTGCAATGATAACAGTTGAAGGAACTTCTTATTCTGTTATAAGCGGAGCAGACGGAGCGTATATTATTCAGGATGTTGAACCCGGAACTTATAATGTTACAGCAAGTGCAGAAGGATTCTGCCCTGAAACAATTTATGATCAGATTGTAATATCTGAACAAACAACAATAGTTGATTTTACATTAATTCGAATACAAACTTTTGACCTTGTTACCGGTTACCAATTTGTTTCAACTCGTCTTATTCCTGATGATCAGGATATGCTCGCTGTACTTGAAAATAACTTAAACGATAATCTTTGTTTTGTAAGAAATTCAGGGGGTTATACAGTTACTAAAATAGGCCCTATTTGGGTAAACAGCATTGGCAATTGGGTAACAACTGAAGGATATTTATTTAAAATGTATAATGATGATCAACTGACAATTTCAGGAGTACCTATTGATCCTCAAACTCCAATAAATTTATCAACAGGCTATCAAATGATATCCTACTTGCCGGCACAATCAAATAATGCTTTGGATATGTTTGAGGATGTATTAGAGAATCTGGATTTTGTTAGAAATTCAGGTGGTTTTATGATTCAAAAAATAGGGCCTGTTTGGGTAAATAGCATTGGAGATATGCAGCCCGGCGAAGGCTACCTTGTTAAAATGAATGCCCTTGATATTTTAATTTACCCTGTGATATTCACAACCTGTGGTGATCCCTTTACTGATGATCGTGATGAACAAATTTATAATACAGTTCAAATTGGAGATCAATGCTGGATGGCAGAAAACCTGAATATCGGTACAATGATAAACGGTAATGAAGAAATGACAGACAATGGTGTAATTGAAAAATACTGCTACGATGACGTTCCTACAAATTGTGATGAATATGGTGGTTTATACAAATGGAATGAAATGATGGTATATACAACAACGCCTGGCGTGCAAGGTGTTTGCCCAAGCGGTTGGCATATTCTTACGGATGATGAGTGGAAACTATTAGAAGGCACTGTTGATAGCCAATATCCTGTTGGTGATCCTATTTGGAATAATACAGGATATAGAGGATATGATGCAGGTTTAAATCTTAAATCCACAACAGGCTGGAACGGAGTAGGTAATGGTTCCGGGCTATATGATTATGAGGCCCTTCCGGGCGGTTACCGCCACCCAGATGGTAATTTCAACGCGATTACCCACCACGCCAGCTTTTGGTCGTCGAGCGAGGGCAGTAGTTCGATTGCCTGGTACCGGGACTTGTATTACAGCGACGATGACGTTTACCGTAATTACAGCAATAAGAATTACGGATTTTCGGTTCGTTGTTTGAAGAATGAAACATTAAGCAAGTCTTCCGATCATTCATCTATTCAGTCAACAATTCATTTTGCAAAAAAAGAGGGTAATCCATTAGAAGCTGTCTGGGCAATTTATTTTGAAAAAGAAACTTTAAATGCAGGTGATGAAATTGCAGTTTTCGATGGAGAAATACTTGTCGGCTCAGGAGTAATAGTATCAGATAATATTTATGAAAATGCTATTCCTGTTTTCAGTAATCTTTATAAAGTTGGAAATAAGCCGATAATAAAAGTCTGGAATAATAACGAGAATAAGGAATATATTTTAAGTGATTATACATTTTCAAATCCCTATGGTGATGCCTGGACAGAAAATGTTTTTCCATCAGAAGATGGGGAATATAGTTTGTTGCATTTTTCAACCACTGGATTACAGGATGATAAGCTTGTATATGATATTTCAATTTATCCAAATCCTGCAAAAGAAAATATTACAATCCAATCATCAGAAAAAATTTCCAGGGTAGAAATACTAAACAGTATTGGCCAAAGAATTTATAATGAGATTCATAATAAGGCTTTTGTTGAGATAAACATTAAACGCTTTGAACAGGGAGTTTATATTTTTAGGATAGAAAATGGAAGCAAAGTTGTGACTAAAAAAGTAATTGTTGAGTAGGGAGTTGATATTTCTTCAATTACTATGATTGCGGCCTAAACATTAAGTCCACAGAAAATATTTGACTTTTGGGCATTTTTCAAAATCAATAAAAAGTAGTTTACTCTTTTTCTCTGTGTAGCTTTGTGTTTTCTTAGTGAAACTCTGTGTAATAGCTATACCACAAAGTTACACTAAGAAAACACGAAGGTTCACAAAGTGTAAACTGAGAAATGAAAAATGCCGACTTTTGATCAGTTTTTATCTATTTTTGTATAAAATATTATGTTTATAAAAACTATTATCTATAATTTAAAACTTAATAATATGAAAACAAAGACTTTAACCTTCGGGTTTTTAATAGCATTCTTGCTGGTTAGCTCAACCAACATTTTTTCACAAAACTCAGGTTTTACAATCAACTTTGATAAAACTGATTTTAGCTTAAAAAAGTTAGGTGAATTTTCGGAATTCGATATAAACGGAACCGAATATATTATGGAAACAAGTGCAGGAAAACCCGCACTGCCTTATCTGCCTGTTAATTACGTTGTACCTTATGGTTCGGAATATGTAACAATTGAATTCACTTATGATTCGGTTTTATTTGCTGAAAATATTACAATAAAACCTACTCAACAAATTATTCCTTTAATTCCAAACCTCAGTTTACCGGAAAAAGTACAGCCTTTAAAAAATATTTATAAGTCTTCCGATCCATTTCCAAAAACAATTATCGAAAACACTTCAACTCAAAAGATGAGTAAATATGAGTTTTTCACTTATGAGGTTTCTCCATTTATTTATTACCCTCTTGAAAATAAAATTTTTCTTGTAAAAAACCTTCAGGTTAATATTTCGTATAATTTGAATTCTACACCTTCAAATCAAAATCGTTTCGATGATGGTACTTTTTACAACATTTTAAAAGATGAAGTTATTAATCCGGAGGTACTATGCTTTGATAATTCAAATTACATTAATAACAATATCAACTATTTAATTATTACCGACAGTTCTCTAATTGAAGCTTTCAGACCTTTAAAAAACTGGAAAGATCAAAAAGGAGTTAAAACAGAGATCGTTTCAACACAGCATATTTATTCAAATTATCAAGGAGCTACAGATCAATTAAAAATTAAAAATTGCATTCAGGATTATTACGAAAACAAAGGGACTTTATTTGTTTTACTTGGTGGAGGTGTTAATACGGTTCCTGTTCAAAGAGTTTATAGCAATGCAGTTGACCCTGCCGACAATACTATTCCTTGTGATTTATATTATTCTTGTTTTGATAATACCTTTAACTGGGATGGAAATGACAATAAAATATATGGCGAAGTTGCTGATAATATTGATCTTTCGCCGGAAGTGTTTATTAGCCGTGCACCCGTAGAAACGGTTTCTCATACTAATGCTTTTGTAAATAAAACCCTCAATTACGAAAAGAATCCACCTTTAAACAACTTTGCAAACGAAATGGTAAATTTCGGGATTAAAGTTTTCACCCAATGGGACGGGAGATGTGATGCAGCCTGGCTAACCGAAAGACTTTTTGATGATTATGTTGATCCTTATTGGAGCGGTACTCATCATAGTTTTTATGAAATTGATTCAAGCGGAACTTCTTATCACATTAGTGATAGTTTATTAACAAGCGAGATAAACAAAGGATATAATTTTATGTTCATGGCTTCACATGGCGAACCGAATGAATATTTACACCCTCCGGCAGTTTCCATTTTTGACATTGAAGATGTTTATGAGCTAAACAATCCTCTGGAGCAAGGAATAATTGTAACAATTGCATGTTTTACAAATGCTTTCGATGATATAATTGGGTACAGTACTTCAACCGGTTACCCGATACTGTTTGATTCCTGTTTGAGCGAATCATTTTTAAGATATGATGCAGGAGGTGCAGTTGCATATCACGGAAGTTCAAGATTCGGGCTTGGATTAGCAGAACCTTCAAGTGACTTTGGGCCTTCTTTTCTACATTCTGCAAATTTTTTTAAATGTCTATTTAGCGGACAACCATTCGATAATAAGTATAAACTTGGAGCAATCGCTGCAAAGACAAAGATACATTTTATAGCTGCAGCTTCAATAGATGATTCCTACCGCTGGTTGCAGTTTACTTTAAATGTTTTGGGTGATACGGAATTAGATATTTTCACCGAAGACCCTTCTCCAATTACTTTATTCTGCCCCGACTCCGTCCCACTTGGGAATTTGCAGAATATAATAATAAATACTGGAGAACCACAAGTTAATATTTGCTTAAATAATGGAAATGATATTTACTTAAGCGGTGAAACTGATTTTTCAGGAAAATTAATATTAGTTGCCTCTCCCTTATCTGTTGATCCGATAATAGTTACTGCAAGTGCTCATAATAAAATATTTGCAGTTGATACAATTTATATTAGTGTAGCCGAAAATGCAGTTGTAATTTTAGATAATTATTCAATTGATGCACAAGGTAAACCAGGTATTTATTTCGGTGATAATGTTAATGTTTCAATTGAATTAAAAAACATTGGGCCTGACACTGCATTTAACACACAATTTCATGTTTCTGAAATTGAAGACTATATAACTTTGAATAGTAACGGCGATTCAATAGGTAGTATTCCTCCCGGACAAAGTATTACAAAATCTAATATAATAAACTTTGATGTCAGCTATTATATTCCCAACAATTACGATTTCAATTTAAATGCTTCTATTACGGACAATAATTCTCAGAGAAATGAAAGTTTGAATTTCATGGCATATTCTCCAAATATAGAGATAAATAATGTTGAGATAATGTGTAATGAACATAACACCCTTATGTCAAATGATTCTGCAAATATCATTGTAAAAATTAAAAACACCGGTGGTGCTCCGATTCAAAACTTAAAAGGAATGCTCACCTCAGATCTTGCGGGTAATCCTCTTTCAATTTATGGTTTTATTGATAGTACCGATCAGATTCTACCTGGTAATGAATCAGAATTAAACTTCCATCTTATTACCACTTCATCAGTTAATACGGAAATTCCATTTATTCTTGAGTTGACTGCCGGATATTATTCAACTATCGGGACATTTATTATTGAAGTTGTTGATTCGCTTGAGAATTTTGAAACCGGCAATTTTCAACTTTATCCATGGGATTTAAGTACGGGTGATTCAGATTGGATAATTGATTCGTTAAACGCATTCAATGGCCAATACTGTGCTCGCTCAGGAGTAGTTTCATTAGGTGAGAAATCAATTATTGAGCTCAATTTAAATGTATTGGATGATGGATTTATAAGTTTTTATAAAAAGACATCCTTTATGGCCGGTTACGGTAATTATCTTGTTTTTAAAATTGATAGTATTTTGCAGGGATATTGGTTCGGAAATATTGACTGGAGCAGGGAAGTTTTTCCAGTAACAGCAGGGGTTCATAATTTTAAATGGGAATATGAAAAATTCAATCGAACAATTGATTCAACAGATTGGGTTTGGATTGATTATATTGCATTCCCATCCGTTACGGAGGTAAGTGCAATTGATGAAGTTTCAAAAAACCCCGATAACTTTTCTATCTTTCCAAATCCAAATACAGGCTTATTCAATATTGTTTTTGATTCTGAACAGAATGAAAACATTTTTATTGAAATATTTAGTTTGCAGGGTGTTTCTGTTTACAAAGAAAATATTAGCGGAAAACATAATACATTCACAAAACAGATTAACCTTAAATCAATCACAAAAGGAGTTTATTTGATTAAAATTCAAAGTAATAAAACATCAGGAGTCAGGAAAGTGATATTAAATTAATTAGAGTTTGTTATTCAGGCGGGTGCTGGAAAATATAGTTTTGGACAGACTTAAAGAACTAAAGCAATTTTGTTGGAAAGTTATAACCGGATAAAAAAAACAGAAAATGGAACAGAAATTTTATGAAAATGGAATTGAAAAAGCAAAACCGGCTTATGTTTTGTTTGAAAATATTTTGATAATTGGCAATTTATTAGCAGGATTTATTGGCATGTATCCCATCCAAATTTTTAAAATCCCAATTTTGTCAGTTATATATCTGATTTTCGTCTTGACAATGTTGATCTTTGTTTTGAGAAAACACCTTTGTACCCAATGTTATTATTATGGCAAATCCTGTCATTGTGGTTGGGGGAAACTTTCAACAAAATTATATAAAAAGAATTCAGGTAATCAGAAATTGGGTGGATTATTAGCAGTAATAACATGGGCATTGTTAATGGGAATTCCAATTATTTCAATATCTATACTCATGATCATCAACTTTACATACATTGGTTTATTTTGTTTAATTGCATGTATTATTATTACAATAATAAACAGTATTTTGCATGTAAAAGATTGCAAAGAATGCAAAATGAGAAATATTTGCCCGGGAAGTGCAGCTAAAGAGAAGTCAGTGTAATTTTACTAAAAATTCATGGATTTTTGTTTTTTTAGGCTTTGACCGTTAAGCCATAGGTTCGGTTGTATTTTGAATATCTAACACCAATTATCGATTTTAGATTTTTTCCACTAATTTTGTGGATAAACGTAGATGAATTTCAGCGAAAATCTGCGATATCTGCGGGAAATAATATTTGATTTAATCATGCTAAAGGATAGCTAACAGCCCTTAAAATATATTGATTCAAAGGAAGCATTGCTTTATATATTTCATCAGCATACTCAATAATATCTTCTGAATAAACTTTCTGATCCGAAATGGGATGAGACACATAATAGTCCTTGAATTTCAGTAAATCAATATCAGAAAATTCCGGTGAAAAACCACGAGGCCCTCTCATTAGTTTACGGCCTTGAACTCCTTTAAAATATTTTACAAACAAGTCGTCATTAATAATTTTCTTAAATTCCTCAGCATTATAATAAATTTCCTCTCTAAGTGCTTTTAAGGTTTCAGGGCGAGGCATATAAATTCCACCTGAGAGAAAAGAATTCCCGGGTTCCAAATGGAAATAATATCCCGGATTTCCTGCATTTCTTCCTCCTTTGGAGATAAAACCTCCCAAATTAATTTTATATGGTGTCTTATCATTTGAAAACCGTACATCTCTGTTAATCCGGAATATGCACTTTGAAGGACTTAAATAAATAATTTCTTTATCAAATTTACTGATCTTTTCAATCAACCGGCTGATGAAATCTTTAAAATCATCCCTGATCAGTTCATATTCAGGCCTGTTTTCCTGAAACCATTCTTTATTATTGTTAATTTTCAATTTATTCAGAAAATCAAGCATTTTAAGTGCATTCATAATATTTCAATATTTTCATATAAATAAAAAGTAAAAATAGGAATTTTTTTCTTATGGGTGATAATTGTATAAGGGTATAGGGTATAAAGGTATAGGGTATAATGGTATAGGGGGATATTTCCCCTATTCCCCTTATTCCCATTATTTCCTTTTGATTCGTCAATAAATAGTAAATGAAACTTTTTCTGCTAAATTTTTTCATGATTATTATACAGTTGTAAAAAATTTTCCTATCTTAGCAACAATATTTTATTATCAGGATTTTTTTAATAAATTTTAGATCAGTTATGATTAAAATAATTGAAATGATTGGTAATAATTTATCAAACAATAATTTAATCACTAATTCTATTTATTATGAGAGTTTTGTGGATTATTATAATAACATCAATTTCTGTAAATTACATTTCTGCAGCAAATGATAATACACCGGCAGGTGCACGCTCGGCCGGAATAGGTAATGCATCGGTTGCTTTATTTGATTTTTGGTCGATTCAAAACAACCAGGCCGGATTGTCACAAATAAATAATATTTCAGCCGGATTTTATTTCGAGAATAGATTTTTGATAAAAGACCTCGGTTTATGTTTTGGGGCTGTTGTTTTACCAACTAAATCCGGTGTTTTTGGACTGAGCCTCAAATATTTTGGTAATAAACTTTATAACGAAACAAAAGCCGGACTCGCATATTCAAGGTCGTTTGGAGATCGTTTTTTTGTAGGAATTCAATTAGATTATTTTTCAACAAGTATCGGTGATAATTATGGCAGTAAAAACCTGATAAGTTTTGAAGCAGGAATTATTACGAAAATAAATGATGAGTTAGACATTGCAGCACATGTGTTTAATCCGGTTCGTATAAAATTTAACGATTATAATAACGAAAGAATACCGACAATTTTGAAATTCGGCTTATCCTATAAATTTTCGGACAGGCTTCAAACTATGCTCGAAACGGAGAAAGATATTGATAAAAAAGCGATTCTTAAGGCCGGGCTTGAATACAGGATTATTGATGAAATATATGTTCGTGGTGGAATTACGAGTGATCCGACTTTATATACTTTTGGATTTGGAATAAACTTTAATAAACTAAAAATTGATTTTGCATCCTCTATACATCAGACACTTGGATATTCACCGCAGATTTCAGTGGTTTATACTTTTTGAACTACTACGAATTTAGTGAAATGTTGAAAAATGCGAAAATGATTGAATGCGAGAATATAATGAAACTTGAAATTGGAAATTAGAAATTAGAAATTAGAAATTCAGGGGGAAGTCCCAATTTCCAGTTTCCAATTTCTAAAAATGTAATTAGCAAATAATATGCTAACTACAAAAAATAATTGAACAGATGAAAGAATATATGATCATAATATGTTTTTTTATGATATCCTTTTCAGGATATTCACAGATTCCTGATTCATTATTTTCAAAAGAACAGGAAAAACTTTTTGATAAAATTGAAAATATTGCTGAAAATTCTGAAAATGAGTTGGATTATAACGATTTGTTTGAAAACTATAAATATTATATTGAAAACCCTATAAATTTGAATTCCGATGATATTTATGAGCTTTCCAATCTATTACTTCTCAACGATATCCAGATCAATAATTTAACAGAATATAAAAACAAAAACGGAAAATTGCTTACAATTTATGAGCTAAAAGCAATCGAAGGCTTTGACATTAAAACTATTGAAAGAATTTTACCTTTCGTGAGAATTTCAGAAACAGAAACTAAGGGAAAACTCAATTTTAAGGATATTTTTAAATATGGCAGAAATCAATTAATAATTCGTTTTAAGCAAACTCTCGAAAAACGACAAGCATATAAAAATAAAAATGATTCGATTTTTCGAAAGAATCCTAATAAATATTTTGTAGGTGGCCCCCAATATTATTATTCACGCTATGGTTTTAATTATCGAAATAAAATCCGATTTGGATTTACAACAGAAAAAGACCCGGGAGAAGTATTTTTTAACGACACTTTAAAAAATCCTTTTGAATTCATTTCAGCTTATCTTTATTTAAAGGACGTTGCAAATATTAAAACATTTATTGTCGGGGATTATCATCTTGAATTTGGCCAGGGGCTTACAATGTGGTCGGGGCTTGCTTTTGGGAAATCAGCCGATGCAATTGATATTAAGAAAAGAAATAAAGAGATCAGGCCAAATACCTCAACGAATGAAAACAGATTTATGCGAGGAGTGGCTGCAAAAATCAATATCGCAAATTTTGATATTTCAGCTTTTTATTCAAATAAAAATATTGATGGAAATATAATCCTCGCTGATACACTTCCGAAAGATGAAACATATTTCAGCTCATTTCAGGAGAGCGGTTATCACCGCATTTTAAACGAAATACTTGATAAAAACATGATCTCCGAAAATATTTTTGGGGGTAGAATTTCATTTAGAAAGGATTTTTTCAAAATCGGAGCAACGGCTTTTGAAACCCATCTCGGTTCTGAATTATTAAATCCAAATAAAATATATAATCAGTTTGAATTTTCAGGAAAGCAAAACCTGAATTTCGGTTTCGATTACAATGTTATCTTTCGCAATATTAATCTTTTTGGAGAAGTTTCAGGAAGCAGGAATGGTGGAAAAGCCTATCTGATCGGAGGACTTTTTATGCTTGATCCCCGTGTTTCACTTTCACTTTTATATCGAAATTATCAAAAGAATTTTCAGAATTTGCTTTGTAATGCCTTTGGTGAAAACAATAGAAACATTAATGAAAAAGGCTTATATTTTGGGATTTCAGCCCAGTTAACGCCAGAGGTATCAGTTTATGCCTATACCGATCAGTTTTCCTTTCCATATCTAAAATATTTGGTTGATGCTCCTTCAAAAGGCAGTGAATATCTTGTGCAAATAAATTATCAATTATCTGCATTAACACAAATGTATTTTCGGTTCCGTGAAAAAAACAAGCCTGCAAATTTTTCAATTACTGATAAAAATCTCGACTTTTTGATAAGCGAAACTAAGCGATCGTTCAGATACCAAATTGATTACAGTATTTCACCTTCAATAGTTTTGAAAAACAGGGTGGAATATGTTACCTTTCAAAACAACACTCAAAATGAAGTATTTCACGGCTATCTGATTTATCAGGATGTTTGCTACACACCGGTAAACAGGCCAATATCTTTCAGGTTCAGATTTGCACTTTTCGATACCGATAATTATGATTCAAGAATTTACGCTTATGAAAACGATGTTTTATACGCATTTTCAGTTCCTGCATTTTATGCAAAAGGAAGCAGACATTACATATTAATTAAATATAGAATTATTGAAAACATTGACTTATGGTTTAGAATTGCTCAGACATTTTACAGTAATAAGAATACAATTGGTTCAGGATTAGACGAAATCAAAGGAAATACAAAAACAGATGTAGTATTTCAATTAAGGTGGAAGTTTTAAATATTTTATATCTTTACATCATCTATTTTAAATACAAAAATTCAATCACATAGAAATATAAAGTACAAATTATGAAAATTATTTTTACTCTTTTGTTTATCACAACTTTGTCTCTATTTTCGTTTAGTCAGAAAAAAATAACATCCTTTTATTGCGGATTTACCATGTCAAAGTGGACTGGCGATGCCAACCGATTTGCTGAGGATTTGGCGGAAGAGATATTAAAACAGGAGGGTTTTTCTAAATTCAAATTCAATAACGAAAATAGGAAGGGATTTACATTTGGATTGACATGGGAATTTACAATTTATAAAAAAATTGATTTTCAAGTCGGAGTTTTTTATTCTCAAAAAGGCACCGAATTTAATGGTTATGGAGATTATAAAGGACTTTTTATTGAAGAAAAAGTGCGAATGGTAACAAATTATGCAGAAATTCCTTTATTATTTAAATTAGTTCTGTTTTCAGGTAAAGAAAATATATATTTATCTGGTGGGCCTTCAGTTGGATATTTGGTAGATTCAAAAATGAATATCAAAGTAAAAATTCACGGAAATAAGCAATCAAATATTGAAGATCTGGAAAATTGTAACTTTTTTCAGGTTAATTTAAATGTTGGTGCAGGTGTTGATTTTAAAAATAAGGTTAGATTAGAATTAAAATACGATGCCGGGCTGTCTTCTGTTTTTAATGTTGATAAAGATGACACTTATATTATGAAAAATGGTGTTATATCTGTTTGCTTAGCATACTCAATTAATTAATCATATAAATTATGAAAACTATTTTTACAATATTATTTATCATAAGCTTTTCAGTATTTTCGTTTAGTCAGAAAAATACAACCTCTATTTATGGTGGATTAAACTTCTCAACATGGACAGGTAATGCAAACGGATTTGCTGAAAACTTAGTAGAGGAAACAATTGATTTACAATGGCTTTCTAAATATGATTATGAAAACAAATTCAGGCTCGGGTTTACGATAGGATTTAATATGGAATTTAAAATTTCCGGCAATTTTTATTTTCAACCGGGGGTATCTTATTCACAGAAAGGGACAGGATTTAAGGGTTTTAATAAAAATGTAGATATGTCCATTGAAAGAAAATTAAAAATGATTACAAATTTTATTGAACTCCCTCTATTATATAAGATTAACATCCCCTCCGGTAAGGAAACATTTTATTTATTTGGGGGGCCGGTAATAGGATATTTAATAGATTCAAAAATAAGTGCCAAAATTGATACGTATTTTAGGACTATGAATCTGGAAAATTGCAATTCCTTTCAGATTAACTTAAATATTGGTGCGGGTATTGATTTTTGTAAAAAATTCAAAATAGAAATAAAATACGATGCAGGGCTTTCTTCTGTTTTTGACACTCATATTGCTGATAATTATAATTTAAAAAACAGCACAATATCAATATGTTTCGCATACCATAACTAATCAGAGTCAGAACGTAACATTAATAATATCTTTACAAAATCATATATTAATATTTAATTCAAAAAAAAATCATAAATTATGAAAACTATTTTTATAATAATATTTATCGCAACTTTATCTGTATTTTCGTTTGGTCAGACAAAAACGACCGCTTTTTATTGCGGATTAAATATTTCAAAATGGACAGATGATGCCAACCGTTTTGCAAAAGATTTGGGAGAGGAGATAGGAAATCAGGAAGGCTTTTCTGAATTCAAATTCCAAAATGAGTCTAAAATAGGAGTTACAATAGGTTTCAATATAGGAATTCCAATTTCCGGCAATGTTAGTTTTCATCCAGGAATATTTTACTCTCAAAAAGGAACTGTATTCAATGGAGAGGGAATTTTTGACAACATTTTTGTTGAAGAAAAAATTACAATGATAACCGACTATGTGGATTTACCCCTATTATTCAAACTAAACCTCTTTTCAGGAAAAAACAAGCTCTATCTGCTTGGTGGGCCTTCATTAGGGTATTTAATAAATTCAAAAATGAAGGTTACAGCTAAAGCCTTAGGTAATTCCGAATCAGACACTGAAGATTTAGAAAATTGCAAATTCATTCACTTTGGAATGGCCTTCGGTGCTGGCATTGAATTTATTAATCAAATACGGGTAGAAATAAAATACGATGCCGGACTATCATCTGTTTTTGATGATGATGATGGTTATATTATGAAAAATGGTGTTATATCTATCTGCTTGGGGTACTTAATAAATTAATATGTATCAATGGATTATGGTTTTGGGGTAGGTGTTGTAAAGTGATTAGAGTTAAGTAAATCCTTAGCTTTTGACCTAAAATCAAATCAACTTCCTTACTTTTATATTCTTCATAATTTATCATTTACAACATAATCATGTAGTAAAGTATTATTCAGATTTTTTTTTATAAAAATTTTAAATAACTTTGTTTTTTATTAAAATTTAAACTGTATATTTGCACTCTTTTTTAGAAAACTTAATAAATGAATTAAAAATGGGCAAGCAGGAACTCGTACAATATATTGAAGATCAGGTTAAAATGCAAACTTTTCCTGAGTTTAAAGCAGGCGATACTATCACTGTTACATACAAAATTAAAGAAGGTAATAAAGAACGTTTACAAAACTTTCAGGGTGTGGTTTTACAAAGGGTTGGTAGCGGTCCTACAGAAACTTTCACCGTTAGAAAAATCTCAGGTAACACCGGAGTTGAAAGAATTTTTCCAATTTCCTCTCCTTTTATTGATAAAATTACCGTAAACAAAAGAGGTGTAGTCAGAAGGGCCCGTATTTTTTATTTACGTGAACTCAGAGGTAAGAAAGCAAGAATCAAAGAAAAAAGAATTTTTTCAAAATAAATACAAAGCTCCATTTTTTGGGGCTTTTTTTATTTCTAATGGTGTGTAATAGTGTAAACGAATACTATAAATAAGAACCTACATTTGAAAAAAAGAAAAATTCTAAATGACAATTTTGTAATACATGAAACATCCATGGCAAATAAATTTTGACCTACAGGAGAATGATTATTAAATAAAACAAGAAACAGGAAATATATAAAACCGCCAAGACCGCAAAGAAGCGCAAAAAATTTTGCGTTATTTAGCGTACTTTGTGGTTAATAAATAAAAATACTATAGCAGAAAATAAAATATAAACAGATGAAACAGCTTAGGTATTTCTTGAAATTTGCTTTTAATGGAACTAATTACCATGGTTGGCAAATGCAGAATAATTCAATTTCTGTGCAGGAAGTAATTGACGAAGGACTATCCCGACTTCTTAGAGAAAAAATTAATGTTTGCGGAGCTGGCAGAACTGATACAGGTGTTCATGCCAAAGAATTTTTTGCTCATTTCGATACTTCAAATGTTTTTTCAGTTGATGAAAGAAAAAACCTTGTCAATAGATTAAATAAATATTATCCTGATGATATCGCTATCGAAGATTTAATTCCCGTTATTCCAACAGCTCATGCCCGTTTCGATGCAATTTCAAGGACGTATAAATATTTTATTACACAAAAAAAAGATCCTTTCGGGAAAGAATTCTCATTTCTCTTATTCGGTGAAATTGATTTGAATTTAATGAATGAAGGAGCAAAACTTTTGTTTGATTATTCTGATTTTTCATCTTTTTCAAAAGCTGACACACAAGTAAAAACTAATAATTGCAAAATAATGTCGGCGGAATGGACTGAAGAAAATGAGACATTGGTTTTTACTATAAAAGCCGACAGGTTTTTAAGAAATATGGTTAGAGCAATAGTTGGAACACTTTTAGATATTGGCCGCAAAAGAATTTCATTGTATGATTTTAATGAAATTATTAAAAGTAAAAATCGCTCGGAAGCAGGATATTCTGTCCCAGGACTTGGTCTGTTTCTTTACAAAATTGAATACCCTGATAATATTTTTCTTGAACCATATAAGGCATATAAGAACATATAAGAAAGAGGCTTATATTACCTTATCCCGCTACATGCGGGATGGTTTAAATTTGTCCAACTTTAAACGGGTAGCTAAAAATTTAATTGACAAATAAAAAAGGGGGCCAATTTTGCCCCCTTTTCAATAATGCTTAAAAAAAAATCACACAACGTTTGTATAAAACAAACATATAACCATTATTCAACAGTTATCTTTTTTGTTATCCATTTATCAGATATATTTATCTTGATAAAATAAATTCCGGATTTATAAGATTTAGTATCAATCTTGGTAGAGACTGAATTCAATTCTGAATCAAAAATCTTTTCTCCTAACAAATTAAAAATCAAAACTTGCTTGATGTTTTCATTTGAAACTAAGTTAATTTGTTCGTTTGCAGGATTTGGAAAAACAGAAAACTCAACATTTTCAACATCATTAACTGATGATTTGAAAACATTTACAATACTGTATTCACCATCGTTTTCAGGATAGGTGTTTTCAGTGTAAGCTGTACCATAAGTGTTTTCAAATGTAAAAGAAACAGGAATTTCAGTTTTTGAAGCAGAACTCCAGGCTTTCATTGAAATTTTATTTCCGGGAGTATATCCATTTCCATTTGTTAAAGTTTGGAAAATAGCCATTGCATTTTCGAAAGAATTATCAGATGAAATATAAATCGAACCAAGCATTTTGTCACCGTCGAAAGCAGCAATCTCATCACCAATTTCCAGTCCGTTAACATAAATTGTATAAACCGGATCAGCAGCATTTCCACCTTTAAAAATAAAATGCTTTGGTTTTTCTATTGAAAGCTTTGATGATTTACCGCCATTGGGATAAATTAAGGTTTCATTTCCTGATAATTTCACCAAATATCCTTCTCCCGGATTAGCATTTCCTATGTTATTAACCCAATTTGGGCCAATTTTTCTTAGTATTGCACCATCTGAATTTCTAATAAATTGCAAATTATCAGTCATTATTGTTTCAAAGGCAAGTAAGGCATCCATAGGAGTTTCAGGTAAATAACTAACAAAAGTAAAGCCGATAGAAAGCTCAATAGGTGTTTGAGCTGAAATCATTGTACCTGAAATTTCAAGTGTTGCATCATCAATTACTTTGAAAAGATAACCTTCGGCAGTAATCCAATCACCAATATTATTAACCCAATTCGGGCCAATTTTCCTTAACATGGATCCTTCACTATTTCTAACAAAATCAATATTCTCTAAAACATTTGAACATACTGAAAGCATGTCGGGATCAGTTGGTTGCAAATATGTGGAAGCAAATTGGAATCCGGTTTCCAAAGAAATTATTTGAGAGTTTGACGATGGGCCTGCAGGAAGAATCACGAAGTCAATCCAGGCACAATCCTGGCCGGATGAAGTATTAGCATCTTTAAAATATTCCCATTTAAAAGTATGTTCGCCGGCAGTTACAGGGAAACTAGCCTCACTCCAGGCAACTTCACCTGCCCATTCTGATTTTAATGAACCATCAATGTAAAATTTAAGATAATCATAATCAGCCTCAGAAGATACTTTCTTAAAGAATGAAATAGTGTTGTCACCGGGGACATCAAGTGTTATCAATAATTCTGATGTTTCATAATGACTTATATTACCTGATTTTGCACAATATGAACCTTGATATGGGTTAGTACTTGTAATTGTCCAATCGGCATCACCTCCAAATTCCCAATCAAAGGCTGAGAAGTTTCCGGTTTCAAAATCTTCAACTATTAATCCAACAGTGTAATTCAGATCAAAATTGTATTCCTGATCACCACCATTTGCTAAAACTGTGAGGTCAATCGCAATATTATGGCCAACAGGCGCAGAACTACTAACAGAAATTGAGAAGTTACCTTGTGCAGTGGCACCTGAAACTAAATCTCCAAAATTAACTATCGAAGTATTAATAGTTGTATAAGGATCGTTAGAAAATATTTCACCAATAACATTTAAAGCATCAAAAGCTCCGTCATTTTCAAGAGTTATAGCAATATCAACAGTTTCGCCCGGATCAATTCGTCCGTTATTATTCCCTGTAGGGTCAAGTATTTGGTTATTTAATAATTTGATTGAATGAGTTTTTACGGTTAATCCTTTTATGCAAAAGTTACCGGTATTCTGAAAACCTGACGGGTCGTCATAATAATAAAAATCAACCCAATCGTTTCCATCATCATAATAACTTTCTCCAGGATTTGCAGCAGACTCAACAATTGTACGATAAGAAGCACCAAGAAGCACAGGAACATCGGAAGTACGATCATAGGGATGTCCTCCATCAGATAATTCAACATAAATATAGAAATCATTACCGGTTTCTAATTCAACTGCGGTTGTTAGATCAATGGTGTGTAATCCAGTGTATTCAATATTTCCCGAAATTGTTGAGAGTTCATCTGCAAGATCTCCCCTACCTCGGTTGTATGTGTCATAAATTGTAATAGTATAATCAACATTATCAACAGCAGTAAAGATACTTACTGCACTTAGAGCTTCATTTGAAGTTGCCACAAAAGCGTTAAATGCTTCGGTAATGTCGGTTTTAGTATCACGCCAACCATGATAATCATGGTAGTAACAATTGTCATATTGCATTGGCTCAACATCCTGAAAAGAAATAGCTCCCATTTCAGGATTTTGGCATGAATGCTTATCATAATATGAAATCCAGAAGAAACCGTCATTTCCCCAGCCACTTCCCCAGCTATTTTTAGTTAGCCAGGCACCAGGTAGTGGAGCTTGAGTTACTTTGTTATCGTCCCAGCCAATAATAGCAATTGCATGATTAGGATCAAGCGGACTTGATGGTGGTTGATAATGAATATAATTCGATATAAACTGACCACTATAACACATACATGTTCCCATAACACCTTCTTCCATGATCTTGGTTTTAATCAAATCAATGTTTTCAAGGTCTGGTCCGGCAATATACCATTCGATGTCCCGCGGATAAAAATAATGATAGCTATCATTATATCTTTCGGGAGGTGTACTATAGGATTGTCCGTCAATATCACGTACAGCACCTTCACAACGCGAAAGATATGCAGATGTTACACGATAATCTCCCCCCTGATGAACTTCCAATCCACCTCCGGTCGGAGGATCGGTATCATCATTATTGTGTTGATTAAAACCGTTCCACCAATCAAGATGATACTCAGCAAGAGCAGGTTCACCGGTTTCACCGGCAGCAGCCCATGCTCCGGTCATTAATAAATTACCCTCCATTGCACCCATTGCACCAAATGTCCAACATGTGCCTCCTTGCTGGTTTTTAACTGAAGTAACATAATTTTGACCATTATAATTCCGCAAATCAAAAGTAGCAGGCAATTGTGAAAATAAGGTGTTAAAAAAAACTACACCAAGAAAAATTAATAGAATTTTTTTCATAACTTTTATTAGATTAATTAATATATTAAGTAATTGACTATTTATTTAGACAAAATTTAATTTCAATTAGTTGCATTTAAGGCTAATCCCGAAAACTTTCGTGAAGAGTTTAAAGGCTAATCCCGAAAGCATTTAACCATTCTAAACGTTTTTTTATTTATAAATCCTGAATTTTTTGAAATAGCTCCGGTAGTCTTTTAATAAGCACCATTTCTCTCCATTTTTTCCCTGCTTCTATTGCAGGAATTCCAAAATAGGTTTTACCACCTTCAAGAGATTTTGTTGTGCCTGAAGTTGCCAATAGTACAGCGCCTTTTCCAATCACAATATCTTTATCAATATTAACTCTTCCCCAAAGAATAACATCATCTTCAATTTTAGTAACACCTGCAATTGCCGAATGTGAGCCGATCAAACAATTTTTTCCAATTTCAGTATCGTGGCCAACCTGAACATGATTATCGAACTTTGTACCTTTTCCAATTTTAGTGTCGCCTGTAACACCCTTATCTATTGAGCATAAACTTCCAATTTCAACATCGTCACCCAAAATGACCCTGCCACAGGATTCAAATTTCTTATAAGTATCCTTTCTTCTTTGAAAATAATATGCATCTGACCCAATAACAGAATTGGAATGAATAATTACATTATCACCAAGAATACAATGATCGTAAATGCTAACGTTAGCATGGATCAGGCAGTTTTTCCCGATTATTACATTATTACCAATAAAAGCACCAGGTTGAATTATTGTCCCCTCTCCAATTTCTGCTTTTTTACTGACAGGATTATCGCATTTTTCAAACTTTCTGAATTTCTTTATCAAAGTTAAAAAGTCATTAAAAGGATCTGTTGAGATCAATAATGCCTTTCCTTCAGGACATTCTACTTTTTTATTAATTAATATTATGGTAGCTTTTGATTTTAAAGCTTTATTATAATATTTTGGATGATCGACAAAAGTTATATCTCCGGGCTGAACTACATGTATTTCATTTAGGCCTGAAACTGTGAAATCAGGATCACCAATAAATTCGGAATTGATGATAGCTGCGACTTCTTTTAGTTTTAAAGAAGGGTTAAATTGCATCTAAATTTATTTTAAACAACTATCCTTTTACTCTTTCTGAGTATTCACCTGAACGGGTGTCAACTTTTATTTTTTCACCTGTATTGATAAACAAAGGAACTTTCACAATTGCACCTGTTTCAACCTTTGCATCCTTAAAAGTGTTGGTTGCTGTATTTCCTCTTTCGCCGGGTTCGGTATAAGTAATTTCGAGAACCACATAAGCAGGCATATCACATGTTAAAGGTGTTTCGGTGTCGGCATGAAACAGAATTTCAACATCTTGTCCTTCTTTTAATAAAGCCGGAGCAGAAATGATATCCTTATCAATAAAAGTTTGCTCGAATGTTTCGGAGTTCATAAAATGATAAGCCAAATCATCTTTATATAAATATTGATATTTTCGTCTCTCAACCCTTGCAACATCAATTTTTACACCTGCAGTAAAAGTATTAGGAATAACTTTTCCGGTTTTTAGATTTTTTAGTTTCGTTCGGACAAAAGCAGGCCCTTTTCCAGGTTTAACATGCTGGAATTCTACAATAGTGTATAAATCTTTGTTAAATGTGATACATAAGCCATTTCTAAAATCAGAAGTAGAAGCCATAAGAAATATATTTAATTTATTTTGAATTTTTTGGCAAAGATAATTTTAATTTGAAATTAATCGGTATTAAAGACAATGGAAATTTAAATTCTGACGATGATTAATAATTATTATTATTCACCGATTACTGATTACCGATATTTAGTTGGATTAAAGATTCCATCTTTTGAAAAGATGGAATCTTTTTATAAATTTACCCACCCAAACCTTCCATAGAAATAGGGAGGGCTGTGCTTCGCTTCATAAAACCACACGATACAATCGTGCGGTAGCGGGGTTTACTATTTTGAAAAATTTGCCGCTTCGCGGAAATAGTCAAATTGACAAATAGCCTAATTCCTTAAGCAACAGGCACTGAACCCGGTTGTCTTACTGGTGCCGACACGGTACACAGTGCCGTAGACATAGGACATGTTCCGTCTCCATGCGTAGGTAGATGAGTACTCCGTAGAAGACCACCAGTTGCCGAAAGAGCCCAGACCGTAGAATGAGCCTCCGTAGTAGTAGCCACCCGGAAGCGCAGTGAACCCGCTTTCATTAGTAGCTGCTGCATTTGGTGGATACCAATGTGTTGTACCGGTTTCTTTCATTTTTCCGCCAGCAACATTTTCTCCTCCAAGAAAATCAGTTACAGTTGTCCATTCTCCGTCGGTTGGTAAATACCAGCCGCTTGGACAAATACCTTGCACGCCTTGTGTGGTTGTATATTCCATCATTTCATCCCATTGATATAAACCGCCGTAAGTTTCGCAATTTGCAGGGTCGTTATTGTAGCAGTATTTTTCAATTACGCCATTGTTTGTCATGTTTGAACCACCATTTATCATTTCACCAATATTCAGGTTTTCGGCCATCCAGCACTGGGTGCCAATTTGTACTGTGTTGTAGGTTTGTCCATCGCGGGGGTCGGTGAAGGGGTCACCACAGGTGAATGATGAAGCAGCGGGATAAATTAACTCAGCAGCATCAAACATTCTAACAAGATAACCTTCACCGGGATTACAATCACCTATTCCATTAACCCAATAAGGCCCGATTGTTAGTAACATATCACCGTTAGAATTTCTTATAAAAGCAAGATTGTCACTTAATATGCTTTCAAACGCAATTAGAGCATCTATTGGAATATCCGGGAAATAACTTATAAACTGATATCCTAATTCTAAGGAAATCGGAGTAACAGGATCAACTACATCACCTTCCATTGTAAATGAATCATCCGAAAGCACTTTTATCAGGTAACCTTCCTCAATTATCCAATCACCAATACCGTTAATCCAATTCGGCCCAATTTTGCGTAATGTCTGGCCTTGTGAATTTCTTATAAAATCAAGATTTTCGTTTAATATGGAAGCCATAACAGCTAACATATCTGGATTTTCAGTAATGATATGTGATGAAATAAAACTAAAACCTTCCGAAAGTTCGATTTGCTGTTGGCCGCTTATTGGAGTAAAGCTTATTTCGGCAATACTATACTGGCCATCTCCTTCGGGAAATATATTTTCAGTCCAGGCTCCTCCATAATAATCATAATATTGAACTGTAAATTCAGTTCCTTCAAAACCTTCACTTGCATCCCAACATTTAAAGAAAACCGGATTGCCTGGTGTATATCCCGGGCCGCTATTAAGTGTATAGAAAGCTTCTAAAACATTATCATCCATGTTATCGGGAGTACAAACCTGGGTTAAAATAAAAACCCCAACCATTGTCTCGCCATCAAATATGGCGATTTCGTCTCCAGCTTCTAAATCAACACCATCCAAGGTTATTCCTTGTAAATATAGTGTCCATATCGGATGTCCATAATAGCCTCCTACAAAGTTAAAATGCTGTGCATTTACTACGTTAAATAGCAGACTTAATGATATTATACTAAATACCAATAAACAATTTGCGTAAATTTTTTTCATAATAAGATGCTTTTGTTTTAATTAATAATTAGATATTTTCTTGTTTCTGGTTTTCCATCTGTCTTTTTATAATTTTTCCCACTAAAAACAGGGAGGGTTGTGCTTCGCTTCATAAAACCACAGGATACTTATAAAACCACACGATACAATCGTGCGGTCAATGTCATTAAGTTAAGAAATTAACAACCGACTGTTAGTAACTTACAAAGATTATGGTCAATTGAACGGTGCATTTTTTCAATT
>Ga0233437_1001404_pt1 | contig 44252 bp, 59 predicted proteins | sample SI_122_August201_FD_182714 | JGI IMG/M metagenome (GOLD analysis project Ga0233437, IMG submission 182714) | Seawater microbial communities from Saanich Inlet, British Columbia, Canada - SI_122_August2016_200_MG | ecosystem: Environmental > Aquatic > Marine > Inlet | place: Canada: British... | reverse complement strand
CTTTATTTGATTTTAATAACAATTCATAAATTTTTTCAATCTTATCCATATAATTAGTAGTAGTGTAAATCTTTAATACTTTTTCGAAAATTTTATATATTTTATAAAAAGAATTCTTATTATGAAAATCAACGAAAAAAACTCATCAATATACGCACTAATCTTAGGGATTCTTTCTGCAATATGGATTTTTTTACTTTCGGAAATTGCATTAGGTGTCAAAACATGGACAAAGTCAATTTCTTTTGCCCAATGGGGCTCTATTGCTTTGATTTCAACTTTTGGATTAGTTATTTTAGGAATATTAGCAATCTTTTTTGGTGTGAATGGAATTCTCAAAGCAATTAAAGGAGAAAAAATATGGTTAGTTCCTTCCATAATTGGAATACTGCTTGCAGTTCTGCCTTTTTTATTTGGCTTAATATTTGGAGCTCAATGGATTAGATTAATGTTTTAATTTTTTTTTCTTTTTTCGAAAATTTTATATAAAGAGTTTGGAATTTACATAATATGAAGAAAGGACAAGCTGCCATGGAGTTTTTGATGACTTATGGTTGGGCAATCTTAGTTGTAATTGTAGTTCTAGGTGTTTTAGCAACTTATGGGGTATTTGATGTAGACACATTTATTCCAGAAAGATGCAATCTACCAGTTGATTTAAATTGTAAAGATCACAGACTTTCTTCAGATACATCAAGTAATGGTGAAATTAAACTTCTAGTTGAAAATGGTAAGGGTAATGATATTTACATAATGAACATTACAGCAGCCTCAACTGATTTTTTGGGAGCAAATTGCTCTACAAATTTAACTGCTGATCTTTTAGTTAGAAATGGTCAAACTGCTGACTTAACAATTAATGTAAGCAGTGCAGATAGAGACATTTTATGTCATATAGATGAATCCTATCGAGGAAGTGCCAAGAAAACAAAATGGGATATTTATGTTGAATGGTATTTTTCAGGATCTGACTCAGATTATGCTCACAAAACAATTGGCGAGCTGATTGCCAAGATTGAACCTTGAATTGGTTTATTCCTGTGAGGAAAGCGACACAACTTTTTTATACTCTAATCTCCTTTTTATTATCTAAATGAAAAGAAATTTGGTGAAGTTCAGGTCACCTCAGTTTAAGAAAAGAGGCCAGGCAGCAATGGAATATCTACTTGTTGCAAGTTTAATTCTATTAGTTTTCGTACCTTCAACTATTTTATTCTTCACAAATATTAAGAAATCAACTGATGATTTAGCTGTAGCCAAAATTTACAAGGTAGGAAATGAAATTGTAAACACTGCAACTGAAGTTTATTATCAAGGTGAACCAGCAAAAATCACATTAAAAGAATCAATGCCTGACGGTTTACTTAATATTTCACTTATTCAAGACTGGACAAGAACGCCCCCCATAAATGAATTAATATTTACATTAGTTATTGAGGGAAATGAACAAGATCTATCATTTAAATCTGATGTTAATATCAATGGAACCTTTAGTGAAGAGAGCAGAAGTAAAGGAATTAAAAACATAGTTTTAGAAGCAGAAACTAGGGCAGATGGGACGCCATTTGTTAATATTTCAATATCATGAAAAAATCACAATCTTCAATTGAAGCTGCATTAGTAATGTCATTTATGCTAATTGCATTAAGCATTTTTATTGGGGTAATTGTTCATCGTGGAATTATTTTAAGAGAAGAAGCAGAAGTTCAAACTTTAGTTTCAATTGCTGATTTAATCAAAGCAGAAATCTTCTTTGCAGAAAAAGCTGAAGATGGTTATATCAGAGAATTTACTTTACCAAGATCAGTTGATGGAATCCCTTTTCGTGTTCAATTATTAAATGCATCATTACTTAATCCAGGAAATCCTCAACATTCAGAGCTATTAATTAATGCAACAGAATATAAATATGATTTATTCCATGTTGAAATTATGCCCAAAAGTTTATTTGGAGAATTTTGCAATAACGATACCCATTATAATAAAGTTGTAAGAAATGGAGAACAAACAATAGTGAGTTGTGTAGAAATATGAAGACAAGCAGTATCGCTAGAAAGTCAAAGGAGCAACATTTGGTGAGCTTCAGCTCGCCTCCGCCCAACTGGAGGCCCAGTTTATGAAAAAGGGACAAGCCTGGTCTTTGGATGTAACAGTCGCAATTATTTTATTCCTAGTTTTACTTGTAGCCGTTGTTTTTTTATCAATTTCGCTCTCTTCACGAGCAAGCGTAAAAGAATTTAAAACAAAAGGCGAAATTATTTTCAAGTTTTTTTCAGAAGACGATGAATTTAGAATCTTAGATGAAAAACAAATTGATATAGACCAATTATATTCTGCAATCGGAGATAATTATTCTGATATAAAATCAAAAGTAGGAATCCCTGAAGATTTTTGTGTTTACTTTGTAGATAATGATGGTAATTTAGTTTATATGGATGAAGCAAGAACAATTCCGGGCATAGGATCTGGTAGAATTCAAATTAATGGAGTTAATTGCACATGATATTTTATGTAATTCTTTTATTTATCTTAGTCTTTGGTTTAATTACTTCTTATGACGATGTTAAACACGGTCTTATTAGAAATAAATGGGTTTTATTTGCAATCGCTTTTGGAATTATAGTAATCTTAGTAGATGTATTAATATTAGGTGGAAAGTTTAATTCAATAACCTCAAATCCAATCTTAGAATTTTTCACAAACTTACTTTTCACTTTAGCTGTAGGATTTTTAATTTGGTATATTGGTCTTTGGAGTGCAGGAGATGCTAAACTATTTGTTGCCTTTGCAAGCATTGTTCCACTTAACTTCTACATTATGAATTATACTCGTTTTTTCCCTTCATTAACTTTAATGATAAATACATTTGCGCCCATTTTTATTGTAATGCTATTTTATCTTCTCTTCAAAAATCCAATTAAAACACACATTAGTGCCTTAAAGATGGCCTTTAATCCTAAAACCTTAGGGATGGTTTCATTATTTGTTCTTGGTTTTTCTTGGCCTGTAACTTTATTTCTCAACTGGATTGGAATTCAAGCAAACTTCTTTATTGTAATTGCTTTACTATTCATTTTAATATCTGTCTTAACTAAAATCTTTAATATTAAACTTTTATATGCAAGTTTATTTCTAACATTCTTAAGATTAATTTTTAATTATAAGCTAATCTTAACAATTCCATTCTTAAAAAATATAATCTTATCAATCTTTGTCTTAATCTTCTTAAGATTTTATTTAATCGCTTTAGGCTATAATGTATTTTCTTATGAAATCTTCTTAGAAGACTTAAGTGAGGGTATGCTTCTTGCTGAAGACATTGTTAAGAAAGGAAAGAAATACGAAAAAGTTAGGCATATTCATATGAGTTTCATCGGCGCCTTAATGATTGATAGACAAAAAGATTCAATATTAGATTCTTTACCAGATGGTTTAACAAATGATGAAATAAAAGAAATAAAAAAACTACATTCCCGGGGCGCATTAAAATCCCACAAAATTAGAATCTATAAAATATTCCCATTTGCTCCATTCATGTTCTTAGGAGTTTTAATTACATTATTATTAAAAGGAAATGTGATTGATTTCTTGATTAATTTGTTTTAATCTTCAAAAATAACAGGAAAACCGACTTTTTTAAGAGCATTACTTGCAGTTTCAAAAGTTTCTTCTCTAACAAGAATATAATCTTTTGAAAATGTTGATACCACTAAAACATTTAAATTTTCATCAGAAACCGTCTTAGTGACTTTAGCTAAAAAACCTTTAGCAAGAAAGGGCATAGAAACTCTTATTTCAAATAATTTAAACCACTTAACTTCTTTTTTAAAATTTACTGAGGAAATATTTGCTTCTTCTGTTACAATTGTAATTTCATCCTTATCTTTGGAAATGAGAAAATGATTTTTAATCTCTTTTTCTTCACCCTGTAAGTATGCGTATCTTCCTTTATGAATTATTACTTCACTTGTTTTAATTACTTCATTAAGATCTGCCATTTTATTTTATTAAGAGTTCTTAATTATAAATGTTTTTCTACCCAAATCTTTTTAATTACCCTTTAATTTAACCATGTTGGGGTCAAAATGAATAACATCGAATACTCAGGGGATTATCTAAAAATAGTTCTAAATCCTGAATTATACTCTTTAGAAGCAATCTATATGGCATCATATCAAATGTCTGAAAAAGCATACTTTGTAATTGATGGGGACTTAGCAGATAAAATCTTTCTATGGATAAAACCAAAAGTTAAAGAAGACCTAAAAACAATTGCTTGGGAATTTAACAATCAATTATTATCCTCACAAGTTTATGAAATGATGTCTAAAAAGAATTCAAAGATTAAAGATTTAATTATTGAAAAAGCATTAGAGAAAGTGGAAAATGAAGAACCTAAAGAAGAATAAGGATTCAATTGAAGTGTCTTTAAACAAAGACTTCTATTCTAAGAAAGCAATGTTAATTGCAAGTGAAGCATTTTCTGAAACTTGTTTTACAAGTTTAGATCTTAATGATAAAGATTTTATTGTGACATTAAAACCAAAAGAGGAGTTTGACCTAGAAACATTAGGCTTAGAATTTTGTAACTTTGTTTTGGGCATAATGCAAAATGAATAATTTATTCTCTCCTAGAGTTGAAAAGTTTGACTTTGGCTATTTTCTAACCAATGATGCAGGCAATTTTATAATTTTAAACCATGAAGATTATAATAAGTTTATTTCAAACAATTTAGATTCACAATTAAGACAAAGATTAGAGGATAATCTTATACTTATTACAAATCAAAATAAACAAAAAGCAATTAAAGAATATAGGGCAAGTAAAAAACAAATTTTAAACGGCCCTTCTTTACATATCATTGTTCCAACAGCTAGATGTAATCAAAATTGTATCTATTGTCATTCTCCAAATGCTAAAGTTAATGAAAAAGGTTTTGATATGACTAAAGAAACTGCAAAAAAAGTAGTTGATTTTATTTTTCAATCCCCATCTAAAACCTTAACAATTGAATTTCAAGGAGGCGAAGCCTTACTCAATTTTGACATTGTTAAATTCATTGTCTCATACGCAAAAAGTTTAGCAGGTGAACTAAATAAAGAATTAAAATTTACAATTGTAACAAACCTATCCAATATGGATGAAGATAAATTAAGTTATTTAGTTAAAGAAAAAGTGTGGCCTTGCACATCACTTGATGGGCCAAAAGAATTGCACAACTTAAACCGCCCAAATAGTTTTTCATATCTTAAAAAATGGATTCCAAAAGTTCAAAAGGAAACCTTAAATCGTTTGTCTGCTATATGTGTTGCAACAAAATCCTCACTTAACTTTCCAAAACAAATAGTTGATTCTTACATTGACTTTGGTTTCAAAAGAATATGGGTCCAACCATTTCATGCATTAGGTAAAGCTAAAATCTTAAAGGATAAGATTAGCTTTCTTGCAGAAGATTATGTGAAGTTTTGGCAAACAATGATTGAATATATTGTTGATAATGATTTACCTTTAAAAGAAGTTACAGCATCATTTTTATTAAGAAAAGTAATCAAGAATGAAAACCCATTATTTGTAGATTTACAAAGTCCTTGTGGTGCAGTAATTAATCAGCTGGCTTACGATTATAATGGAGACATTTATTCTTGTGATGAGGGCCGAATGGTTGATTCAGATTTATTTAAAGTTGGAGATGTGGATATGAAGTTATCTGAAGTTTTAAAATCACCAACTGCTTGTTCATTAATCGGATTATCTGTTAATGATTTACTTCATTGTGATAATTGTGCTTTTAAACCATATTGTGGGGTTTGCCCTGTTTTAGCTTATGCAGAAAACGCGTCACCAGTTTCCAAACCGAATTCATTTGAGTGTAAAGTTGTTAAGGCCCAATTTAGATATTTAATAAAAAAATACTTTTCAGAATTATCTTATAAGAATAAATTCGACAGCTGGGCCTCAACAAAAGATTTATAAAGTAAATAAGTAATTCTTCTTACTATAAAGGTGCCTGAATTTGACTAAAAAGAAGAAAACAGATATTATTCCTAAGCTTAAAAAGAAGCTAGTTAGCTTCGCTAAAAGCGAAAAAGGAAAGATTTCTAAGCAATCTATGGTAACTGTTGGTTCTATTGTAGGTGGTGCGGCTATTGGTACTGCTCTAGCAACTAAAGAAGCAAGAGCTGCTTCTAGAGACCCAGGTGCGCCTCAAGCAGACACAATGATTCCATCAAGTAATAGCTTAATTGCATCTACTGAGAATTCCTACACAGTTAGAAATCATCATACTGGAGAAATTCAAACTTTTCATTTACATCACGCTAGTTACTAATTATGAAAATGCCTTCTGAAGCAATTAAATTTATTGAGAATAATTTATCTAAATATAAAGATTTCACTTCATTAAGAAATGATGTCTTACTTTTACTTGATTATGAAATGGAAGAAGATATTGTTTTTGAGAATCTAAGTTTTTGTTTAATTCCATATGCATTTGATCACTTCAAAAACTTAAAATGTAAAGATAAAAGTAAATCTGGTTGTGAGAGTTGTGCTTATTTTAAATTTTGTAATGGTTATTCTAAAGACTTTAAACGATTCATTTCACCTGTTAAGGACATCCCCAAAGAAATTGTTATTGAAGTAACAGATAAATGTAATCATAATTGCTCATTTTGTTTTAATAGTTTAGTTTATGGCATTCAAAAAAGAAATGAAAGAAAAGATTTATCTACCGGTGCCCTAAAGAAAATTATAGATCAGATCGCACTTTCTGGTGTAAAAATTATAAGATTCTCAGGTGGAGAACCATTTCTTAGAAAAGATATTTGTGAATTAATTTCATATGCTAAATCACAAAATCTTCAAGTTTGGTTAAATTCAAATGCAACTTCATTAAATGATAAAGATATTCATTTTATTAACGATAACATTGATAATATCTTAATTCCATTAAATGGATATGATGATAAAAGTGATAGTTTTATTACAAAACTACCAGATTCTTTTTCTAAAAAGATTTCAGTATTAAAAAAACTAGAAAATGTTAAAATCAAAAGAATCGGAGTTGTTTTAATTAAAGATAATATAGATAATCTCGAGAAGTTTTACGAAATATTAAAACAATTTGAAATGACTTTCTTAGAATTTTATAGACCAATTACTAAAACCCAAGAAAAAGAATTACTAAAAACTGCAATTGATAAAATCTACAGTCTTAATTTAAAACATAAAAAGAATGTGAAGATTGCAAACGCCCTACCTTTTTGTTTCTATAAACCTGATGTTTCTAAGAAGATTTGCTTAGGGGGCATATTTGATGATGGTAATTCTAGGTTTGTTATTGGAAGTTCTGGTATAGCTAAACCAAGTTATTATCTCTCTAAAAATATAGGGAGTTCTAATTCATCAATTTTAGATATTTGGAACAATCCTTATATGAAATCATTAAGAGAATTAGGTAATCTACCTAAACTTTGTATTAATTGTGAGCATAAGTTAACTTGCCGCGGTGGATCTAGAGCTTTACGTGAAATTTTAAAATTAGAAAAAGATCCTTTAATCTAAGGAAATTTATAGATTTTTGAACAAATTGGTTTTAATTTACTTACACTTTCTCCTTGAGGAAACGTAAGGATAATTTCAATTTGTTTTTCTTCATTAGGTAAGATTTTACCAAGTGTTTTTATGTCTCTATCTACTTTAGATTTATTAGTCAGAATTTCCATTTCTATTCTACAATCTAATTCGTGTTCACCTGTATTTTTATAAGAAATTTGATATAACCTTTCTGACTCGCTAAAATCTTCAATTGTTACATTTGTAATGTCAAGAACAAACTCTTTTTCTTCAAAAAGCAAGCTAATTGGAATTAATAAGATTAAAATCATTAATAGAAAAGCAAGAATTCTTTCTTTAGTTTTTAGTGTTTGATCATCCATTTTGGGTTGAAATTAATTGATTTGGCGATTTTCTGGGTAATAGGTCCAACTTCAAAATAGTTATTGGACTTCAACATCTGAATTGTCTTCTCGAATATATATATTTTTTGGTGAGTTAGATCCATTAAAACCTTTGACTTCAAAATAAAATTATTCGGTGAAATTGCTTTACTTCTTTCAAATTTCTCCTCAATAATATTTATTAATAATTCTTCATGTTCAACAAAATTTTTATTATTTTCTTCTTTCAAACTTTTTAGATTAATAATTTCATTAGCATCTACTTTACCTAAGGGATTATTATAAGTTAAATCTGCTTCACTTTTGTATTCTACATTTAATAAATTTGAACAATTTTCAGGAGTAGCCCCGTGATTAGCCCCTATAACTTTAACACAACTATGATTAGCTTCAAGAATAACTCTACCTAAACTTTCAATATTAGCAGTTGAGGGAAATAACAAAACATCAATTCTACTTAAGAAATCCCAGATTTCATTTGTTTCTCCTATATATTCAATGTTTGGAGGTAAGAATTCATTTGGAAACTCAATCTTTCCAGCAACTAAAATCCTTTCTTTACTTAATTCTGCAAAATTAATAACAGTATCAAAGTTCTTAGCAAAAGTAACTCGTCCTAAATAACCATACTTGAATTCATTTGTTTTCTTAGGAACTGTTTTTGGAAATGATTTCAAAATAGGATAGCACATTATTGTATTGCCTTCATTTAAGTTTTCAAATAAATGAATATATAGACTTCTTGTAAATTCAGATGGAAATAAACAAATGTCTCTATCTTGAATATAATCTTGTAATAATGCCTCTTGCATCAAATAACTAACATGAAGGCTTGTTTGACAATCTCTAATAATTCTAAACTTAAGATTATATTTCTCCCTTAAATAATGAAATAGATGCGCAAAACAAAGAGTATTTATGACTACATCATCTTCTTTTAAGTTCTTTAGATCATTTTCAAGAAAATTAGGTAAATCAGTAAAAAAGATAACATCTTTTCTATTTTCTAATAGTTTACAAACATAAGAATAGTAAAAATCAGCTCCTGTCTTAATATTATCTGGGAATTGATAACAATATATCATTTTATTAAGTCTTTATCAAGATTCTTTTCAATTTCTAATATGTCCTTTAAGTCAGCCGCAGTTTCAGGATGTTCAGCAATCATATAAGAACAACAATCTGCATAAGGTAATATTGAAACTTCATAAGTTCCAATTTGTTTAGAAATATTAACAATTTCTTGCTTATTTAATCCAATCAGTGGACTAAATAACGGATAATCAGCCGCATTATAAATACAATTAATGTTTTTCATCGTTTGACTTGCAACTTGCCCAATTGAATCACCAGTAACAATTGCTCTTGCTCTTTCTTTACGAGCAACTAAATTAGTAATCTTAGTCATAAATCGTCTATAAATAATCATTCTATATTTAGCAGGGACTTTTTTGATAATTTCTTTTTGAATATCATTAAATTTTCTTTTAATTAATTTGATATTTGGTTGAATTTTCTCTAAAACCTTAACAATTTTATCAACTTTCTTCTCTGATTCTTTTGTAAGTACAGTTTCATTCATAAAATGACAAAGAACAACAGAACAACCACGTTTCATCATCATATAGGCTGCAACTGGTGAGTCTATTCCACCTGAAAGCATAACTACAACTTTGCCAGAGCTTCCAATGGGTAGGCCTCCAATTCCTTGAAATTTCTCGTGATAAATATAAGCGTGTTTTTCACCGATTTCAATAAAAAATGTGACTTCAGGATTTTTTAATTTGACTTTCTTCTTTAATTTAGTAAAAATTTCTCCACCAACTTCTCTGCTTACTTCTCCAGATTTCATAGGAAAAGTTTTATCAGATCTAATTGTTTCAACCTTAAAAGAATCAAATTCTAATTTCTTGGCTTTTTCAAAAGTTTTCTTTTTTATTATTTCAAACTCTTTTTCAACTTTTTCAGCAAAGGCAAAATTAGCAATACCTGGCATTAAACTTAAGGTTTCTTTAGCTTTCTTCTTATTCTTAGCATCAATTACAACAATTTTACCATATCTTCGTTGGATTTTACTGTAATTACCTTCAAGACCCTGCTTAATGTTTGAAATTAATTGTTCTTCAAACTGCTTACGATTCTTACCTTTAGTTCCAATTTCACCATAATGAATAACTATGTCCATAGAAATATGAATTAAAAAAGACGTTATAAAGTTATCTATACTTACCTTGGAAATCCTATTTTTACAGGAATATTAATTGGTATATTAACATCTATGCTTGCATAAACGTTTTCGTCGCCAATTGCTCTAATTGATAGGCCTGGCTGCCCCCAATAAGTCCCAGAATAAATTTTCAACCTTTGAACAGAGTATCCTTGCATTAATCCCTCAAGGGTGCTTATAACTTCAAACATAGGCCTTTGGCCAGCTAATCTAACTCCCGCATCTTTAACCCTCTTCTCGGATATTTCAGCACTAGGAATTCGTAAACAGGCAGTAACAAGTTTCCACTCTTCATCCCCATATCTCTCTTCTACTGCCCTATAAAAAGGTAGACTTGTTAAAGAAAAATCTTGTACTGGTGGAGTTTGAAGTTCTACATCTAATAATTTTTGGTCAGTAATCACAGAATCATAAATGATATGAACTGGAGAAAGAATTAAACCCACTATTTTTTGTAGCATAATCTTTTGAATCCTTATCTCTTTTAAATATTTAACTGGTAATATAATAAGTGTCAGGTACTGCCTATACGTAATGACATTACCTGGTTACAAGGCTGTATTGACGATGTATTATTATGTAAGTGGTGTGTAATGGTTACATAATTTAGCCAAAAGATTAATTAATTTAACTTGTTTTTAAGGGTTTATGGCAATCCTAAACTACTCACCTTTAACCGGAATTAAGATAGGAGAATTTAAGGAAACTCCCTTGTCTTCCATCAAAAATATTGTAAAAGAATCTAAAAAGGCACAACTTCATTGGAAAAAATTAAGTAAAAGTGATCGGATTTCTTTTATGCTCAAAGTTAAGAAGGAAGTAGATAAAAATTCAAAGAAAATCATTGACACAATAAATAAAGAATGTGGTTTTGACCCAGAGGAAATAAAAGGAGTCATTTTCGATGTGCTTGATGGCTTTGACTATTACATTAATGTTTACAAAAATAAAAATGATCTAAATTTTCCTATTGACTCAAGTGTCTTTCCAGAATCTACTTCAAAAATTAAGTTTTCTCCTCTAGGAGTTATTGCACAAATTGGTGCTTGGAATTATCCATTTTGGCAAACTATGATTTCTGCAATTCCTGCTTTATTAACAGGCAATTCAATTATATTCAAACCATCTGAAAAAGCAATTGGTATTGGGCTTTTAACAGCACAAATCTTCAAAAGCCTACCAAAAAATGTATTTCAATGTATAATTGGTTCTGCTGCTCATGGAAAGGAATTGGTAAAATCAGAAACTGATGCTATCATTTATACAGGAAACATTGAGGTTGGTAAAGAAATAATCAAGAATGCAGGAATAAAACCTTTAATCTTAGAACTTTCAGGTAATGATGCGGCTATTGTCCTCAAAGATTGTGATCTTAATCAAACAATTCAAGGTATTACTTCAGGTGCTTTCTTACATTCAGGTGAAGTTTGTGACAGAATAAAACGTGTTTATGTAGTCAAAGAAATTGCTAACAAATTAATTGAAGGAATAATTAAAAAAACTAAAGAAATCAATGTCACACCATTAATTTCTGAAGATCACTTATTAAATGTTCATAAACAAGTTAATCAAACAATAAAACAAGGTGCAAATCTTTTACTAGGTGGTAAACAAATCAATAAGCCAGGTTATTATTATGAACCAACTATTTTAGAAATTAAGACTAATGACATTGAGTCAGTAAATAATGAAATCTTTGGCCCAGTTATCTCAATTATGGTTGTTGATTCTGTAGAACAAGCAATTGAATCTGCAAACTCCACTAAGTTTGGTTTAGGCACAAGTATTTGGATTCAAGATTTCAAAAAAGCAGAATTAATTGCAGATAAATGTGAATCTGGTATGGTTTGGGTTAATGATTCTAATATTCCTTTAGTTTGTGGAGAATATTTCAAAGGTTGGAAAAACACATCTATTGTAAATGCAAGTGATAGATTATCATTATTTTTAAAATCAAAAACCTTAATATCATTTAATTCAAGAAATTCAAGAGAATGGTGGTTTTAACGCCCACTAATTTTAATCCTTTCTTCGTCATTTAAGTAAAACTTCTTCTCAGAGTTTTCATTTAAATCCCAATTAATTTCAATTCCTTTTTTTCTAATAGCAGAAAGTCTATTTTTTACAGTTCCATAATTTAAGCCGAGCCTTTCAGAAATTTGATCATATGTTAATTTATCATTTGAATCCATAAGTAAGTTAACAAAAGTAGACTCAGAAGGTGTTAAGTCACTAAATTTAACTGAGCTTTCCATAGGAATATCATATTCTTCTTCAAATTTAGGAAAATTACTTGCAGTTTCAAGTCCTTCTAATTTCCTATAAAGATGTTTGAATTCACCATGCATATCAACAATATAACTAGAAAGTTTCTTAATATCTCCTTTAATGATATCTCTTTCCTCAGAAAAATGATTGATCCAAGATATAATTTTCTCTCGATCTTTTTCACTTGTAAAAGAAAGTTGTTTATGAGATTCTTCTAAATCTTTATTTTTTTTAATAACATGAGTTAGCCATCTATATACAACACCTAAGTCTTGGCGCATTTTCTCAAAAGATCCCTTGACATTAGTCTGTAAATTATTCACTTCTTTTTTTCTAACCCACATATTACAAAGATTATTTGTTTTGTATTTAATATTTTCGCTAAATTTATATAATTGTGTCCAGAATTAATTCTCATGTTACAATTAAGTTCATTTGATTTACATTTTCTAGTTGAGGAGATGCAAAGTCTAAAATCAGGAAGAGTCAATAAGGTTTATCAGGATAAGAACTGCATTTCATTTAAAATGCACACTTTAAAACAAGACTTTTTCTTTAATTTAGTCCTACCAGGAGTTGCATTCTTATCTGAAGATGTAAAGTTCTCAACAAAAAAACCATCTAGCTTTTGTATGACTCTAAGAAAATTCCTATCAAATGCTTATATAAGAGACATTTCTCAATATAATTCAGAAAGAATTTTAGTAATTGAACTAGAAAAAAAAGAGAAATTCACTCTAATCATCGAGTTTTTCAATAACGGAAATGTTATTTTACTTAAAGAAGGAAAGATTATTGCAATCTCTTCACATAGAAATTCAGCCGGTAGAGAATTAAAATTAAAAATAGATTATGAATACCCTTCAGGCAAAGTCAATGCTTTTACATTAAAAGAACCTGAATTAAAAAAGATCTTAGCAAAAACTGAGAAGGAAACAATTGTTCTTTCATTAGCATCAGACTTAAGTTTAGGTGGGATCTATTCTGAAGAATTACTTAGAAGAGCTAAAGTTGATAAAACAACCCTACCTAAAAAAGTAGATTCTAAAATAATTTTAAAGGCCTTTAAGTCAATGTTAAAAGAATTCTCACCAGGTTTACTTACAACTAAAAAGATACATTTAACCTCAATAAAGTTGGAAGGGGATTATCAAGGATTCGAATCATTAAGTAAGGCAGTTGAACACTTTGTTTTAAGTGATAAACCTGAAAGAGTAAACCCACAAAAGCAAAAGATTGAAAGAATCGTTGCAACCCAGAAACTAACAATTGAGAAATTAAAAAAAGATATTGTTGAAAATGGCAAAAAAGGCGAATTAATCTACGAGAATTATGCCTTTTTACAAGAACTTCTAGATACAGTTGAAAAGAAAAAACTAAAGATGTCACTTAAAGAGATCTTAGAAACCCTTGAAAAACACCCTAAAATCACGATTGTAGACAAAAAGATGGGCAAAGTGAACATAGACCTATGAAATTAATTAAACCAAGTGAAAAGGAATGGTTGGATCGCCAAGGCTATTCAAAGAAAATCTTCGCAGAAGAAAAAGGCAATCTTGTTCAAATGCTAAGGATTAAGCCTGGGGATGGGGCTCCTTTACATCATCATAAGATTCTAAGAGAAATATTTTACTTCTTGAATTCAGGGGGGTATTTTATAGTTAATAAAGAGAAGATTCCAATTATTAAAGGTGAAGTCTTAATTATTGAGCCAAATGAGGTTCATACAACATTTAATGATTCTAACGAGGATTTATTTTATATTTGCTTCAAAACTAAATCTGCCCCAGATGACTTCTATTTAGATTAAACCAAACTTTTAAAAAGAAGCTTTCTATAGAATAAAATATGGATTCAGAAATAAAAGTAGCAATTGTAACTGGTGGAACTACTGGTATAGGCAAGGCAACTTCTGAACTACTAGCAAAAAAAGGATGTAAAGTATATGTCTTAGACATTATTCCTTTTGAATCAAAAGAAAACATTACTTTCTTTCAAACTGATTTACGAATTCCTGATCAGATATTAGCAAATGTTCAATCTGTTTATGAAAAAGAAGGAAAGATTGATTATTTATTTGCACATGCTGGAAAACACTTATTTGCGTCAATTGAAGAAACCTCAAGAGAACAATTTGACGATCTTATTGATTTAAACATTAAAGGAATTTGGTATGCAATTAAGGCAACAATTCCTCATATGAAAGAAAGGAAAAAGGGAAGTATTGTTATTACAGGATCAGATCAAACTTTCATTGGTAAGGGTAAGAGTTCAGCATATGGATTAACAAAAGGAGCTGTCTCACAATTAACTAAGGGTTTAGTTGCAGATTATACTGAATATGGAATTAGAATTAATTGCGTTTGTCCAGGAACTATTGATACTCCAATGTTAATGCCAACAGCTAAGAGATATTCAGAAGCATCAGGCATCCCTATAGAAAAAATATTTGATGATTGGAGTAATGGCCAACCAATTAAAAGACTTGGAAAACCAGAAGAAATTGCTTCAATGGTTGTCTTTTTATTATCAGATGAAAGCGGTTTTACTACAGGCTCAATAATTGCAGTAGATGGTGGATACACTTCTCAATAATATACTCTCTTTCTATGATCAATTAAAAGAATTTCAATATATTCATTATTAATATCAGCAATTACTCGATAATCTCCCACTCTAAGACTATAAGTAACTTCATTTTTTAATCTTTTATAATATCTAAATGGGTTTTCTTTAGCTAGTTGAATTTTATCCCAAATCCTTTTAGAAATATGCCTTTCAGTTTTTTCTAAGAATTCAATTGCTTTCTCATCAAATATTATTTTCCACATTAAAATCCCATTCTTCTCTTAGCTTCTTCTTCACTAAGAAATTTACCTGCTTTTAGTCTTGCTCTTGCTTTTTCTATACTTTCTAGAGCTTCTTGACTTAATTCAGGTTGTTTATGGAATTTTTTAATTATGAATATTAACTTTTTGATGATTTCATCGTAACTTTCGTTCTTATATTCACGATACTTATTTAAACCTAATTTTGTCTCGTCGTGAATTTTAATTGTGGTTACCATAGTATACCTGGGTATACTTTCCTTAATAAATCTTTTTGTTTAGAATTCGTATTAATCCTTAAGCATTTTATAAAGTCTAACAAAAATATCTTTCTCTATACTTATCCCTGCTTCTAAGATATCTTCTGCTAATTTCTTACCAGTTTCGTCTTCTAAGTGGATATGTTTCAACAAATTAGTTATTGTTTGTTTGCAAATAAAGCCTTCATTCACTTTTAAAACAACTTGTCGTCCATTTCTAATCACATCTTTTGTAGTTAAGGCAATTGTAATATCTTCATATTGCATTAAGTTAGGTTCAATTTCAATAAAACCATATCTCACTAACTCTCTTTTTAATAATGCTTTATACACTAATTTTGGATTCTTCTTAGAGAATAATTCTTCAATTTTCAAAGGTAAAATAAACCTTTCAAAAGAAATTTCTTTAACATATGGTGATTGAATAACTGCTCCTAGATACTTTATTGCTTTCTGTCTAGGACCTTTTTTCGTCCACACATTCTTTACTAAATAGGCATATTCTTTTTCTTTGACAGTCTTTGTTCGAATAAACATTAAAAAAAAGATAGGCACTATGTGTTTATATGTTTATTGGTCTTAAATCTAAGCTCTTAATCGTCAATAAGAATATGAAAAAACAGCGATCTGGGTTTCCCATATAAAATATAGTACCATCCAGAACGCGAACCTGCTTGACTTCCGAGTTCGAAATGGGTTCGGGTATATCCAGGACGCTATGGCCGTTCTATAACTTAGAATTAAGTGCCTATTTATAAAGATTACGTAAACCGATTCATGAACTCTGCAACTTGATTAGAAACTTCTTGATGAATACCTGCATAATTATGAGATTCTCCAACAATTAATCTTGTTTCAGAGTATCTTTCTCCACTTAAATCCATTCCTTTTAATTTAGCTGCTCTTTCAGTTTGTGAGAAATCAACTACTGGATCTTGGACTGAATGAAAGAAAAGTCCTGGACTCGCAATTCTTCTAAGTTGTGCTTCTAAATCTAAAGTTTGAAATTCGCTATGAAGGTCTAAACTAATAGTGGTTCCTCCTAATGTTCTCTTAAATTTTCTTCTTCGATTTTCTCGTAATGAACTCTCTTGTATTCTTGATCCTGGGAAAACATATATCCCAGACATTAAAGTCATAGAAGCAATATCATCTAATTCTGCTGCAACTACTGCTGTTGCACCTAAACTATACCCTAAAATATGAGTATTTTCTTCTCGATATCTATCTACTACTGCTTGAATATCTTCTGCCCTACTTTGAATTGAGATTGGATTTTCCCCCACTTCATCAGAATAATCTATTCTCACAACCCTAAAATTTTCTTCAAGGGCTTTGATAGCAATTTCATCAAACAATCCATGGGGTCCAGAAATTTCTCCAAAGAATTCTTTGGCCATAACAATGGTCCCTTTCCCTCCTTGACCCCAAACATAAGTTGGAATTTTCTTCTTACCTAGAATTACATCTTCTGTTCTCATATTATCATTTTGGGAGAACTAACTTAAAAGTCTTATCATTAAACCTTCTTCACATCATCTTTCTCATGAATATGAATTTCTTTCTCAGAACTAACATGCCCACCTAAATAACCTTCACGTGCAAGCTTAGGAAATACATCTAATTCAAGACTTTGTCCTTCAAGGTCAAGTAGTTTAGGTTCACTTACAAATATTGATGAGAATCCAATATAAACATCAGTTTGTTTAGGTTTTTGAGTAAAATCAAGAATCTTACTTCCTTCTAACTTAACTATCCCTTTTTGAGATGGTGTTGGAGATGTTGTTAAAATTAATGTACTAGTATAATCATGTTTAATATGACTTTCCCATAATTCCTGTAATCTTATTTTTTCAAAATAAAGATCTCCAAATATAACTAAAAATGTAGAATTAATTTTTCCTTGTAATAGTCTTAAGGAATCCATTGTGCCCTTAGCACTAACTTCCTCAATATAATTCACATTTACCCCATAGCCCTCACCATTTTTAATAATCTCAAAGATTCGATTTAATAATTCACTTCGGCTAACAATGTAAATTGACTTAAACCCTTCTTTCTTAAGCTTCTCAACTTGATGAACTATTAGCGGCTTTCCTTTAATCATCATAGTTGCTCTAAATTCATTTTCAATTCTAAGTAAATCAACATCTCCTCCTAAGAGTAATACTGCTGATTTTTGCTCGCCAAGTGATTTTCTAACCAAGAATTCAATTGCATGACTACGATTCTTAATAAAAATATTATCTATTATTTTATCTAAATCTTTTATCAAGTTTTTTTCTAGCGTAATTGATATTTTTTCTTTCATTATTAACCTGAAATGAATTTAAATATTTATATCTTTTGGAAAAGTAGGATAAAGTAGGATAAGGGTAAGATATTTATAAGATGTGTTACTAAAAACCCATATGGGATCTGAAATTTTAATAATTATAGAAAAAGATGGGGTTATTGATGAATTTACAATACCTGTTATTAACAATAAATATATTCTAGTTAAAGTAAAAGATTTTATTTCATCTTTATATGATGATTTTGATTCATTAAAGATATATCAAGATAAAAAATTACTTTACAGATTATCTGCTGATTTTCTTAAAGCTCCAACTACTATCTCAGTTGTTGGTACTGGTTATGTTGGTTTAGTATCTGGTGTTGGACTTGCCTTACGTGGCAGAAGGATAATCTGTGTTGATATAGATCAAGCTAAAATTGATTTAATCAATTCAAAGAAATCACCTATTTATGAAAAAGATTTAGAAGAATCTTTAGCTGTTCTTCCTGAAGATATTTTTGAAGCTACAACTGATTTAAAATATTCAATCTTAAATTCAGATGCTACTATGATTGCAGTAGGTACTCCTTGTAATGATGAAGGAAGAATTGATTTAACTGCAATGAAAAAAGTAAGTGAAGAAATTGGTAAGAATTTAAAAAATAAAAAAGGACATTTAATTATTGTTAAAAGCACAGTTGTGCCTGGCACTACTGAAGATGTTGTTAAGAAAGCTATTCAAAAGCATGCAGGACATAATGACTTTGAAATCGCAATGGTTCCTGAATTCTTAAGAGAAGGAGTTGCAATGAAAGACTTCTTATTTCCAGACAGAATTGTAATTGGTGCAAATAATCCAGAAACTGTTAAGAAGATTAAATTTATTTTCAAAGAATTCAAAACCGTATTTTATGATGCAGAAATTAAAGCTGCTGAAATGATTAAGTATGCATCAAACTCTTTACTTGCAACCAAAATTAGTTTTGCAAATGAAATTGGAAATGTTTGTAAGAAACTTGGTATGGATGTTTATGAAGTAATGGATGGAGTCGGACTTGACTCTAGACTTGAAAGAAAATTCTTAAATGCAGGTCGTGGTTTTGGAGGAAGCTGTTTTCCTAAAGACGTTCAAGCATTAAGATCTTTAGCTGATGACTTAAAGGTTGAAACTATGATTTTAGATTCAGTAATGACTATGAATAAAGAACAACCTAAAATTTTAGTTGATTTAGCTGAAAAGAAAATTGGAAATTTAAAAGGAAAGAAAGTAGCAGTTCTAGGTCTTGCCTTTAAAGCAGGAACTGATGATATTAGAGATTCTCCAGCAATTATTGTAATTAAAGAATTACTTAAGAAAGGTGCAAAAGTACACGGATATGATCCTCAAGCCGAAGAAAACATGGCTGAATTATTTCCAAAAATAGCTTATGCCGATTTCCCACAACAAGCAATTAAAGATTCAGATGTTGTAATTCTAACAACTGACTGGCCTATATTGAAAAATGAAGAATTATATAAGGGAAAAGTTATAATTGATGGATTAAAACTACTAAATAAAAAGACTTCAAAAAATTACGAAGGAATTTGCTGGTGATAAAGATGAAGGAACAAATAATTAATAATTACAACTTGGTGACCTTTAGGTCGCCTCCGCTCGCCCGGAGGCCCGGGCAATGAAAGCAATAATGCCAGTTGCTGGCGAAGGAACAAGATTAAGACCACATACTCATGCTTGGACTAAACATTTAATGAATGTAGCAGGAAAACCTATGATTCAGCATATCATTGATGAACTCAGATCAATTGGTGTTGATGAAATGGTTTTCATTGTTGGTTATCGAGGTAATCAAATTGAGAAATGGGTTACTGAAACTTACCCTGAAATGAATTTTCATTTTGCAGAACAAAAAGAAAGAAAAGGTTTAGGTCATGCAATTTACATGGGTAAAGAATTCTCAGAAACTGATGAAGAAATTTTAATTGTTCTAGGTGATACGCTATTTGAAGGAGATTTAAGCGGAGTAATTAATACTGAAAATGATGGCGCTATTGTTGTTAAAAATGTTGAAGACCCTAGAAGATGGGGCGTTATTGAAACTGACGAAAATAAAATTATAACTAAGTTAGTTGAAAAACCAGATTACATCAAACCAATGCCCGCGATGGTTGGTATTTATTATTTCAAATCTACTGATAAACTCTATGGGGCAATTGAAACCTTAATTGAAAAAGACATCAAAACCAGAGGAGAATATCAAATCACAGATGCTATTCAAATTATGGTTGATGAAGGTGCTAAGCTTTCAACATATTATTTAGAAGGATGGTATGATTGTGGAACTAAAGATGATGTTTTATCAACTAATAAATATTTATTAGGTAAGGCCTGTAATTATTTTAAAGGCCGTAATAATTGTGTTGTTATTGAGCCAGTTCATATACACGATGAAGCTGTTGTTGAAAACTGTATTATTGGCCCTAATACTACAATTGATAAAAATGCAAAAGTTACAAATTCTATTATAGAGAATTCAATAATTAATGCAGATGCAGAAGTAACAAATACAAACCTAAAAGATTCAATTATTGGAAGTAGTGCAATTGTTAAAGGTTCAAAAAGGGTAATAAATTTAGGGGACCACTCTGAATTTGAAGAAAAGAACGATTAACTTTTTAAACTTCTAATTTCTTTTTCTTTTTATGGCAAAGATTTTGATTACTGGTGGCGCAGGCTTTATAGGCTCACATTTAGCTGAATTTCTCTGTAAAGATCACGAAGTCACTATTTTAGATAATCTAGATACAGGCTACTTAAAGAATATTAAAGATTTAGATGTGAAGTTTATTCACGGAGATATTAGAAATTCTAACCTTGTAGATCAACTAATTGAAGGAAAAGATTATGTTTTTCATTTAGCATCTGTTACATCAGTTCCTGAATCAATCAAAGATCCAGATAAAACATTCTCAGTGTGTTTAAATGGTTCATTAAATGTATTAAAATCATGTGTAACTCATAAAGTTAAGAAAATTGTTTTCTCTAGTTCAGCTGCTATTTATGGAGACGATCCAGAACTTCCAAAACATGAAGGGATGCTTCCTGAGCCAATCTCACCATATGGGGTTGCAAAAGTTGCTGTTGAACATTTATTAAAAACATATCATCAAGTTTATGATTTATCTTATGCAAACTTACGTTACTTTAATGTATTTGGACCTAAACAAGACCCCAAATCAGCATATTCCGGTGTAATTTCAATTTTCTTTGATAAGGCATTAAATGATGAGCCAATTTCCATTAATGGGGATGGCGCAATTACAAGGGATTTTATTTACGTAAGTGATGTTGTTAAAGCTAACTGGATGGCTGCATTAAGTGAGAAAACTGGAACCTTTAATGTTGGAACTGGTAAAAGAGTTTCAATATTAGACATGGCTAAAAGGATTATAGAAATCACTTCCAGTGATTCCCAGATTACTTTTGGTCCTCCAAGAGAAGGAGATATTTTACATTCTGTTTGTTCTATTGCAAAAATTCAAGAGCATTTAAACTGGGCTCCAGAAATTGAATTTAAAGAAGGATTAAAATCAACAATTGATTTCTTCAAGCTCTAATTTTAGAGATCATAAACAAAAATCCAGTCACAATTAATAATGTTCCAAATAAGTTTCCTAATTTTAAATTTAAAAACATATTAATTAAAATCCATAAGATTCCTGTAATCGCAAATAAGAATCCACCATAAAACTCTTTCTTCCAAGAAAAGAAGGTTATTGCAAGAGTAATTATTCCAGGAATTAATGCTAAGAAGAATATTGATAGATTAAAGTTAGCAAAAGTTTGTGAAATAAATGAAAACCCTAAAACAACTGAGATTAATGAAAAGATTCTAGAAACATAATAATCTTTTTCTTTTTCAGCTGGATAAATACTCCATTTATGGTAAATAAATGAAATCCAATAATAAATAATAGCAAATGCAAATAGTGGCCCAGTAACCATTAATGGATTAAACTGAATTGACCAAGTATCTAAATACACCATTAAAAACATAAGTAAAAGTAACATTCCAAAAAAAGCATCTCTAGCTGCAATATTTGAAACTTTAATTAATTCTAAATATCCATATTTAGGTAAACTTCTAAATTTAATATAATGTTTAACATCAAAGAATAATGTAACAACAAGCCCCGCTGCAACAAAGAATTGTAACCAGGCGGATCTTACAACAATTGAAAATATACCTGCAAAAATTAATGTAAGTATTCTGTATGCAAAAAATTTTTTCTCATTCATTTTCATAAAAAAAGCAATTGCCCTTTAAATATTTTTAGAAAAGATCTTCTAATTGAGTATATAGAGGAGATACAGCTTCAACAGGTATTTGATCATATATATGGCATCCTTCTCCAACTATTGGCAATTCATCCATAGAAACTTTAATTCCTGCTCCGATTAAGATTGGTTTAACTTCTTCAATTTGAGTAAGTAAGTGATCTAAACTAAACCCCATCGCAAGAACTTCAAATCCAATACTTTCATCAGTATTGAGGATTGGAACAACTAAACCATAAGTAATTCTATCCTCTTGATCTTCAATTCTAACTCCATATTGGACTAAATAAGCTTTTGTCGGAGTTTCTAATGGGTTATCAATAAATGTCATAGGTAGATCTCCTTGTGGTGGTGGTACTGACCAACTTAAGTCTGAAATATCTTTACTCATTCTTAGAAGAATTTAATGATCGTTTTTAAATGTTAATGGTTTTTAATTCTTGAGTTACATAAGCTGCATTAAGAAGTTTTTGTTGAGCTATTGTTTGGGAATCTACTTGACCGATAAGGGAATTTGGATCAACATTTAAATATGCTGAGATTGGTTTTCCCACTAGGCAACCTAAAACAGCTTCTTCGTAACCAGCCATTACTCGAATCCCACTTGGCATCTCTAGTCTACCAGCTTGGTTTCCTGAAAATACATACCCCCTTTCAATTAGTAAATTTCTTTTAAAAGAAATAGCAATTGCCCTTTGATTATGAGTGCCGGTCATGGCATCATTTACAAGCATTGGAAATGTAAATGTGTCAAACCAGAATGTATGAGGCTCTTCACAGGATTGTATTGCCAGAGAAATATCTCCAAAATTATGAAGTGAATTAAAGAAGCCTCCCTCTGCTTGATTTAGCAGTGCATTTATTTCAGTTTCAGAATCATGCCCTCGGAGGAATTCTCCTATTGTAACTAATTTTACGTAATGGGATCTACCCTCAGAGATGACCTGATAATTTGCTACTGTAATTTTATTTCCGCTCATTTTTATTGTAAAAGAAACATTATTTATAAATCAAATGGTAACTTTAAGACTTTTAGCCTCAAACTTTTTAGCCATAAATCTTTCTTTTTCTTTAAATTTAAACAATTTAGCTAAGAATAAGTCAGGGAATGATTGTATTCTAATATTATAAATATTCACTGAATCATTATAGAATTCTCGTCTATCTGCAATTTCATTTTCAAGCATTGTAATTCTTTTTTGTAAATATAAGAATGTTTTATTAGCTTTTAATTTAGGATAATTCTCAGCTACAGCAAATAAATTCATTAAAACATCAGATAATTCATTGTCAGCTACAGCCTTTTCACTCATTGTATTTGCATGTAAGAAACCAGTTCGGGCCTCAGTTAATTCAAGGAATAAATTTCTTTCATACTTCATATAACCTTTAACAGTATCAATTAATTTAGGTAATTCATCATATCTTTGTTTGAGTAAAACATCAATATTAGACCAAGACTTTTTAATATTATTTTTTAGTCTAATCATTCCATTAAATATAGCAATTGTATAAATAATTAGAATTATTAAAATCAATGAAATAAAAAAAGTCATCATCACCATTTTTTTTATAATACTTGTTTTTCTTTATATATTTTTTTAATTGCAAATGTGGAACCATCTCCAAGACTAATCTTATAACCATTTTTAATTAGTTTATCAATGATAATCTTTCCATAAGCCTTTTTCATTTGTTCAGAAACCTTAGGCTCCATTGAAAAAGATTCAGCTTTTGGTAAATCAGTATAATAATAAATCTTAACAATATCAAATTTTAAGATTAAATTAATAGTGTCATTAATTGTTTCAAGATTTTCTCCTGGAAAACCAACAATGATTTCAGTAACTAATTTAACTTCATCTGAGCAACTTCTAAAATCATTAATTGTTTGTTCAATTTTTTCAATGTCTGAAAGCCTATGCATCTTCTTTAATATTTCTTCACTTCCTGACTGAACTGACATTTGAATTCTTGTCAATCTATTCTTTTTAATCATCTCAACAATTTTATCTTTATACATATAACAATAAGTTGGTGCAATAAAATGAATATCCCATTTTACATCTTCAAGTGTATTTTTATCAAGTTCAGTTAATAACTCAGAAAATGAACTTTCAATATCTCGACCATAAGCCCCAACTTGATTACCATCAATCTTAATTTCTTTAAATCCTGCCTTAATTAACGATTTATACTCTTCAATGATCTTTGGAATAGGTTTACTTTTTAATGGCCCAACAGCGTGTCTAATTGAACAATAAGCACATTTCCAATTACAACCCCAACTAGTTCTAAGAGATGGAATTTCATCAGTATTATAAAGCTCATTTACATCATCTACTTGATCAAACTTAATTTTAAAATCAGGAAACAATTTATCAAATTCTTCAAACTGATTTGTAATAATCACATCTTCTTCTTTAATTTTATTAACTTCTTTAGGAACTATAGCTGGTAAACAACCATAGATTATGATCCTCTTTTCATCTGAAATCTTTTCTTTAATCTCTTTTAATCCCAAATCAATCATTTCTTTAAATCCAGCACAAGTAACTATAACAACTAAATCTGAATTCTCAATTTCTTTAACTTCAGTGAGTCCATTTAGAATAAGATAATTTTTAATTCTAGTTGCATCTAATTTCCTTCTTGAACAACCTACTGCACTAACATCAATAAAAAAACTTTCCATATCTATTTACTTAATTGAATATTATTTAAGAATTTCTAAAAAGATTTAAATTATATTCATTGCATTTAAGAGCATTGCAACAAATCCAGTTAAAAGAACTACTCCTCCAATTAAGGAAAGAATTGCCCAGGTAGAGTAAGTATCAGTTAGATCTTTTTCTGACTTGTCTGAAATTTGAAATGGCACTTTCCAACTTTTTTTAATTACAATGCCTGCCTCATTTCTTGTATTTTCTTGATAGTATTCATTCTTACAAGCATTACCTAAGATGTATAGTTCATCATCTAATTCAATTCTTCTTTCAGTAAGTCTTAATTTTCGCTTGCCAAAGAATCTACTTTTTACTGGTATGAAATTTTCTTTATAAAAATTCTCGATATGTTCTGGGTCTTTTGTAAACAACCCTTTTTGATAAGTTTTTATTCCTGTAACATCGATTTTACATTTTACAGGGTTAATCATTACTTTTCCAGTTTCATCTTCTAAAAAAAAAGAGTATCCGCAATCTCCTTCATGTAATTTAACCCACCTACTACTTTTTCCTCTTCTTCTATATTCTTCTACTAAGTATTGGTAATATACACAAGGAATTTGTGAAACAGGCCCAATAAAACTCATATTTTCAAATGGTTTAGCTTTTCCCTTAATTTCAACAAAACCCATTGCTAAAGATCTGATTTTAGAAGTTGGAGTATTTTCCATTAATCTTTTTTTTTTAAAAAAAGTCCAAGCAAATGATAATAAAACTATTGATAAAAAGAAACAAACAAATATTATTCTCACTTCTTCTGCCATTATAAAATCTCTTTAATCTCCACAATCCTTTTTTTCATATTATCCCTCTTGATTTAAGGATATGACTAATAGACATTGTTAAAACAGCTATTCCTCCTATTAATGATAGCAGGATCCAAGCTGAATATTTATTAACTAAATTTTTTTCGGACTTATCTGTTATATAAAGTGGAACTTTCCAACTTTTCTTAAGAACTATTCCCGCGGTATTATTTGTTCCTTTAAGATTTTGTTCACTTTTTGAAGCATTTCCTAAGATATATAATTCATCATTTAATTCAATTCTTTTCTCAGTAACTCTTAGGTCTTTTTTTCCAAAAAATTTTCTTTTGACACTTATAGAAATATCGTTATAAAAATTCACAATATGTTCTGGATCTTTACTAAAGCTTTTTTGATAGCCTTTTACTCCTCTTACTTCCATTTTAGATTTTAAGGGATTGATTAAAACCTTCCCAGTTTCATCTTCTAAATAAAACCAACAGCCGCAATCTCCTTCTACTAATTTATGCCAGCTTCCACTTTTTCCATATCTTCTATATTCTTCTACTAAGAATTGATAATAGACACAAGGTCTTTGAGAAATAGGCCCAATAAAATTCATATTCTCAAATGGTTTTGCCTTTCCTTTTATCTCAACAAAACCCATAGCTAAAGACCTTATCTTAGATGTTGGTGTGTTTTCCATTAATCTCTTTTTTTTAAAAAATCTCCAAGCTATAAACAGTAGAATTAATGATATTACAATTCCAGATATTTCCAAATTCTGGGTGGTTTCGTCCATTATAAAATCCCTTTACTAATAATTGTTATAACTACGCCAAGTCCACAGAATCCAAAAAATAAAAGGACAAGGGCATTATTTCTAAATTGCTTTGCTAAGGTCTTTTGGTCTGCTCTTCCAATAATTAATATTTTATCTCTGCCTCTTTTAATTTTTAGAGAACCAAATTCTTTTGACTTTTCAACACTTCCTAGAATATGAGCTTGCGAGTTTATTGGCAAACATTTTTCACTTACTTTAATTCCTTTATTTCTTTTTTGAACATAATTACTTCCTTTTAATAATCTCTCAACTTCAGGAGGAACCTTGCCATAATAAGTCTCAAAAAAATTATTCTTTTTATCAAAATAAAATTCTCCTAATTCTGGTTCAATTAGAATCTTCCCAGTTGAATCTTGTAAATAAAACTCTGCTTGCTTTTCTTCATTTACATATGTAAAACTACGGCCTTCTTCATCGCCTGTTTCTTCAATAAGTAAGTGATAATACGCACATTCTTTTTTTGTAATTGGGCTAAGAAATACTTCCTTTGGCTCAGTAACAATTCCAACAACTTCAACTAGCCCTAATGCTAGTGACCTAACTTTTGATGTAGGTATATTTTCAATTATTCTTTTTCTTTTAAAGAAAGTAAAAGACATGAATAAAAGAAGTAAAGATACTAATCCAAAAAATATTGCGAATCCGATTGCCATACTAAGAAAATCATTTTAATTTATTTAAAATTTGTGAATTACCAGGCTTTAATAATTTTAATAAGAATTATAAATGCAATTGTTGAGCAAATGATTGCTGCTATCAAAAATCCAATTAATCTTTTCAAATAACCTTTTACAATATCATTTTCTTTTTTATCTGAGATAATGAAAACATTTTCATTTCCCATTTTAATCATTAAGTTAGATTCATTGGTGATTTCTTTATTTGGATAAGGGTTTTTCTCAGCCCTCCCAATAACATATAATTCTTGATTTTTTAAAATCGCTTTTTCAATAATCTTTAATTGAGGCATTAGCCCAAAAGAATTTTTCTTAAATAATTTAGCATTTTCCAAGTAAGCTAGGGCTTCTTTTGACTGTTTTATCACGAACCCTTTTTGATTTTGATAACTTGGTTTTATTTCAAGCATTACTTCTTTAGGATTAACTAAAACTTTTCCTGTTTCATCTTGAACATAAAAATCATTATTTGATGTTTCAAATTTTATTGTTTTCCAATGCCCCTGTTTTCCACTTTTCACATACTCCTGTACTTCTAGAGTATAATAGACACAATCTTTTTTTGAAATTGGACTTTTTTTGAGTTTTTTAAACATTTGAGCTTTTCCAAATACTTCAACTAAGCCCATAGCCAAGGATCTCACTTTTGATGTTGGTGTGTTCTCAATTAATCTTTTTCTCCTGAAATAATAAAACGCTGCATAATAGAACAATCCTGCTGCCGCTCCTATAATTACGATAAAGAATGGACTTGGTGGTGGCATATTTTATTGATTATTTTATTTTTATATAAAATTTACCATAACATTTATAAAAATATTTACATTATAAACTTTTCATGAAAACACTTAATGCAGTAAAAAATGTAATTTCATTAAGTGTAAGCTATATCTATTATTATTGATGTAGGACCTGTTTTGGGTTCTTTGTGAAAAAACACTAGATATAGCTCTAAAACCCTACCTAGCTCAATGGCTAGAGCGTTCGGCTGTAGATGTTACATGATCTAAGGGAAAAACCTAGAAATGAAATGTAACCAGCTGATACCGAAAGGTTCCCGGTTCGACCCCGGGGGTGGGGATATTAAAAAAATATATATATACTAAAAAACAAAGTTGATTAAAATGGAATGGAAAGCAAGATTAAAATTGATCCAAGAAGTTGGAGAGGAAATCATTGGAGAAGATGAATTAATAGAGTTATTAAAAGCTAAAAAGACTTTATCTGCTTATGATGGTTTTGAGCCTTCTGGAAGGATTCATATTGCTCAAGGATTACTAAGAACAATTAATGTTAACAAATTAACCAAAGCGGGAGTTAAATTCAAGTTTTGGATAGCTGATTGGTTCGCCCTTATGAATAACAAGCTAGGCGGTGATTTAGAAAAGATCAAAGCCGTTGGCGAATACTTTGTTGAGGTTTGGAAAGCTTGTGGTATGGATCTTAAGAATGTCGAATTTCTATGGGCCTCTGAAAGCATGGATCAAAACTACTGGTTAAGAGTTTTACAAATTGGTAGAATTAATTCTGTTGCAAGAATCACAAGATGTGCACAAATTATGGGAAGATCAGATAAGGACTCACTTTCAGCCGCTCAAATCTTTTACCCTTGTATGCAATGTTCAGACATTTTTGAATTAAAAGTTAACATTGCTCAACTAGGTATGGATCAACGTAAAGTCAATGTTTTGGCTAGAGAAGTTGCTCCTAAATTAGGTTTAAAAAAACCAATCGCAATTCATCATCATATGTTAATGGGTTTAACTGAACCTAAAACTGATGCAACAGGTGTTGAAGCAGCAATTGCAAAAAAAATGTCAAAGTCAAATCCAAATTCTGCAATCTTTATGACTGACACAACTGATGAAATCAAAAAGAAATTCAATAAAGCATTTTGTCCGGCTGGTCAAGTTGAAGATAATCCTGTTTTAGAATATTGTAAGCACATCATCTTTGAAAGAATTTCTGAATTTAAAATAGAAAGACCAGAAAAGTTTGGTGGTAATGTTTCTTTTAAATCCTATAAAGATTTAGAAAAAGCATTTTTAGATGGTAAGGTTCATCCAATGGATTTAAAGAATTCATCAGCTAAATACATTGATGAATTACTAGAACCAGTGAGAAAGCATTTTAGTAAAGGTAAGCCATTGAAAATGCTAGAGAAGGTTAATAGTTTTTAGAAACATTTTTATCTTATTCTTTCTTTATTATCTCTTATGTCATTAACAGAATCTGAAGAAAAAATATTAAACTCAATTGTTGTAGCTTCTGAAAATGATCCTGAAAATCCTGAATTCCCTCCAAATGATCCAAAGTTTCCAGCAACCCCTACATATCAAATTAAAGTTCCTGGCTTTGATAACGTTTGGTTTAAAGACGAATCTTTCAATCCAACAGGCACTCATAAAGATAGAATGGCCTGGGAGATTGTAGTTACTTACCGAGACTTCTTATTAACAAAAAAGAAGAGTTTCTTTAAAGGAGAATTACCACAAATGTCAATTATCTCATCTGGCTCGGCAGCAATTGCGATTCAAACAATTTTAAATAAATATAATTTACCGAGATTAAAATGTTTAATTGATTTTGGACTTAAGAGTAAGATTAAAAATGATTTAAAGAAATTAGGATGCGAATTATATGAAACTGATTTAAGTCTTAAACCATTACATCGAAGAGAAATCTTAAAATTAACAAATAATCTAAAAGGATTTGATATAACTTCTTCAGAAGAATTAGCACCAACAACTAGGTTTTATGATTGGTTAAGTTATGAGATTATTAACAATTCTCCAGATTATTGTTTTATTCCATTTGGTACCGGAAACTTGTATGAAAATGTATTGAATATCAATAAAAAAGAAGTTGGAAATATAAATCACGATCCAAGGTTTTTAGGTAACGTTAAAACATTAAGTAAATGCAATTTCATGGGCGCAACTACTAATAATCCAAAATCAAAAGCAGATAAACTTTACTCACCTCATCTTCCTTTTGTTCATTTTGATGAGCAATGGATTAACTTGTATAAACAAGCAGGTTATTGTGGCCCTGAATCTAATGTGAAGCTAATTAAAGAAGAAATCTTAGAAAAAGCGATTATTCTTGCAAAGAAATTAAACATAGTTGCAGAGCCTTCTGGCCTCGCTGGTTTAGCTTTAATGTTACAATTAAAAGAGGTTCTACCAAAAAATAAGAAGATGTTAATTGTAAGCACAGGCAAGACTAGGGTTTAGTTCATCCCATATTGTGCTTTATGTTCTACATAACTCATAGCTTTTTGTTCTTCTGTTAAAATTATATTTTCAATTCCATCATGTAATACATAAACTAATGGTGCTGGAAATGTTCTAAATGTCTGTTCTCCTGGTTTTCCCAATCTCACCCTAGGTTTGTCCATATTAACTTCAACTACATTTTCTAATAACATATCCCAATGGGCAGCAAGAGGCCCGTTATAACCATTTTCTAAACCTGTAATATATGAATCCGGAATTCCTGCTTCCTGTTCTCTTCCTGGTTCTGTCCTTGCTCTTTCTGGAATCCTACTCATCAAGGTTTCATGCGAATTTTTTAGCCAAACAATTAAGTTGGGTTCAGCGCCAGCTTCTTCTATTCTACTATCTGCAGCCCATAATCTTGCCATAACTCTTGAGAATTCACGTCTATCTAATCCTCTATTAATATATTCAGATGCTGAGAACACTATCTCCTCAAATCTAGTTCTATCACTTCCATAACTAAGTGGAGAATCCTCACCATAAGTTTCTTCCCACTTCTGGGCGAGGTCCAATAATCTTTTTTTTCTCTCCCAAATAAACCATAATTGAGTTTTATAAACCTTATTTCCCTCTTCTCCACCATGTCTATCTCCACTGATAATATCTTTATAATGAGAACTTTTTTCACCATATAAATGAGGATTTTCTTGGTAAGGTTCGCTTGTTGGCTCTAATCTTAATAATTCACATGTAGAAAAGTTTGAAGTTGATTTTGAAGCAGAAATATTTCCAGCAAAAACAATTCTTAGGCCGATATGCTTTTTGGTATATGCTGCCATATCTAGAAGTTCTTTCTTATACTGTTCTAATTTCTGTGCCATAAAGAAATATTCTGCCTAATTACTATTTAAGGCTTATCAGTTAGTTTTATAAATCGTACAATTCAGCACCATTAACTGATAATAACTTTAGAGAACTTCCATTAAATTCTAATTCAAAGAAACCACAATCTTCCATCTTAATTCTAAATTGAAATAATTCTCTGAGTATGCAGCTAATAACTCCACCATGACTTACTATTCCAATTACATCTTCTTTATTATCAAGTATAGAATGAAAGGAAGCAAGAGCCCTACATTTAAAATCATCATAATTTTCTGACTCTTTAACATCATGAAACCAATTATCTTTATCTAACTTAGCAGCTTCTTCAGGATACTTTGCTCTTGCTTCTGAGCGTATCATCCCACTCATAACACCATAATTATTTCTTTCTTTAATGTCTTTTACTTCTTCTAAAGAAACGTTAAGGTTTTTTCCTAAGATCTCAGCGCTTTCGCGCGCTCTATGTCTAGGACTATGAAATATTTTTTTAATATTTAATTTCTTCAAAGTTTCACTTAATTCTTCAACCTGTTCTTGACCTTTTTTGGTTAAATGATCATCATAGTTTCCACCATAACGATCTTCAATGTCTCCAGTTGTTTGTCCGTGTCTTATTAGATAGATTAACATTTTTTTTGTTTTTTTCTCAAATGAGGGTTTTCCTCAAGGAACCTACAGATTAGCTTATTTATAACTCTACTGTCTCCTTTTTTTGTGTGTAAGTATGCAAGGATTGATATGATAACTGCTCCAATAGTATCTAATACTAAATCAAACATAGTATCAAATAAACTTCCTCCTTGCATTTGAGTTTTGAAAATTAAATCAACTACCCACTCAAATATTTCCCAAATTGCACCAATTGCTAAAGCAAAGCTAAATGTAAAGATTGCAACAATAATTGGTGTCATCTTTGTTTTTGTATATAGAGTAATTGCATATACAATCATAAATCCGATTAAGGCAAGAATAAAACCAGACATTGCATGTAGCATAATGTCCCACCACCAAAATGTATGGTAAAATGATAAGGTTTCTCCTGCAAATATAGACAGATAAATGAATATTGTAACAACCAATTCAAATTCAATTGGAAAATCCACCTTCAAGTTTTTCTTAATCATAGCAGGTAAGAAACTTAATAATAAAGTTAATGTAGCAAAACTAATTGTCCAGAGATTAGTTTTTAAAATCCCAATTATAATAGCTAGAATTAAAGTTAATCGAATTACCCAAGTAATTCCATATTGTATCTTTTCAGCTTTTGTATCTATCATTTAAAAATATAAATGAAGAAATAGTTTATAATTATTTCTCTAAGTAAATACTTTGAGTTGGGAATGCAAATTCGATTTTTTCTTTTTCAAATTTCCCTTTAATTGCCAAATTCACTTTTTGGTTAATATCCATATATTTCTTATAATCTTTTGATTTAACAAAATATACAATTTCATAATTAAGTGAGAAATCTCCAAATTCACTAAAGTGAACTCTGTCTAAGGTTGCATCTTTTACACTTTTAAAAATCTCTTTAACAAAAGAAGGAATTTTCTTCATTTTAGCAATTGGAGTATGATAAGTAATCCCAACATTAAATAGAACTCTTCTTTTCTCCATTTTCTTAAAATTATTAATTCTAGCTTCAGTTAATTCTCTATTAGAAACAACTAATTCTTGTCCTTTCAAGGTTTTAAGTCTTGTAGATTTAATCCCAATATGCTTAACAGTTCCAGAGTCAGTCCCAATCACAATAAAGTCTCCTTCTTCAAATGGTTTGTCTAAGTAAATAGAAAATGAAGCAAAGATGTCAGATAAGACATTTTGTAAAGCAAATGCAATAGCAATTCCACCTACACCTAGTCCAGCAATTAATGAAGTTATTTTAATGCCCATATTTTGTAAGATGAGCATAATTGCAATTAACCAAACAATTATTTTTACAATAGTACTCATTAATTTAGAAATTGATTTTTTTCTGCCAGTAGTTTCAATATATTTCTGACTACTATAATCAATTGCAATTTGGATTGCTTTAATAATATAATAAGTTAAAGTAATAATTAAGATATATTTAATTCCATTTTTTAACCATAAGGCCACATTAACAAAGTTAAATGCAAAGAATAATGCAAAGAATACATATAAAGGCCAACTTCCAATTTTATCGACCATTTCAACAATTAGATCATCCACTTGAGTTTTAGTTTTTTTAGCTAATATCTTAAGTCTAAAAAGAACAACTCCTTTGAATATTTTAATCACACCAAAAACACCAATAAAGACAATTAAAGCTATTAAGTATGATTGTAAAGAATTACCTAAGATTACAACTTCTTTTAACGCATTTGGATCTAACATATCATAAAACTTAACAGAAAGGGTTTATATTATTTACGATTCCTTTCTCTTGCCGCAAGAATTCTTTCTACTTCATTTTGTGCTTTAGAATTGGGATTTCTATTAATGATATTTGAAGTTCTTCGTTTATATGCTGGAACTAAATATTGTCTCAATCCATAAGTTCCTTGTGGACGCTTTGCAATTATTATTGTAGGGATCTTTACATATAATAATTTCTTTAATTCTAGATCTAGTTCTTGTGTAGATGGAATGGAGATTTCTTTAATAGGTGGTTCTACTTGGACCTGATTTATTTCTTTCACAATCCTATTATATCTTTCTAATTCTGCATGATACTGTTTAAAGAATGAATTTAACTCTGATCTATCTTCTCTGCTTGCTTCTTTTTTTCCAGGGAAGTATACTTTTCTAACTTTTTCAAGTTCACCTAAAAGAATCATTTCATCTTCATTTAACATTACAAATTCATAAGTACCATCTGGTTTAGCTGTTGGTAATAAAACGGCGTGGTCACCATATCCTCCATATTTTGGAAAGGCTTTCAAAACTCTGGATGTAAGGGTATCATCAACAAACCCTAATCTCAAATACCTGTCTTGGCTTTTTTGAGTTATCTCCTGAGGTCTTCCATCAATATTTGGCTGCAATTCTCCTACTAAGACCAGACTTGATATCATATTGCTTAAAATAAGTAATTTCTTTTAAAACTAACCTATCTGTCTCAAAAGTGTCTCAGAACTGTCTCAGTTTTGTCTCAAAAGTTCCATCGGAAGTAAAGGGGTGTCCTCCATAAGAAACAAAGGGGTGTCTCAAAGTTGTCTCAAAAGTGTCTCAGTGAGACGCTAATTGAGACACTATCTTAACATACTCTCTACCATTAATTTCAAGAATTCCAATCAAATTTAAGTCTTTAAGCTCCTCTAAATACCTATAGAAACTAGCTCTTGAGCAGAACTTTAACTCTTTTACAATCTTATCTCGTAATGAGCTTACAGTTGTGTCTTTTTCAGAGGATATTTCTAGAATCTTTTGTTTAATAACTTCTTTCTTATTTCTTTTAAACTTTGTAATTATTTGCTCTTTTAGAGGATCTTCTTTTTTAATTATCCCTTGTTCAAGCACTTCTATCCTCTTTAAAATTAGATTATTTTGTTCTAGAAGTTTGGGTAAATAATCAACAACTTGATTTTTTAAAGAATCTAATTCTTCTTTTAGAGAGTTAATTTTATTCTCTTGATTATCAAAATCTTGCTTAACTTTGACAAAACTATCTCTAATTGCTTGTTCATCCCCCATAGCTTAATATTAAAAAAAGAAAGTTTAAAAACATTTGTCTTAATGAAAACTATATGATTAAAAATATAACAACTAAAAAAGTTTTAGTGAAAGATTTTGAAATTTGTAAAACTCCTTTTCAAAAATTTCGTGGCCTTATGTTTAGAAAACCAACTAATTTAGTCTTTATCTTTAATCGTTTAATGAAAGTAAGCCTACATATGTGGTTTGTTTTTTATAGAATTAATGTAATCTTTTTAGATGATAAGTTCAAAGTTGTAGATCTTAAAAAGAACTTTTTACCTTGGACTTTTTATACAAGTAAAAAGAAATGTAAGTATATTATCGAAATCCCTTCTAAAGTTAATGTTTCTATTGGTGACTGTTTAAAATTAGAAAACCTTTAAAAAAGACCATTTATTTTGTATTCTTATGAAGAAACAACCTTTTGTCTCTGTTATTATGCCTAATTATAATATGGCTCTTTATTTGCCTGAGGCAATTAATAGCATCTTAAAACAAACTTACAAAAATTTTGAATTCATAATCGTAGATGATTGTTCAACTGATGATAGTTGGAAAATTATTAAGTCATTTAAAGACAAAAGAATCAAGGCTTTTCAAAATTCTGAAAACTTAAAAAACAATAGAACTAGAAATAAAGGTTTTGAGAAAATATCTAAAAATTCAGAGTACATTGCAATAATGGATAGTGATGATGTATCTTTACCTGACAGGTTGAAAAGAGAAGTTGAGTTTTTAGAAAAATATCAAGACTATGGTGCAGTTTCAAGTAATCTTTTAATTATCAATGAAGAAAGTGAAGTATATTCAAGAAGAGAATACAAGCTTTCTTGGAATAAAATAAGAAAAACCATGATTAGATCTAATGAAATTGCTCATCCTGCAGCAATGGTTAGAACTTCTGTTATGAAAGATTTAGGTGGGTATGATGAACATTACACTCGGTGCCCAGACTATGATCTTTGGATGAGACTTATTTTAAAATTCAAAATTAAAAACTTAAGAAAACCTGTTTTAAAATATCGTATCAGTGAAATCCAAGGTTTAAACAGGAGCTTTAACAAGTCAATGAAGTTCTTCTTTGAAATCAGATTCAAAAACATATTCAAAAAAGAATTCTTTTCAGTGTATAATTTATGTCATTTACTTGCTAGTTCTGTCGTCTTTATTCTTCCTAAAAGGCTAGTATTATGGCTAGTTAAGAAGGTAAGTTTTAAAAAGGAGAGTTAATTTTTTCTTATCATCGGGGACATGGTGTAACCTGGCATCATTGCCGGCTCCAGATTTTATGGAGCGTTGAGCTTTATTGCTATGAAAGAAGATACCGGCCGATTTGGGTTCGAATCCCAATGTCCCCATACAAAGTCTGGCGGTCATTGGCTCAGAAATCTTTGATTTCTCGTTGCCAATGTCCCAGACTTTTTTCTTTTTGATAAAGTTATATTTAAATAAGATTAGGGTTTGGATATTAGGTATGATAAAGATTAATTCTGAAGAAGATATTAAAAAAATTAAGAAAATTATTCTCGATTTTGGTTTAGGAATTACTTTAGAAAACTCTTTAAAATTGGTAGCAAAAACTAAACCTGGAACTTCTAATGAAAATGCAAAATCAACTGGTTATATGAGAACCTTTTTAATGGCTTTTATAAAAAAATTAGCAAAGAGAATATCAAAAAGAAGAAAAAAAGTGATTCCTAAAAAAGGAAATGAAATTCAAGATAGTGACTATAGAAATTATATCAAATCTATTGAATTAATAAATGAGAAAGAGTGGAAATTACTTAACGCTTTTTATGGATGCTATAGTAATAAGGGTGGCAATCATCAACCAATCACTTCTATCCAACAATATAGGTTTATTTATGTTACAATGATAGAATGTATTTTGCTAATTTCGAGTAGATTGGATAAGTTCCTTATTAAAAAAGGGAATCCAACTCCCCTGCCAATTGTTGCGATTACAAAAGAACAATTTAAAGAATTAATAGATAACACGAATGGGCTTCACCACCTAGTTGCTTTTTCTTTATTATTCCATTGCGGTCTCGCTCAGGAAGAAATTTCAGTACTTGAAAAATCAGACATTAACTTGCAAGAAAGGAAGATTAGAATTCACGGTTCAAAGACATTTAAAGAGAGATCAATCAGTCTCAATCCGGATTTTAAGAAATCAGATTTGAAATATATTCCTTTTAAATGTGGCCAAAGGGCATTGCAAATGGCATTTAATAAATATCGTGACAAATTGAATCTAAAGAATGGAAAATCAAAATTAAAACTAAGTAGTTTACGGAAAGGATTCGCAAGAGAATTGTTCATTAATGGTTATAAGCACCACAAAATTCAAGAATTATTAGGGCATAATGAAATTGGTACAACTATGAAATGGATGGAAGAATTTAGGACAGAAAAAAGAGAATCTCCTGGTCTGCAAATAGAGCTCTAATTGAACAGGGGGACTTAAAGGCCACCTCTTTTAGCTCAATTTTTATTTGGCATTAACACAAATAAGGATATAAAAAGAAAGACTAAGAGTGTTAAAAGAATCAGTGAAAAATCCTTTTGGTTCATACTAAATTTTTTTGAATTACTAAGATTATTCTTTTGTTTAGCACTAAGGTTTAATCTTTGATTTATATTCCGTATAAAATGTTCCACTTTATTGCGTGGAGCATTAAAGAAGGGGGAAATCTCTCGCTTAATTAGATCTTCTGCAGTTGTACAACTAGCATTTATGATGTTAAGATCTGCTTTTTTGATTGCAAACTCAATTTTTGTACAATTAAATTCATTATTACACATCTCTTTAACTTTTTCCAAATTATTTCTAGCTAATTCACATTTATTTATTTCTATTCCAAGACGAGCTATGTTAAGACTTTTTTCCGCTGCTTCATTACTTTTATTTGCAATTTTATTGGCGTTTCTACTCTCCATTAATGAGTTTATAGCAATTTCATTAGCTTCTTCTGAGAGAATATTCGCGAGGTTAGATTGAGAACAACTATGTATCGAAATAAAAATTGCAAATAAAGAGATAAGAACAGGGATCCAGAATTTGCGATCTTGTTTTTTATTCATGTATTTCTCAAGTTCTTCTAGAAATATATATCTTTCTTTTTATTTAACTTAAATCTCACTTAACTCCTTTCTCAACGCCTTGATAATAACCTTATAATAATCTCCATAATTCATATATTTTTTAGAAGCGTCTTTATCATTAAGTTCCTTTTCAAATTGATCAATCGGCATAAACTTCAATTCAGAAACTTCACTTTGGTTTAAATTTAAATTCTCACTATCATATTTTAACATATAGATGTGATCAAATTCTCGATTGTAAATCTTTCCATCATTTATATCTTGAATTAAAACATCTACCTTCTTGAGTTTATCAACTTTAATTCCAGTTTCTTCAAATAATTCCCTTAAGGCAGCTTGATCTGCTTCTTCACCGGAATCAACGTGTCCAGCAGCAGAAATATCCCAAAGATTAGGATACATTACATTTGGCCCTCGCTTTTGTAACAATACTTCTCCCTTAGAATTATAAACCCAGACATGGGCACACGCATGCCATTTACCTGTTCTATGCGCATCAAGAAATTCAATGACTTCACCAGTTTTATTTCCTTCTTCATCTAAAAGATCTAAATTTCCCATTTATGTCTAATATTATCTATTCTATAAAAAATTATTTATATTGGGCTTACATAAATCCAATAAGAGGTGACCCTTAATGCGTAAATATTTACCAATAATCTTAATCTTTTTATTATTAACAACACCAGTTCAAGCAGGTCTTTTTGATCCAATCTTAGACCCTATTCAAAATCTTTTCAACAGTTTAAAAAATGATGTTGAAGATGAATTAGGAAGAAGTCGAGTTGGACGTGAACTTAATAGAATCGTTGAAGATATTGATGGAGTTGTTGAAATAGTCCAAGAATTTGATAATCTAGTAACTTTGGCCGCCTCTACAACAACACCGATTGGTTTTATCGCATTAGCACAAGAATATGGTCACAATCCAGATAAGATTTTTGATAGATTTAAAGATAGGGTTGACAATCTAAATAACAATCAGCAATTATCAAATACAGAAGCAGCAGCAGTTTTACAAAGTGTTTTAGAAGAACCTATCCTACCTGATGGAGTTTACTTAGGAGATGATTGTATTATTGATTATTCTAACTGCCCAGATGAATCTGAAAATCCTTCTCCAAGATATAGAGCTCACTATTGGGATTATTGAACCGTTAAGGCAAATCTATTTTTTCAAAAATGTAAAACCAATTGAGGAAGAAAAAACATTTCCTATCTTTTTCACTTCTAGCCCAGTTGGAAGTCTTTTTGGCAGATTCTTTTTCGCACTTATCTTACTACTCCTTCCTAAAAACTTTTTATATCTAGGAATTAGCATTTTCATGGGATCAATGGTTATGATAACTTTGAAGTTAAAAGATAAGAAGTAAATTTCTTAGTTTATTAAAAGTCTCCAAGCATTTCTTAACACACTTAATGGATGAGTTTTTGCATAATCTGACATAAAAGCGCAATGTGAGGCACAAGAATCATTACATCTTTTAACATATTTTTCTAATCCATTTATATGATTTCTTAAGGCGGTTTTATCAAAATCTTTTAAATGAACAGGCGTCATTCCTTTAGATAAATAGCAATACATTAAAAGCATTTGAGGTGATAAACAAATAGCTGTTTTTTTTGCATTAAAACAATCAAAGGAAGGGTCAGCGAGATAATCTAATTGGCCAAATATTAATCCTCTTTTTTCAGCAATTCCTACTGCTTCAATTACTTCTTTAGGAATTGGAGGTAGAATTATTCCAGATTCAGAATCTGGGGTGATTTCTGGCACTAAATAACTAAAGGAAATAGCTAATTTATATTTGGCCGCAAAATCAATAAGAGGAATCATTTGATCAACATTTCCATCTGAAATTACACTATTCATACCCAACCTAACTTTATATCTTTTTCTTAATTCAAGAAATCTATCTAAAAACTCCGAATCGTGATTATTAAGAGTTTTCCGAGAATGTTCTACTTCAACTAAACCATCTAAGGAAAGATTACATACATCTAAACCAGCAAGTCCTAAACCATGTGCCATATCTTCATCTAAAGAAAATCCAGCTGTTGATACGAAGGTACCAATTTGATTTCTTGAAAAAATTGATATGGCAGCAACTATGTGCTTCCAAGTTAATGGTTCTCCTCCAGTTGTGTTAATATACCCTGTGTGAAGTTCTTTGACTTTTTTTACAACTAGGCCAACGTCCCCAAGAGTCATTTCATCTGTGGCGGTCCAATCTCTATCACAATAAGAACATCCTACATCACAATTTTCGGTTGGCTGTATTGCAATTTGGACTATAGTTGGGACAAAAAGAGATCTAATTGCTGATGATAAAACTCTTGAAACTTTTAATGCTTTAGACATTCTAATATATTTCTTTGTCTAATATTTATTATTTGTCATAATAAAGTAGAAACCAATTCGTAGTGAATATAATTTTAAAGAGAACTTTCTAAACCGTAAGTTCCACTATCCTTGCTTTGGAAAACTTTTGATAAGCAAGCTTTTGTTCTTTCATAGCCTTTTAATACAGCAGTCTGTATTCCATTAACACCAAATCCAAGACACATGCTTCTTCCAGCTAATCCTTTAACTCGATCACGCACTTCTTGCATTATAGCTTCTTTATCATCAAATCTCCAACTTATACCAACTCTATACCTTTGACGGAAAGGAAGATCTCTTCCCCTATCTAATATTCCTCCAATTTGAACAAAGTTTCCTTTTTGAGCACGACAATAAGCCCCTACTTGAACACCATTTAAGATCTCATAACGAGATATCGCGGTAAGAGCTAAACCATTAAATACCCATGGTGTGCATGGGCCCTCAGCTTTATCAAATGCAACTATTCTGACTCCATTACCGCCCCTTACTTCTCCAAATAAGGAAGCAATTAATCCAGTAGAAAAAATACTTCCTCTATCAATTAGTGATGCACTAATTCCTTTAAAACTATGTGACCATGGGCTAAGGCTCATTCTTATTCCTTTAAAATCACTGGTACCATCCATTAAGCTAATTCCTAAACCTTTGATTGATTTATATTCTCCAATAAGATGTATTCCAAGCCCATAGAGCTCAAAACAATGCCCGGCAGAAATACCAGATACAGAAGCTCCAATATGTCTCCCGTCAATTCCAGTTACAGAAGCAATTCCTCCAATTTTAATACCATTAGACCTTCCTTCTGTGTGTGCAACACCTCCAATCTGGAGCAAAGCATTTCCTCTTGCTTTCCAGCCTACTTGGACACCTCCTCAACCTTCAAGTGTGGCTTCTAATCCGCCAATTTGTAATAAAGCATTCTTAGCTTTAGCTCTCCATCCAAATGAAGTTAATTGGTTTTTAGGTTCTTCATCACTCATAATAACTTTTAATCTCTTATTCCTTAAAAAGATATAGGGTTTCTAGTAAATCTTTTATATCAATTCTTCTTTTAACTCACTATGCATCCAAGAGAAGTGTTCAATAAATTCATATCATTACTAGTCCTACCAATAATCATTCTAATCTTTGGATTAACAAATTCCAATCTTTTCATTAAATCATCATTAACATTATTCTCATTCATTCTTTTCATTCTAGCAGTTATCTTTATTATTGTTAATCATTATTTTCTCAAGATAAAATTAACATTTTTCAAAAACATTTTAATTTCAATAGTTTTTATTTTAATTATAATCCCAATAGTCTTTATGCTATTAAACATCTCATTTACTTCTGTTAATTCTTTTGAAGAATGTGAGAAAGCAGGCTATGACATTATGGAAATATTTCCTCCTAAATGTAGAACACCAACTGGAAAAGTATTCTCAAAGGTTTTAGAAAAAGAATACATCAGTAACGATCTTGATGAATGTAAGATCACAGTGATTATGTGCGAGAAAGGAGTTCAGTTTCAAGATGATTTAGGTTGTGGCTGTCAGTTTTGAAAGATAATTTTCTTTTCTTCTTCTCTTAAATCTCTAAAAGTACCTTCTTTAAGTCTACCTAATTTCAACGATCCAATCTGAGATCTATGTAAAGATTTAACTTTATAGCCTAAGGCTTTCATCATTCTTCTAACAATTCTTTTCTTACCTTCATGAATTGTAACTGACACTTTATTGCCTTTGAATGTAGCTTTGGCTGGAGAAGTTTTACCATCATCAAGTTTAATTCCGTGTTCTAACTTAAACTGATCTCTATTTTCAAAATCTCTATCTAAAATAGCTTCATAAGTTTTAGTTACTTCATATCTAGGATGAGTAATATTATTAGAAAAATCCCCATCATTAGTTAACAATAATAATCCAGTTGTATTAAAATCAAGTCGTCCTACTGGAAAGACTCTTTCTTTAACATCAATATATTCCATTACAGTTTTATATTGTTTATCAGTAACTGCAGTCACACAATTCATTGGTTTATGAAATATCAAATATCTTTTTTGATCATTTTTAATTACCTTATCATCAACTTTGATTTCATCATCTTCATTTGCTTTATCTCCAATTGTGATAAGTTTACCATTTACTTTTACTCTGCCTTCGATAATTAACTCTTCGCCTTTTCTTCTAGAGCAATATCCAAAATGTGATAATAACTTTTGTACACGTTGCATAAAACTTTTAAATCTGCAATCCTTTTTAAACCCTATGAAAATCGCGGTAATGTCAGATTCACATGACAACATTCACAATCTAGTAAAAGCACTAAAGATTTGTTTAGATAAAGAAGTAGATCAAATTTTATTCTTAGGTGATTTAATCAACCCTGGTCTTTCAGATATCTTTGCAGATTTCCCAATACCAATTCATATGATCTTTGGAAATAATGAAGGAGACTCAAAAGGAATTATGGAAAGAAAGTTTAAACCAGGAACTAAGTTTACATTAGCTTCAGCTAAGTATGACCTTTTAGAATATGATAATAAAAAAGTATTCATAACTCACTTTCCTAGGGTTGGTATGATTGCAGCAAAATCAGGCGAATTTAATTACGTTTTCTATGGCCATGACCACACAAAATCAAGTGAAAAGATAGGTAATACCTGGTTAATTAATCCTGGTGAAATAAGTGCTCATAAATCAGGCAAATGTGAGTTTATTATCTGGAATACTAAAGATGATTCTATTGAAGACTTAGAAGTAAAAGACGCAGTTTTAGTTAATACAGAAGAAGTAAAAAAAATAATAAAATCATTTAAATGAGAATCTTGCTTTAAAATGCCTTAACGGCAATTCTCTTCCATGAGTTACTTCTATTTTAGGAATCTTATCCCTATTATCATAAAGCAACTTAACAGCTTCAGCAACTGAGTCTAAATCTTGCTTTTCATACCTTAACCTTGGTACAGCAAATCTAACAAAGTTAACTTCAGGATGAATTTCTTCATCATTTTCATATTTACCAAAAGCAAAATATCCAAGTTCACAAGCTCGATGTCCAAATAAACCTAGAAGTAAAGCAGTAAAGGAAATACCACCAAAATCTTTTCCTTCAATTTCAGTTCCTTCAAAGAATTTATTCACATCTAAGTAAACAGCGTGACCACCAAATGGAGTGAGAACTGGTATTCCTTTATCAACTAAAGCCTGACCAAAGTCTCTTACTTGATTAATTCTATGATTCAAATAATTCTCTTTAACAATTGTTTTAAGTCCAACAACTAAGGCCATAATATCTCTACCAGTAAGCCCACCATAAGTTGGATGTCCTTCTTTAATAATTTGAAAGTTCATTAGAGCATCTGGAATTTCAGGATATTTCTCAATAAATTTTCCACCTTCTTTTAAGAAAATTCCACCACCCATATTGACAAGTCCATCTTTCTTAAAACTAATAGTAAATCCATCAACATAAGAAAACATTTCTTTAACAATTTCTTTTATTGTTTTATCTTTATACTCTTCTTCAAAATTTTTAATAAACCAGGCATTCTCAGCAAACCTACATGCATCAAAAAATAATGGTAGATCATAACCATGAACTAATTCAGATGTTTCTTTAATGTTAGCCATTGATACAGGCTGACCCCCACCAGTATTATTTGTAATTGTAAGAAATACTAATGGAATCTTTTCAGAATTTTCTTCTAAGACTTTCTTTAATCTTTCAACATCCATATTACCTTTAAAGTGAGAATTAGATGTTTCATCTTTTAATTCCTTTGAAAACAAATTAACTGCTTCAATATTATTATTCTCAATATTTGCATGTGTTGTATCAAAGTGACCATTACTTGGAATC
>Ga0233437_1001401_pt1 | contig 44333 bp, 68 predicted proteins | sample SI_122_August201_FD_182714 | JGI IMG/M metagenome (GOLD analysis project Ga0233437, IMG submission 182714) | Seawater microbial communities from Saanich Inlet, British Columbia, Canada - SI_122_August2016_200_MG | ecosystem: Environmental > Aquatic > Marine > Inlet | place: Canada: British... | reverse complement strand
CATCATAACTGAGATGGTGCTTTTCGGCAATATCATTGCTCGTCAATACACCATCTCCGAATCAGGGGATGACTTCAGGATCATTGCTATCACAAGTGCAGGGCATAAGACCAACACGACTAAAGAGCGCCTGAGTGCCTTGCCCTTTGCTGATTTACATCAAAAGGATTTCAAGTGGTATCTCAACGGTGAGCTTTGGGATGGTAAGTGGAAAGTCATTCATGCAGGTATATTGATATGAGACAACGAATAAATGAGATAGCTGGCTTCATGATGATTATAGGCTTTGTCTGTGCATCCATTGGGGTTGTGCTTTGGATTGAGGATGTAGTTGATATTAGCCTTACTGTACTAGGTGCATTGGAGTTCTTGCTGGCATGTGGTGTTTTTATCATTACAGATGCTAAGAATGAATCAGGGCGCGTAAAGTTCTTGAGATTACATGGCAAGATCGTTGGGGTTGTCCTAGATGTTGATGGTAATCCTGAGTTAGTATTTGAGAATGGACATGCTATGTCATATCGAATCAGTCGCATGTTTTTCAGCGAATACTTTGCATATGGTGACTGGCCTCACAATCCCTTTTCGGGTGTCAGGCTCAAGATGGTAAGCATTAAAGAATTGAAAGACAAGGATCATGAGGGGAGGCGCATATCATGAGTGAAAAACTAACAATCGCACAAGCTAAACGGCAGGTTGATTTGATACGTGAATTAGCTGATGATGATGAGGTGGCACATGCCCGTGAAGATGACTTGAGGGAAGTCTTTATTGCTGGCTTAGCTGATGGAAGATACTCCAAGCGGGAGGCTACTGCTATAGCTAGAGTGGTAATGGAAACTGAAGATATCAACTTCGCGAGGTGGTGCGGATGATTAAGAAATCAATCAGAGTTAAGCGACACGTAGCAGATCATAAGATCAATAAGACTAGGGCATGGTTGCAAGATCAGGCTTTAGATTCAAGTGAATTGGCCAAGCTGTTAAAAAAAGCCTTGCCAAACCACACGTAGTCAATTAGGTTTAACGGCATAAAATAGGAGCTTAGAATATGCCTGAATGTAGAGAGTTATTAGTCGGTGAACCATTGATTGTAATAGATGATGATGGTGGTAGTCAAGGTGAAGCCCATAATATAGCGATGGATACTATCGTATATTATCATAGTGATACTGGTGATCATATGCCTGTAAGATGCTCACTCCGAAATGTTGCTGACATAAGCGCAATTTCTAGACATGCCTGTACCCCCTTTCGTGAAAGTGAAGTTTCATTCCTGCCAGCAGGTACGGTGTGTATGCTCAAAGAGGGGGTAAGGACTACCACATTCAATCCAGCCAGTCGGTTCACAATAAGAGAGCGAGTGGGTGAGAGGTATTGTGTCAAGTGCAACTGTGGTTGTGAGTCCATTGATTATGTCAGAGCAGACCAGATTAAGGTAGATTCCCTGCCAACCAATAGGCCAGTTACAATTTCCATCGCTAGTATTCGCGTTGTGGATGAGATGGCATTTTTCATGAAACGTGAATTGCCAGTACGCAACTATAAGGAGATTTGACATGCCACCTGAGAGATATGAAGTTGGTGATAGGGTCATATGTACTGGGCATCATTCGGCTTACACGCATTATTGTGTGGTAGGCAATATATATGAGGTCATCGGTTTAAATTCTTACAATCATGACAATAATGCCCCAGTCCATAGGCTTAGAGGGCAGATGGGTGGCGATTGGGAGTATCTGGGATCAGGTGGTGAGAATACCGTACCCGAAGCAGATTTTGAATTAGTTGAAAATCGACCCCCCGAAGTGTATGATGAAATGCGCTTTTTTAAAGTGAGAGAACAACCACAACGAAATTATAAGGAAATTTAAGATGGATCAACGCCAATTTAGAATGCTTCGTGACAATGATATAGTTGTTTTGAAGCCAGCCTTTAGAAGTCGAGTAGAGGATGCGTTACTGAACGCTGGTGACGGTGATATGTACGGTATCAGCCAGCCTGTAGTTCATTGGAATGGTCGTATGTTTTTAGACACGACCATTAAAGGCTTCCTGAAAAGTAGAGCATTTTATGTTAAAGTGAACGCCTTCACCGTTGATATACGACCAGTATTACCCGATACTACTTCCGATATGATTATGCAAGTAATGGCAAGTGATGTCCTCGCTATAGGAGGCTATAGAGCGCCAAGCCATTCAGCGATAAAGGTTGGTGACTATGTTATGCACGCTCATTCTGACTCCCTTTATTTTTCACTAGGATCACCATTGTCAGGCATAGCTAGAGTGGTAGACATTCTAGATAGACATATTTTTACCAGCAGGGGCCATTATAATAGCAGTCGATTACATAAACTATCAACCCTCGACTTACAACGTATAGGTTCTGATCTGGAATATGCCCTTAATTTTAACCTGTGTATCTCATGTGGTGTACTGACAGAAAGCACTCATGAAACAGCAGATGGTGGTGATACACTAGCATTATGCCCCGACTGCATATGTAAAATTAAGACATGCGACGATTGCGGTATCGAATTAATCCCCAATCATGATGACCATTACAGTCTTGCAGATAATCGAGATGCTGTACTCTGTGACAACTGTTACGAAGAATACCCAGCATGTGACTGCTGTGGCAATCGTTGTACTGAGGTGGATGTAAATAATTATTGCGAGAGTTGTAAGTATAGAAATGTAATTCGCAACTACACATATAGACCTTCAGACCCAGCATTTTTCAAGGCCAAGAAAACCAATCCCGACTATTATTTCGGGCTTGAGCTTGAGGTGCTTTGTCATAATCCCTCCAAGAGTGCATATCAAATTCTAGAGTCTGCACCCGATGATCTGATATATTTTAAAGATGATAGCAGTATCGCTGGTCAGGGCTTTGAGATGGTGACAAATCCCTTCTCTTGGAGCTACTACCTCAAGGCTAAAGGTGACTTCATGGGTATCCTTCAGGAGATGCGCGGTGTTGGGGCAACAGCACATAAATCATGTGGAATCCATATCCATGTATCACGATCTGCATTCAAGAGTCAAAAACACCTGTACTCATTCCTGAGACTGGTGACAGCAGAAAATAACAGGGCTTTTACCGAAACTATGGCTGGCCGATCAACGGATGAATGGGCATCACTTAGCAATCAGGGTGACAAAAATACGATCATTGATAAGGCTAAATGTAAAGATAAGTCATCAGGGTTTGGTCGCTATACGGCTGTCAATATGGATAATTCAGCAACTATCGAAATCAGAATATTCAGGTCAACACTTGATGATCTAGAGTTCTTTAAAAATATCGAATATGTCAAGGCAATGGTCGACTATACAAGGGATATGCCAATCAAAGAAGCTATAAATGCCCTTGATTTTACGGTGTATATCCTGAAGTCTAAAGAATACCCAGCCCTGAGAAAATGGATGCTTGATGAAAGCAACCTGATTCCACGTGAGCCAAGAGCAATGATTAATGCGCTTGATGTAGAGGTGTCAAAACACAATAAAAATATCAAGTTTCGCCCCCTTAGATACAAGGCTAGACAGTTAATGACTGACATGACAGAGAAAGCTCAATGTCAACCATTATACCGTAGCGTGGATTTGCATAATTCAGGGGATGGCATCCCTGTAGTGATAGAGCGGATAAAAAATGCCTTGCAATCTAACTTTCACAACCGTATATAATAATAGAATAGAATAGAGAGGAATCACAAACATGTGTATCATTATCGTAAAACCAAGTGACAAGACGCTCACCGATCAGCAGATTCGGAATAGCTTCAGTAACAATGCCGATGGTGCTGGGTTCATGTGGAACTCAGATGGGCGCGTCCATATCCGCAAGCCCTTTTTCAAGCTAGAGCAATTCATGGAAAGTTACAAGTCGGCTCTGGAGTCGCACCCTGAAGCAACATTTGTACTGCACTTCAGGATAACAACTCATGGTGCTGAGGATAAAGTAAATACTCATCCACATAGACTGAATGAACGACTAGCTTTCGCACATAATGGTATTATATCAGGCGTCGGATATAACAAGGAACTGTCTGATACCGTCCTGTTCTCCCAAAAGTATTTATCAAAATTTCCTGAAAAAGAACTGTTCGGGCGCGATGAGGTCATTGGATTGCTGGAGGAATTTCTGAGTGGATCGAAGATCGCTATGCTCAATGGAGATGGTGACTTCAAAATTTATAATGAGCCAAAAGGTGAATGGGAGGAGGGCTGTTGGTTCAGCAACTCAAGTCATTCATACAATAGAGTGTATAGTGGCTCTAGCTATAATAGCCGATACTCATCTAGCATCATGCAGGGTTGGGATGATGATGACGCTGTTTGGGGTGGCAACACGACTGATACAGGCCGAGATCATCTCAACGGTGGCATAAGGGCTGGCTGGAAAGTTGAGGTCGGTGTTAAGTGTTATTACTGTGCAACGCCATTGGATTCTAAAAGGTCAAAAGAATATGGCCTATGCGACGGTTGCCTAGACACTTTACTGGACGATGATAAGACAACCAGTCTAGATCATGTCACAATCATAGAAGATGGTGATGACAAAGCTCTGATAACGGTATAAGAACAAATCGTCTAACGGTTATCTAGATAAGCTGACTAACCGTTTACTTATATGGTACTGGTAATGGATATGGTAATGGATAAGGAGTAATAAGTATGAGTTTATATTATAAGTGCGATGTGCTATCTGCTGATTCATCTCAGGATACTGGCTATGAATCTAAGACGTTATACGGTCACAATGCGCTGGCAATGGTATCTACCCTGATAAGGCATTTTACAACCAAGCTGAATATTGTAGGTATGCGCCCTGTCTCTGAGGTATTTTACATCCTCAACGGTAGGCCGTTTAAAATTGACATGGAGGAACTACTGACCGATGCAATGGTCGAGGCGATGTATGAAGCGGAGGAGGCTTGAGATGGCAACGTATGTGATACTTTCAGGTAATAAGCCTAGTCAACCGATGTTATCAGCGAGGATGGCTGTGACATTTATACTGGACAGGATGCTCTGGTTCGGGTTCAGGATGCGAGAAGTTGAGATCATTAAAAATAGGATAAAAATCTCGCCCATACAGTTAATCGCAGAGGCTAGATATGACGTAGGGGAAGATTATGACTATTAGGAGAACTTGGCAACTTACTCTGACAACGTATGAAATACTTGAGAGTGGATATAAGAAATATAGAAAACACGCCTCTGGATATAGCCCGATTGGAGCCATATATGAGCTTCTGAACGATGGTTATTTTGGGGCGCTCAATGAAGAAGTCGTGGTGCGTAAATTCGGAATCGTGGTGACTAGGCAGGAATTGCTTCAGATGGCTAAACAGCAACGCACAAGTGACGGTGCTATTAAATATAAAGAAAATGGGAAAGTCTACGTGGAGGTGACAATATGAATCATGATTGTATCTTTTGTTCACATGTTGGAGAGTGTAATTATACGCCTGTTGGAAACGAGGTCATGCCCAATGCCTCAGATATAGACGAATTCTGTCGAGATGGTGGTCAGATGTCGTGTAATCGGTTCATGAAAGACGGTGGTAAGGATAGTAATGAATATCACGTTAGAATCGAAGTCATGGTGCACGTTCATGCACCTGATCAGTCGGTGGCTGTGATGCAGGCATTAACAAGTCTCAGGAATGAGGGGTTTTGTGACTTGACATTGCTGGGTGCCGAGAGGAGGGGCATATAATGAAGCCAGTTAAAATATTTGTCTATGGAACATTAATGCCAACACAAGGCAATTATGACTTCTTTCTCAGGGGGTTCACGAACTCCGAAAAGAGGGCAACTGTTACTGGTGAATTGTGGGAGCATAACGGTATCCCAATGGTGGTTCATGGTGACGATAAGATCGAGGGTTATGTGGTTGAGCTTAAACATAGCTGGCAACTGTATGTTATTGATAGGCTGGAATATGGCTATAATCGAGTGATGAGAGATGTTAAGTTAGATGCTGGAGGTTCAGATCAGGCATATGTTTATATGTTTGCTAAACATACAGCAAAATCAATAGGCGCAGAGCCAACTGGAAGGACTAGATATGCCACCTGAAGGAAATGAAGCTGGAAGATTAATCGAAGCATCAGGAGGCCAAAGTGCTATATCGGATGCAATGCGGATGATACGAGAGCAAGAGAGATTACGGGTATTAATGGATGAGTTTGAAACGTATGATCCAGATGAAATACGACACAGGGCGATGGATAATTCATGTGTAACACAGGGATATCGGGCAGAGCCACTCGCTTTTGTAGGGGCTGATCCTCCAACTGAACAACCAACAACGACACAATCTTCCCCTCGCGAAGATATATCACCAGAAGAAGCAGTTGGTATCAATTTTTGGGATAGCTGGACACCTCCCCCCGACAGATTTATCCATAACTATAGCTACAAGCCAGAACCGATTATGCACAGCACAACCGATGAGTATCCAGAATATTATTTTGGGTTGGAGATCGAGGCCGAAAGTGATGTGCATGACCTCAGTTCATTGGCTGGTAGGATAGTGGATGGCAACAGCGTGGTTTACTGTAAGCGAGACTCGTCAATCCGCAACGGATTTGAGATGGTTACGCACCCATTGTCTTGGGGGTATGTCAAAGAACATATCAGAGAGAATGGAGTTCTATGCAAGATGCTTGATAGGGCGTCCGAATTTGGCATGAAGTCATTCAAGACCAAGACATGTGGTATGCATATCCATGTGGGTCAGGAGGCATTTGCTGGAACCCTGCACCTGTATAAATTTCTCAGGATGATCTATAACAACAAGCGATTCACAAAGCGTATGGCTCGCAGGGCGGGTTCTCGTCTTGATTCATGGGCATCACTTGATACAAAATATATGAGCATTGACCAGATGGCTGAAGAAAAAAGGTCAATCAGTAGGCATGTAGCTGTCAATCTGAATAATGAGCATACGTTTGAGGTGAGAATATTCAGAGGTACGCTTAATCCAGATGGTGTTATGCGGAATATCTGTTTCGTAAGATCGCTGATAGAATATACCAGAAATGCACCACTTGACGAATATTCATTAAAAGGCTATAAAGAGTATGTGAGACATAATGCTAAAGAGTATATTGAGTTGGTTGATAAAATTTAGTTGAAGATTTTACTTGACATTGAGGATAATATGTTGTATAATAGGGTTAGGAGGTGAGTATAAATGATTTTCTTTACAGCAGATATGCACTTTGGACACAAGAATATTATTGAGTTTTGCGACAGGCCATTCAGGGATTTAGCACATATGAACGAGGGGTTAATTCGCAACTGGAATGAGCGTGTAGGTGTGAGCGATACTGTATATCATGTGGGAGACTTTGCCTTTAAGGGTGGATGGCAGGGGGCACATAATAATCCAGATATCTATGAGGCTCAACTGCATGGCAATATTGTCCATATACTAGGCAATCATGACAGGAACAATCATCTGCGAAACAGTATTTATCAGGCGAGGATTAAATTCGCTGGTCGTGAATGGATATTGCAACATCATCCACCAAAAGAAGATGAACTTGAGGTAGGTGTGCATTATATAGTCGGCCATGTTCATGAAAAGTGGCGATTCAAAAGGTATGGAGACACTATTATCATGAATGTTGGAGTGGATGTTAATAATTATAGACCTGTCAAGTTGTATGAGTTAATAGTCGCAGTTGATAGATTCACGAAAGCGAGTGAAAATGACTAAGCAATATGAATATGAAGTGATGGATCGAATAAATAGTGTGTTTTTAATTGACATGATCGCTGAACTTGAGGCTCAGAAGGCATTTTACCACAGAACGGTGAACGTGCTGGGTGCTGGTGACTTACAGATCATCTGGTTGGACATTACCAGTTATCATATTGATGGCTTGATAGGTCAATATAAAGAACTATTGGAGTTGAAGGAGAAATATGTCAAAACAGTCTAAATGTCTAGTACCAGTCTTGAATCATGACGAATATATGGCTGTGTGTAAACGTGCTTTTAAGAATAAAGAGCCGTATCCAGCTAGAGAATTTGAGGTTCCCCATAAGCTTAAGCCACATGGGGATTACTATGAGATTTGTAGTGTCTGTGGTACGGTCATGTTTAAGACGAGTAAAGAACAGCGAAAAATTAGAAATGACATGAATAAAGTAGAGGAGGATACCATTGAAAGTTAATAAAAGGTTAATGCCATTAGAATACACCAAAACGGAAGGTGGTGAATTACTCAAGTGGCGTGGTGGCTTGGTGAATGTTGAGATGTTGAAGCCACATAAACAAGCTCTATCCATGACTGTGAATGGAATTTATATACACATGCTTGATTTCGGCCCCTTTAAATGGGACTGTATTAATGGAAGAAGGGACAAATATGAAGACTGATTATAGGAATCTTAATGCGCGTGTAAGTGCCAGCGTCTTAAAGTATTTAGGTGACAATTATAAAACGACACATCGGGGCGCGGTGACTGCAATAGAAGTGTGGCCAGCAATACGGCAGGACGTCCTCAATAGCCCCAATGGACGCATATTTGGGGTGCTGTCATATGATGAGGTAGATTTCCTGATTGGAGCGCATCGGGGACATAAGATTCGGCCAGATGAAATGGCGTCTAGGCGCAACCTTGAGGCTATGCTGGCAGATGCCGTTGAGTTTGGTGCAGATGAGTGGCACAAGTTGGAGTTCGCCATGTTGATTGGCACCTTACGCAATATGACGCATCCAGAACTTGTGGTGTTGCGTGAGATGATTATCCATCACATAACTGAGGATGGTGATGACGATATTCTCGCTACAATGATTTCTGGAGGTGCATAATGAACCAGTTTTTTTGGATAACGAAGTCAGAGGCTCGTGCAATGGGCTTGGTTTCTGTGACGAGCAGGTTGCCATACGCCCTAGAATTTAAGTCTTGGCTTTTCGATGAGTGTATGAGAATACGTGAGGCTGGGCGTAGGGCAGAAGTGGTCAATCAAAAATCTGGCATACAGCTATATGCAGACCTGAATTATGTTGGTATAGACCCGACTGGGAAAGATCGGTTGTCGCCTAGTACAATATGGGCTGACCCTGAATTTATAACTGGTTATCAACTTGAGCTTATCAGGGCAACCGAGGCTAGGGCTGAGAAGGAGCGAAAAGAGAATGAATGAACCATTGGGCAGGGGTTTGACTGATGTGGCCGTTGACTATGTGACAAAAGATAGTGGTCAGAGACAGGAATATGCGAGTGGCATGAGGCGTGACTTGCAAGATGGCAAGCCAGATTTCAGTCTAATACTACCTGACATGCCATACATGTTGCAACCGTTAACGAGATGGGCCTCACTCATGACGAGAGGGGCTGAGAAATATGGTCGGCGTAACTGGCAGATGGCTGATAGTACCGAAGAGCTTGAAAGATTTAAGGCCAGCGCATTTAGGCATTTCATGCAATGGATAACTGGTGAACATGATGAAGATCACATGGCTGGAGTTATGTTTAATATGAATGCCACTGAATATGTGGACTGGAAATTGCGGAGAAGTGACAATGAGGGGCGTGTCGATTCGGGTGCGCCCCTAGGGGGGGGATGGTAGTGAGTAATCCAGCAGTATATCAACTGGGCGATAATTGTGATCCACCGAACCCACCTGATGAAGTCGTAGATGAACATCCTGATGAGGATTGGTATCAATGTGATTGTGGCGTGTGGGTTCTAAGAGAAGAAGCAACGTGGAGGATGACTGATTATGATAATTGTGAAGATTGCGATAGTTCTATTTATGATTAGTTCATGTTGCCACCAAGAGGCCACAGTCATACAAACAAGGGTCGGCTATGATTACCCAAATAGTCACAGTAAAACAGAGGTGTACGCCTATCAAATAGTAGTTAATGACACGTTTTGGGTACAAAGTGCTGACTCATTAGGGGTTGGTGATAAATTGGAGGTGAAGAGATGAACTACACTAAATATGAAGAGAGTGAGAAACTGAAAAAGTTATGTTTTTATATTAATAATTTTGAGTGTGGATATAAGGTTGGGCATGATGATATGGGGCTTGTTGTAATGACACCTCAATCTAATGCTCAATATCTCATTGATATTAATATCCCTGCCTACACCTCAGACCAACTATTTGAATGGTTGAGGAAAAGACCTGTACCTAATTGGTATTGGGACATGAACGCTATATCTATAATGTTCTACGAAATTGACGAGTTTGGCACAAGTGAAGAGTGGACGGCAAGGCTCAAATACGAAACCAACCTAACCGACATGCTTGCAAAGGCTGTGATCTGGGTGTTAGAGCAGGAGGTGAAGAGATGAGCTTACGAGAACGATTTGAGAAAGAAACAGGTCATAAGCACCCAGTCCAAACTGATTATGTAGGGAATGTCAAAAAGTATGGCATGATGGAGTCTGACATATCAGATTATTGGAAGCATTTTACTAATTGGCTCGAAGCCCTTGCAATCAAACAGGCTGATGAGTTGGAGAGATGGCGCAGGATTGCAGAGATTAGACAAGAGAGGACTGCATTGGCTTTGCGATACACGGGCGAAGATGCCCTTGAGAGCGAAATTTACGAGCTTAATAGGGAAGAAGAAAAGTTGCTCGCCCTTGTAGAAGTGGAGGTTTAGATGAGTAATGAAGCGTTGAAGGCGTGTCCCTTTTGTGGGAAACAGCCGAATTATGACGGACATAGCGAGATGGTTCAATGTCAATGTGATAATGGGGCATGTACTGCTGAAGCATATAAGGTCGAGAATTGGAACACCCGCACATCCCCTGAACAGAAAATAGCGGAAGAAATCGTTACGGAGTTAGCTAAGTGGTCTAAGAAATATCCGCATGAGCAAATCCAATCAATGACATGGAAGAGGAAATGCGAGGATGAACTTTATGCCATAGAAAAACGAGCTAAGGCATTTTTAGCTGTCTGTGAAACCGATAAGGAGGAAGAGAGATGAGTCCAGATAGAAGAACAGAAGTAAACGGGAATAAAATAGAAGAATATTATTGGGCTGGTAAGATGGTGACTTACATCAATAACCGAGCTTTTGAGGGGACTTACGAGGAAGCAATAAAGCATTGTGAGACCTCCCCTAACCCCATAGAATCGGAGAAGTAGAATGAAAACGATAGTAACTGTTAATATCAACTTTAAGAACAAGGCTGAAATCGTAGATAAAAAGATTGGTGGTTTTGAGATAGATATGGGGTATGGCATTATTGAAGAGTTTGTAACAGCGATTAAACAGGCTTGCGAAGAAGCGAAGGTTAAGGATGCGCTACCAGATGCAACGGAAGTATTAAAGCCCTTTTTGCAGGATAACCCCCAATAACTAATACGTGAAACAAGGAGAAGAAAAATGAAAAGAATTAAAGAGTGGATTGGGTATCACAATATGAATAGGTCATGGAAATGGTTGTGGCCTACAAGATTCCTATTCAAAGATTATCGGTAATGCGTAGTCTAATTATATGGCTCTACTTGGATATTGAAGATAGAATATTTTGGAGGATGAGATGTTAAATTTTGTTATAATATTCATGACAGCAATCGCGTTGATCGCATCAATAGATATGACTGAGAAACAAGACATGATTCTCTCGCTGGAATCGGAGCGTGATTCGTTGCAATCTATTATAGATAGGAATCAGTTTGACCTTGATACGGCAAGCTATAAAATATTGTTATATGAATCAGCCTATAAATGAGTGCTTGACTTTTGTGCTGAATATGTTATATTGAACCAAAGAGGAGGATAAATGTCATTAACTAAACAGCAGGTTGTAGATAGAAAGCTTGGCATTGGTGGGTCGGATATTGCATCTGTGCTGAATCAAAAACCATATGGCTGTGCCAGAAGATTGTTTTATGACAAGACTGACACAAAGCCAGATTATGAAGTGCCACACAATACCCTGTTTGATAGAGGGCATGTGTTGGAGCCTGAGATTATTAGGCGATACGAAGAAGAAACTGGACTGAAGGTCGAGCCAGTTGAGACTGCTGTGCATCCGATGATTGACTGGATGCGTGTCAATGTCGATGGTATCGTGGTTAACCCCATTCTTGGGCGTGGTGTCTTTGAGGCTAAATCTCATGGCCAGTACATCTTCAACAGGATCAAAGCGGAGGGTTTGCCAGTATCTCATATCTTGCAGATACACTATGGTATGATGTTACATGACTGCGACTGGGGCGCTATCGGTGTCCTACATCCAGATACATTCCAGTTTATCACATTTGAGGTGGAGCGTGACGAATCTATAGTAAAAATTATAGAGGAGGAAGGCGCTAAGTTTTGGGAGATGAAGTCTAATGGCGTTAAGCCTGAACGACTGCCACCATCTGACAAGCGTTGCTCTACATGTGTATTCAGAACTCAATGTCAAGGACAGGCTTTGCTAGATTCATTTGAAGATGTTGATATGGATGACATCCACGATGGGTCTGAGCATGATGAGTTAGTGAATGAGTGGCTTGATAAGCGTGAGGTGCTTAGAGTCGCAACGATGGAGGAAAAAGAATTAAAGACACAAGTGGTTGATGTGATGGATGCTATCCCAGCGATGTATTCTGCTGGACACAGGGTTGTATCGAAACCACAAGAGAGGGTGACATTCAATAGTAAGAAGTTTAAGGAAGATTACCCTGAAATATATTCTAAATATGCAAAACGGTCTGTTTCTAGGCCGATAAGACCATTCCAAGTCGAAGGAGGATAAATGTCAGGAGAATTAGTAAAAGCTGAGATGATTGGTGGTAATCTAGTGCCGGTTCATCAACCAATGTTTGACGAAGATCAGGTAGAACTGATTAAGCGAACAATAGCTCAAGGTACAACAGATGATGAGCTAAAGCTATTTCTTGCACAATGCGAGAGAACTCATTTAGACCCATTCAGTAAACAGATATACGCAATCAAGCGTGGTGGCAAGTTGACGATTCAGGTTTCGATTGATGGGTTCAGGCTTATCGCTGAAAGATCACGCAAGTATGCAGGTCAGATTGGCCCATTCTGGTGCGGTAATGATGGCAACTGGACAGAGGTTTGGCTAAAGAAAGAAGCGCCATTTGCCGCGAAAGTCGGGATCATGCGAAAGGACTTTAATGATACCCTGTGGGGTGTAGCGAAATGGGACAGTTATGCGGCCATCTATAATGGGAAGCCATCAAATCTATGGGCTAAAATGCCAGATGTGATGCTTGCTAAGGTAGCTGAAGCATTAGCCCTGCGTAAAGCCTTCCCTGCTGACATGAGTGGCTTAATGACTGGCGATGAGATGGAGCAGATTGATAACACACCAGAGGCAGTTAACGAAGATGTCAAGGTGAAGACCGATACTGTAGTCGATCAGCTAAAAACAGACTTCGGTGCTGTTGAGATCGAAGAAGCTGAGATCGAAGAAGCTGATGAAAAAGCCTCAACTGCTCAGATTAATGAAATATGGAAGCTAGGTGTCAAGTTGTTCGGTGAAGATAAGGCCAAGAATGAACTCAAAGACATCATGGTGCGCTATAACGTAACATCTGGTCGCGATCTGGATGCCATACAGGCCAAAGGTGTTATTGAAGTTCTCAATGAGAAGATAGTGGCCAAATTTGGGGCTGAAGATGACATCGAGACACCTGATGTAAATTATCTCATGAAGCGTGCTGGTGAATCATGGCCTCACTTGGATAAACCACAAGTCGTAAAGGTGGTTAAGAGTAATGCCAAGAGGCTTTATGGTGTTGAGAATTTATCTGAATTAACGACTGAGATGCTTGACGATTTCATTAAGATGCTAGACTCAGAAGAAATAATACCATTCTAGGAGGTGGATATGGGATTGATGAATAGATTTGAAAATGCACATAATAGGTGGCAGGGTAAATATAAACGCGTATTATGCGTGTGTTCTGCTGGACTTCTCAGATCACCAACGACTGCATTTGTGCTATCAAATATACCATATAACTATAATACTCGATCTGCTGGCATAGATTCTAGCTTTGCTCTCATCCCAGTAGATGAGGTTTTGATAGAATGGGCTGATGAGATAGTATGTATGAGTGAGGAGCAAAAAGTGAGGCTTACTGCCATCACAAAAAAACCAGTAATCAACCTTGATATAGAGGATAGCTTTGCATATCGTGATCCGATTCTTATAGCTAGGATAAGAGAGCAGTATGATAAGGTACAATGAAACATCACAAAGACTATGGCTGTCGAGAGACTTTCTGGCGTTGTCAGATAGAGCTAAGTTGTTGTGGATATTCCTTTTAACAGGCCCAATCAAAACATCCCTTGCTGGCATTTATAATGCTGGCATAGGGACTTGTACCGATCATTTGAGAATATCTGTGGATGTATTTAAGAAGGCATTCAAAGAACTCGAAGACAGGGGTATGGCAGAGGCGTGCTGGGAAACTAATGTGATATATCTACCAAGATGGATACATCATAATAGAGGCCCAGCTAACCCTAATGTTTTGAAGTCATGGCTGAGGATATTGTCAGCGATACCTGATGGCGCGTTAAAAGAGAAGTTCGTAATCGATTTGAGAGAATTATTGGCAGTAAATACAACATTTTTTGGAATATTAACCGACTGGATTGATGACAATCCGATAGACTATGCGCCAATCGTGGAGCAGGAGGCTGAAATTGTCGAAGTTGATACTAAAAATGAGCCATATATCCCAATTAGTAGATACTACATCGAGCAAGTTAAAGATATACTGAACCCAGTATCGCTAAATAGCGAGGCCAAGATGGCAAATGCCATCACAACTGGGGCAAATGAGGTAAGACTGCTAATTGAGAGAGAAAAAGTTGATATGGAGGAGCTAAAAGAGACATTGAGGTGGGTAATCGACTCATATGACCCATCAAATGACTTTACTTGGCTACCGAATCTAATGTCATTGGCAAGTATTAGGAAAAAATCAAAGTCAAATTCCCAAATCAAATATGATAATATTCGTAGCAGTATGGCAATGCGTAGTAGGCAATCTGGTTCAGACAACAATGATGAGTATTTCAAGTGAGTTCACAGGACTACCAAGAGTTCGTAAAGGAAAATTACGTGCTCAAGTTTGCCAAGACATTCAAGATTGACTTTAAGAGTAAGTTTCTTGTAGAGTTATGGACTCGTGAGTTCGCAAAGTTCCCTAAGCAAGCCCTAGATGATGGGTGGGATACTTTTATGTCAACAGTAACGCCAAATTATTTGCCTAAATTGGATGTTGCTAAAGAAATATTCAGGATAGAAACTAATCGCATCAACGAGAAGAAGAAAATGGAGACAATCGTTGATCTCGATGGAACATATCCAAAGACCGACTCAGCTAAATTTAGTGAAGTTACGCAGTTGGCCAATGATTTACTGGCTGGCAGGATAAAGAAGGCCGACTACTATCTGGAGTGTTCAGAAATGTATGGTAGATTCGGTGATGAGTTGAGTAGGATACACTTTAAGGAATTAGAAGAGAAGGCGAGGGCTGGTGAGGCTGTCGTTGACAACCCAGAAGAGGAGGATTTTCCATTTTGACACATAAAGAAGATGCATTGATTAGACTGATTGAAGAAATGTTGCAGGACTTGAGAGATGACGGACTGGATGGTAAGGCTATAGTATTTGGCCACAGGTTCCATGAGATCATCAGGAATATGGATACAGTTAAAACTATCGAAGAAATGAGAGAGGACTTGGGGCATGGAGGACTATAAATTCGTAGAGAGTGATTTCGATAGTAAGGAAGAGTGGTGGTTTTATCTGTGGTGTTTAGAGGCGATGGAGGCTGATGTCATAACTGAGATGACGTATCATGAAGAATCATTTCTATTAACACCAAGCTATAGATTGCCAATGGCTAATAATAAGAATTTCACACTCAGGCCACACAAATACACCCCAGACTTCTTTCTGTATTTCAATGATGATATGGATGAGCATTACAAAGAGATGGTTGGGCATCTATACACATATGCATGGATGGGGTCTTGGATTGATGTTAAGGGTAAATTTCAGCGTCATGGTGGTGATCGGGTGTTTGCCCTGAACCAGAAAATGATGATGAAGGAACATAATCTAGCGGTACATAAAATTATACCAGAACTATTCTTTAAGAAGACTTGGGTTCCAGTAGATGCGTTGGCTGGAAAGAAGATTGCAAGACTCAAGAGGTGGGATGGATGTAAAACATTACAGGAGGTGATTGATGGGCTTGACGCATGAGGTGAAGAAGTTGAGAGAAGAGGTTGATATATTATTGAGAGATAAAGTAATACGTGATCGAGTCAAGCAGACAATGCTATTGCACGGCTCTAGTGTCATAGAAGAGGAAAATAATCTAGCTAGAAAGTTTGAAAGGGAGGCGCATGCGAAACAAACGAGCAAAGATAATTAGGAAAAGAGCCGACATTCTGTGGGATGATGATGTCGAACAGTTAACTGAGAGATTCGGTGTACGCAAGAGGTTCTATAAGCTATGTAAAACGATGTGGAAAAAACACGGTCTAGTCATCAGTCGGATTGGAGTGAAGGATGGGAAAAAACTATATCTATTCCACCCAAGATAAAATAAAGAAGGTATGTCGCAACCCAGACTGTGCGAAAGAATTATACCTGACCACGGAGTTCTTTGGCAGGAATAAGCGCATGAATGATGGGTTCGATTACTATTGCAGAGAGTGCAGGACAGCCGCAGGTAAAAGCAGGGCCACAGAAGGTGATGGCTGGTCATATGTCATAGATAATGTTCTGTACTGGACTGAGAACCTGCCGATATGGAGTGTATACAGTCTAGCAGAAGATAGATACATGCTCAATAAAGAGCAGGTAGAAATGATACTTGATGGAGAAGACGAACACAAGGTGAAAGATAGTGGTGAGTTCTATCTCAGGCGCAACAGAAGTAAGGTGGTCGGAAGAAACCCCCAGCCTGATGAAATAGTTGATGAAAATACAGGAGACTGATAATGATAAGTATAGAAAATGCAATAATGTGGGCTGATAGGGTTGGCGAAGAGGGTTTTGACAATGTAGTTGAAAAGTATGGAATAAATACCGAAACGCTCAGTCGCTATCTTAGAAGAGCTAAACAGCATGGCTCAGAACAGGCTATGGAAGAGCTTAAAGAAGCTGTTATGAGTAGTCCAGAACATTCCACCAGCACGTGGGCAGATGGCCCGAAGGTTTTAAGTATTGATATTGAGACACTCCCAGCAGAGGCTTACGTCTGGGGCTGTGGGAAACAATATGTAGGCCACAAGCAGATCGTCAAAGGTAAGGACTGGTCACTATTATCATTTGCCGCAAAATGGATGTGTGGTAATGAGATATTTGGTGATGTCTTAGACCCATATCAAGCTATGCATCGTGATGACTCAATGCTGGCCGAACAGTTATGGCCATTGTTGGATGAGGCAGATATTATCATAGCACATAATGGTGATAAGTTTGATGTCAGGAAGATTAACTCAAGGTTGATTGCCAATGGCTTCCTAGCACCACCGTCAACATATCAGACTATTGACACGCTAATAGAAAGTCGCAAGGTGTTTGCCCATACATCACATACGCAGGATTACCTGACTAAACTATTCAAGTTGCCAGAGAAACTTAAAACAGAATACGAACTATGGATTGCCTGTGCATCTGGTGATCAAGAGTCATTAGATAGGATGTTTAAGTACAATAAGGGTGACATACAGGGCCTTGAAGAGTTATATTTCAAGATAAGACCGTGGATGCGGAAGCACCCCAACTTTGGACTATATTATGATGAAGATCATATGAGTCGCTGTCCTAAGTGTGGAACCACAGATATATTCTGGGGTAATGGTGTGAATGATTACTATTATACACCTATGGGTCGCTATAGAACATTCAGATGTAACGATTGTGGGTCAATAGGTAGAGATAGATTGACGGATATAACTAAACTAGAACGCCAAGTGCTCGTAAGCACGGTGGCAAGATAAGGAGAACGAATGCTTATAAGGTTAGGCGCAATGTGGGAAAGTAATAGTGGTAAGTCAGTAATGACTGGGACTATAAATAGAGACACGAGGATTATAGTCCTAAAGAATACGAAGAAAGAGAAGGATAATCAGCCCGATTACCATCTATTCCTCGCACCCAATGAAAAGAGGGATGAGGAGAGCGGTGGTTACGGTGGAGGTGAGGAGTCAGAAGATAAATTCTGATTAAGTGTAGGATAAAAAAAGAGCCCCTTTTAATCGAGGGGCTTTTTCATTAATATAACCAAGAGACTTCAGGTGGCAAATCAGGCGAGTCGTCACCATGAATAAAGTTTTTGCCTATGCCAATACGAGTAAACCCAGCCCTTATCAATGCGCTAAGTATGATAAATCGCTCATGTGAGTTGCTCACGGCTATATCAAATGCATACCCATAGAGGTGTGCTGATTTCTTCTTGCCTCCTTCAGCGAGGTTATGGGCAGGGCATCGTTTGCCAGAATTAACATGGAAGGGTATACCTGCGTACATTCGAGCGCGTTCTAGGCGATTTATGGAGCTTGTTTTTACTTTATCGTCACCACAACACGGACAGGCGACCTCTTTAGCCGTAAAATGTGGGGTAAGTTGTATCATAATATCCCCTGCAATAGTTTAATTAATGCCAATGTTCCTCCTGCACCAATCCAAGCACGATCCCACCACGCACTAGAATCAACATATACTGTAGACGCTACGTTATTGGTGATAGTCTTTATCTCTATTGGTGCTTCTGTAAAGTCAATCTCAAATATACTCGGTGATAGGTAATAGCTAACCCCCAATTCCGCACCGCTATCGAATGTCGAATCAAATCTCGCAACTCCAGTTTCGATAGATTCTCCAGACTGGGCAAAGTAGACTGTGTCGTGGACAACGACCTTCCTTTCTATGAAAATTTTATCTGGCTGAAGATACTTAGTGACTGTGTCTCTCTTGATGATAACTTCAGGTGGTTGTACTGGAGGAATATATGGGGAAGGCTTATATAGCCAACTCATTAAGACTATTACGATTATAGACGCAAGTATGTAGCCATTTTTAAGTTTCTCTCTCATTGTTTTGTCTCCAATTCTTTACACCAAAGATACCCATGCCAGATAATCCCCACACCCCAGACTCTTCGTACTGCCCAAGATATATCAACCATCCAGCATATGCAAGGCATACAAACCCTGCTATCTTTGATAATGTAAAGTTATATTCGTATGTAATCATTTCTTTTTCAGAAAAGCCTCTTTGAATTTCATGACTGCTGTGGATACAACAATGATGGCAGTCCCAATCATTATAATTACTTCAAGTGGCCCTGTAATTACTTCAGTCCAACTTGCAACGGTAGTGCCAACGCCAGATGTTACAGCAACAGCAGGATAACGAGCTAGTGTATTTATCATCTTCACAATACCACAACTATAGCCATCAGCATCGCCCCGACAACGTCACCAAGAGAGTCGTAGAACCATCTCTCAAGTGAACCATATATTTTCTTCATGCCTTCGATCCCACCATCTAAGATAAATTCAAAGACTTCCCAAAGGATGACTAGGCCGAACATAACCAATAGAGTATTAGCTTCATCTAAAAAGCATTGTGCTATCTTAGCACCAACGGCTCCACCTGCTATATGAAACCATGCCCAAGTATTACCAAATAAACCCCACTTAAAAAACTTCCAATCGCGCCAATGAGACATAGCCCTTACCCACCATTCCGTTTCTGTTTATTCCTAACCAACTTTTTGGTGACAATTTTGTGCTTGCCTAAATGCATCCTGCCAGAATGTCGCTGGCCATTGTCGTGATGCTTCTTACACTCTTTAACCATTGCGCGTTCAGCTTCAGGGAACAGATCACCACGATAAATTATTTCACCATGACTGAGCACACAAAATCTATCAGATATACGCTCACCTATTTCAGCAATCTCTTTATTACCATATGGTTGTCGGTAAATTACTATTGGGTGATCAAATGAGCATATTCTGAATTTCATTAGTCTACCTGCTTAACTTTCTTTAAGTATTCCATCATTTCGATAAAACCCTTGTCCATAAATGGGAACGAATGTCCTGTGATGAGGCCGTAGACCTTTTCAAATTGGCCATCCTCAAGCGTTACACTCTTTTTATTGCCCTTGACGGCAGTATCAATCAGGTCGATAATGTCATAACGAACCTTCATTTCGAGTGGTGTAAACCCACCTTCTGGTGGGAAATCAAGTAGTTGACAAATGATGTCGCTGTACTTAAATTCCATACCCTTAGTTTCGATCTCGCCATCTTCATGCTGAATCGAAAACTCTTTAACTGTTACGAATGATTTCAGATCAATTTTCTTCATAGTTCTCTCTCTCCTCTTTTGTTAAAAGTTGCCATACAATATAATATATTTTGTGTTATATGCAAAATATTAACCTATTTTTGACCTTCCTGTCGTGAACCCTCACTATCTATAATAGCATGTTCATCATTAAATAGCACGTATACCTTTCCGCTATACTCATTAGAGGAAGCGGCAATCCTCTTTAACTTGACCAAATAAATGCTCGATACGGTAGTGTTTACATCTGGTATAGCGGCTAAATCATCGAGATAGCCATGATCTGTTTCAGCACCAGATACCATCGTGGCCTCTGCTGTGAAAGGTGAGCCAGTTACTTCTGTAAACGTGCCACCGATTGGGGCCGCTACAACTTCAAGTTGAAATTGAAACTTACCACCAACATCTGCCGATGCAGTTATAAAGTGTATGTGGCTCTCAAGAATAGAGCTTAATTGCATGGCATGTGGAGATTGGATGATTCTGTCAATCTCATCATTTACAGAGAATCCAGTTAGCGCAAAGACCACACCACCTACGGTTACATCATCTAGCGATGGAGAGCTTCCTGCTCCAGTCGTTTTAAACTGTGCAGAACTGCCCTGTATATCCTCATAAGCAATAGCATCACCTGAGCGAAAAACATTTGCTTGGAGTAAATCGCCTGTATTATCAATAGATATAATCATTACCTCTTAACTATTGCCTGATCTTGATACTTCAACCCATTCAGTTCCGTTGTGGATACCATGCCATCTATCATCAATGTGATCCATAACAAAGTCTGCTCCACCAGCACAAATAAAAGCACCAGCACCAGTTCCGTTCTTTATAGTAACAATATTAGTAGCACCAGAATCTTCTGGCATCAAGAATATCTCATCACCCTCAAGACCACCAGTGGCAGTACTGAGGTCGTCATTACCTGAACCAGAACCTCCGTTAACTTCCACACGATTAAAACTGCTTGTGACAGCAATCGCACCACCACCGCCGATTTCAACTCCTTCAGCAGAACCGCGATTAATAAATCCATCAAAGCGACTTCTCCCTGCATCAACGAAGATTGAGTATGGGCCGTTTGTGACTGTGCCTGAATAACTTGGAGCATCAGCGATATACATTGTAGCCAAATTTGTGATGTCAGCACCTGTATCTGCACCGAGAGCTTTTCCACTCAGGAAAACATCTGCCACATTAGCATGAACCCCGCTACCTGCAAGCGTAGTCGTTCCAGTAATACCAAGCCCATAAATATTACTCCCTGCATTGCCTGTGATTTGGTCAGAGAGTAATATGGAATAGGCAGTAGCCGTTGCGGTAAAGGTTCTATCAGTATATAGTGTTCTGTTAGCATCAGGCGCAACCCCAATCCCAACTGTATTATCTAACCTTACTCCACCTGTTCCACCATTAAGGGTGATAAGGCCATTTGCGGTTCCCGCAATGGATAACTTAGTCGCATTCCCAACAACAATATCTAAAAGGTCTGCGCTCGTTTCCTTAATCCATGTATCGGAACCACCATCAAAATACAATTTATTAGTTGCTGGAATTGATACATCCCCACCAAAGGTTGAGCTTCCGTCAACATTTAATAATAGCTGATTAGCATTTGGAGTTCCCGCACTCACCGCTTCAAGTGACATTGTTCCAGAATTATCTGCACCACTTCTTGAAACTACAATCTGTGCAATGTCATCTGTTCCTGCTGTATTATAGAAATAAATGTTAGAAGTGACTGCATCACCACCACGATTTCCATACAACCTCAATTCTGACAAGGTGCCAGAATTTATAGATACATTCCCACCAAAGGTTGAGCTTGCATCATTGGCTATTGTTAGGGCACTGACCTCTCCAGACAATGCATTCCCTGCTGTTCCTGCTGAGAATACTGAAAAAGTGTGTGTTCCGTTTTTCTGTTTATACCTTGAAGCTTCATTGCTTGCCGTTCCAATGTATTTCCAACCACCATCAAAATAAGCATTGTTCATCAGGTGGGTTTGACTTCCTGCATCATCAGCAGTTAGTGACATTATTGCACCCTGACCACCAATTTGCAGTGCAGAATATGTACTTGCCCAACCTTTCAAAGCCGAATTACCAAGCCCCATCTTTAAGGCTTTAGTTGCTCCACCTTCAAAACGTGCGACTTCTGTGCCTGTGGTTGTGGTCACATTATCTGCGACATGAATGGCAACTATTGTTGCGGCATTCATCGTGTTGGCTCCACCACCAATATTTATAGTATTGTCAGCAGAGTTTGCCAATCCATACAATACCGCCATAGGTAATTCTGAGCCAGAAGTGTTAAAATGTGGGATTCCAAATCTCATGCGTTTCAATGTGCCATTAGTACGAGTTTTCGCACCATCCTGCGCACCAGCAAGTATTGAGATTGTGCCACCATATAGGTCGAGCATGGCATCACCGTGAAGAACTGTACTTAAATCAGCCGTTGCACCTGAACTGCTTGTCCATAATTCAATATCTGCACCTACATCATTATTTGCGGCTTGTTTGTTTGCTCGCATAATAACTTCAGCACCTACATTTACAAAATCAGTATCGTCTGCACCTGCGCCAACTACACGCATGATTATATCATTATCTTCAACTTTTGTGAAGTCACCTATTGTTGCTCCTCTTGACTTGGCAAAATAGATAGTTGAACCTCCACTACCTGCTGTGTATCTCGCCAATCCAATAGTCGGTGTTGAAGTGCTGTGTAATTGCAATTTCTGTTCTGACCCTGCTATCGCTATCGAAGCATTATGCCCCATGATGTTCTGACCACCTGTGGCAAGGTATAGTTGGTTGGCATTGTTCACACCCGAACTATTCATTGTTGACAGAGCTAATGCCTGTTCACGACTTGCGCCAGTTGAAGCCCATTCTGTAACTAATTCAAAAACACCAGTTGGATTATATCGAAGCTCTACCCTTTCCCTATCAGTAATAACTGATGGTGAACCAACACCCCAAATTCCAAAAGAAACAAAATCTGTTCCATCCCCATCTTTTGAAAACAAATCTATTACGCTTACAGAACCTGAATCTTGCCCTTGGATAGCGAGTGAATCACTTCTATCAGTAAACAAATAATTCTGTGAACCTTTATTTAATCTTAACTCCCCGCCAACATGCATACTTGCTACATCTGTATCAGTATCACTTTCGATAACAACCGCATCATAGAATATAGTAAAGTCTACATCGCCAGCTCCAGCCGTTACATTACGGTCAAGTTCTACATTATCATTATCTGTTACAGTAACGATTCTGAAGGTTGTATGCGGTGCTGTTGCACTCGCTGTAATTTTAACTATATCTCCAGCCGTAGCAGATGCGAACTCGCCAGTGGCATTAAGTGTAGGTGAGCCATCTGTTGTCCCGCCAGTGACATCATCTTCAGTTCCACCAATAAACATATTACCTTGAACGATGTCATCTACTATGACTGAAGAACTGCCCTGCACGGTTAGGTCGCCAGTTATGGTAACATCACCAGTAATCGTACCACCGTAAAGACCTACGTTTAAATATGTGCTTGATGTGTCTATGACGAGGTTGAGTGCCTCAGATACAGTATATGCCTGTACGCCTACCGCACTTGCGCCCTGCAGGACTAAATTTAAAACCTCTTTTGCTGTATATTTATGAATATTGGATGAAGCCATGAGTGATTCTTCACTTTCTCCTCCACCACCGCTTGAGACTGCAAGCACAGAGTTACGTTATTTAAAATCTGGCCATAATATAGTGCACAAACATGCACTATGAAAGCATATTACTCGTCTTTTACTTCTTCTACCGCTAATTTGTACGAAGTCATGAACGTTTCAAGCATTTCTTGATCACCACCAAAGTCAACGCCACGATTCTTTGCGCTTCTATAAATATTCTCAGCACCACCATGAAGGCGGATAATCGCTTTGGTATACTTTAAGTGGTCATCTGTGGCCTTTTCATCCTCTAGAGACTCAAATAACTTACCATAATAGTATGATCTGCGTCTGTTTAGTGCTGAATTAAAAAGTTTTTCAACGTCATGTCCGTTGCGTAGGGCCGCATCTGTAACGTCTGGAGCTATACGATCAAGCGCGTCTATAAAGTTTGGGCTCTTACCCTCACTAAATACCACAGGATTAGCATACATGTCAAGTATGCGCTCATAGCCACCTATGGTCTGGTATGCACTAATTCCACGACTCATTGGTGCTGTCATGGCAAAGTTATTACCTCTCCATGCAAACGGAACAAATTTTTCTCCTATAGATTTACCTCTCGCAATAATCTCTTTGCTGGCATTTTCTGGAAACCTGTCCCAGAAATTAATAAGCGCATGTGGTTGTTCAAAGCCAGATGGCCCGTTAACGCCAAACACCTGCTCTACACCTATCTGTACTATTGGTGCTGATTTTCCATATAGTGTTCCAACCCAATCTTTAGGCCATCCAACAATCTCCCTAGCTTGTTTCCCAAGATGGGTATAGTATCGCTGATTATCATCTTTATCAGTCGAGAATTTTCTCATTACTGGAGTAACGTCTATATCAAGTTTCTTTCCAGATTCATTTTCCCAGATAAAAGGCTTGTCACCCTTCTCATCATCACCAAACATGTAGTAAATGGCCATTTGTGCGGCAAGTGGGCCTAACGCTAGAGTTGGAACCATATTGCGCCAGTATCTAGCGCCCATCTTCTTTTCAAGTGGAGAGGTAGATGGAAGTAATGTTTTGCCAGCCACCCTAATGTTTGATAGTGTATAATCTGGAGCAAGCATTCCTATTCTCAATAACTGTTGAGCCTGTGGCGTTGCCCACATTTTAGCGCCCCACTCCTGTCCACCGTATGCATCATTCACATGTGATGCAACTTGATTCTTCAGTAAATCCCTGTCCATCTCTGGGAATTTAAGACTTAATTCTGATACTAGATTCTCATATGTAGTAGCTTTCAGTCCAGAGTGATAGTTCTCCCACAAAACCTTATCCCATGATGTTTTGAAGTTTCTAGCTCCACGTATCATAGACTTCCCGAATGAACTAGAAGCTATCCCCTCTATTGCGATTAAATCTCTCTCTATTTTGGCAACTTGTACATCACGAACAGACTCTATAGTAAGCCCATGACCAATCGCATCGCGAAGAAAATCATCCTGTTCCAACAATCTAACACCACGCCTATGTGGTCTTTCGACAGCAATTCTTTTTCCAGTTATCGGGTCTTTTTCTCCGACAATAAACATGCCACGAACTGGATTGTGTCCACGCATAAGCGTTGCACTAGCGGATTCTGCAAGAGATAAGAAGTGAAAGCCACTAAATAGTAATGATGCTGTCTTAGCCCATCTATTGATCCCCTCAATCGACCTTACAAATGTATTGTCAAATGGTCTTTGAGTTATTTTCTCTATAACGTGAGCTATCTCTGGATTTACTGCCGCACCACCTTCATAGAGTATGGTTTTACTTCCACTCTTCTTGGCAGATAGTTTTCCGAATAATGGCGATTGTATTATTGGCCATTCTGGAGGAGCATCTTGTGGCCTCATGATTATCGGAGTACCATCATCTGATACCATGTTATTCAGTTCATTCACAGTCCTTACATTTGCCGCAACCCTCCAGTTTATATCATTCCACATGCTATATAGTGTTGCCGCATTTTGAGTCATGGGCGTAAGTCCAGCATTTACAGCATCTTGCAATGTAGGCAACTTACGTTTCTTTGCATTGGGACTATTCTTCAGAAAGCGCCTTGTTGCCAGTTTAATCTTCTTGTCCTCGCCAGTATAGAAATGGCCTAGATACTGCTCAATATACTGAATATAATCTTGACCATCATACTGAAATTCTCTCAAATAATCATTAACACCACGCCTCGACAGTTCGTTACTCAAAACAATTTCATCTTTAGTCTTACGCATTTCTGGAGTCATTTCTGCCTCTATATCAGCATTCTTTTTTCCAGTTCTAATGTTATCGATACCCTCTATAGATGCGCCTATATCTTCTAGCTCTGTCTCGCTATGTTGCCCCTTCCACTTACTGCTCTTCTTATTCGCGATTGCTGTCTCCACGGCACGCTTTCGCTCACTTGCAATTACTACATCTCTTGCCCTGTCTTTTAGTGGTGCTAAACCACTATCTAAATGAGGTATAAAATCTGCATTCATCTCGGCTTTTTTGCCACCAGAGAATCCCTCGCCAGCCTTCTGCGCTGTTTCTAAAATACGATTACTCTCAACCTGAAGTGGTGTAAACATGCCATAAACAACATCATCGCCACGCTTAACAACAAAACCATCATAGCCAAGTTCATTCAAGGCCATGTCGTTCAACTGATTAGTGTCTGAGATACGATCTCTCTTGCCAATTTCCTGCTTTTTATCTCTGAAGTTCTTTAACTCAACATCGGTAGCAGTTTCGCGATTCCATAGGTTGATGTTTCCATTGAACTTGTGGACAAAATCATTAGCGTTACCGATCTCATGAACGTTTTCAATATTGGAGCCTTTTCCATAGAAGAATGTTTTTGGTGGCCCATCTCTACGTGTTTCCTCACCACCAGTACGGCCAAGTGTTCCAGCCTCTTTAGCCTCATGCCCAGATACTATAGGATACTGCTCTTTGCTGTAATGGAATGCTTCGACAGTGGTAAATGGTAGGTTGGCTTTATTTGCCTCATACGCATCTACCTCAAGATGTCTATCTCTTGCATTGAGTGCATCTCTTGGGATAATAGACTCTCCAGTACCACCAGTACCATATTCAGTTAGGGATGTAAGATTCATCATTGACTTTTGATTATACCTCAATCCAAAGTACGATGCTGTATTGGCATTGTTGGTAACAGTTGATATATCTAAAAATGTTTTACCACTCGCTTTATCATACCACGAACCCATAACGTTACGGTCAGAAGAACCGAGTACATCCTGATTTTCCAGTATAAAATTATTAAAGTCGTCGCGTGTTGCTTTTTTTCCATCTATGACCTTAGTTCTTTCTGGCCATAATGATACAGAATATATTGGTCGGCCCTCGATATTGGTTCTCTCAGCAAGATTGCCTTCGGAAGCAGAGAATGTACTTCCATCAAAATTTTGATATGATTCAAATGCATCTTTAGAGGATGCCAGTAATGCATCTCGTGATGCCTCAGTTTTGAGTTCTGCACCAACGATCAGTCTTGCAGTTTCAGCATCAACGCCCAACTCACTTCTTGTTCGTGACACTCTTTCTCTCATATCCCTGATCAACTGCTCTGATTCTGTTGGATTAATTTTTTTCTTGATAGACTTACTTAACCTTAAACCACCCAACATTCCAGTAGCACTTGTAATATCATCAACAGTAGGCATGCGACCTTCGAGAAGTATTGGCGATGCGACTGCCATTCCAAATATCTCTCCACCAACATACGCAATTTCATCTTTAAGGGTTGGGCGTTTTGATGTTTTTGCTTTTGTTCGGGAGCCAGATTGAACGCGACTACCAAGAACACCAAATGTTCCAGTTAATACACCTGTGCCATATCCATGTAGCACTTCGTCGCCAACTGTAGCGAAGTCAAAGCCAGCACCAGATTGCATTAACTCAAGCTGATCTACTGCGGCGTTCAGGCCATCATATGTAGCAAATGTTATACCAGTCTGATTCGCTATACCATAGTCTATATATCTCTGGATTGCTTTATTTGCACTCGAAATTATAGTCTTATTTGCGATGTGCGCTGGAATGCCTTTTGAAACCATTTTAGCGGCGGCAACCGACATGGACTTGCCGAGAGCGCCACCGACACCAAATGCTATCTGATCAACTGGCATAGCAATACCTATTAAAGCCGCACCAATCTCTTCAATCTCAGTCAAGTCTGCTGGATCAAATGCTCTCATGTCGAATAAATCTGATCCATCTATAATGCCTGATATTTTACCAGTTATAGATTCATTCACGCCATAGCGTATAAAGTCTGGAATGACAGTACCGTGAGTAGGTATTCCAGCCGCGCGTAGCTTCTTCTCGTACTCGAACTGACTACTAGACTCTGAGGCAAGTTGATCTTTTTTATAGTCAACATACGAGCTTACTATCTCTGCATCCGAAGCTATAGAAGGTTTGTCATCCACTTCTGGAACAAAGCCACTATTAACAGCTATGGCCTCTTTCCTTAATTCTTTATCTGTTTTTTTAGCAGGTGGTGGTTCTGGTGCAAAGCCAAGATTACTGTCTTCTTCTTCAGCACTTAATATATTAGCGCGTTGCATGATCTTCCCAGCCAAGCTCTCATCAAAGCCACGACCCACACCAACCTGCCCTGTACCAAAGCCATCGTGTGCAACAGCGTTCTCAATTTCCTTATTCAATAACTCAGTAGCATCGGCATTCACAAAACCATCCGTTGACGATACAACAGTCGTCTTAAACTTAGGTATACCATGCAATAGTGGATTAACTACAGGAGCTTCCTCAGTAGATGGTATATCTTCTAATAGGTTTTTAGTATCTGGTTCAACGCTTGGAATATCAGCAAACAGGTCAATCTCAGGCATTTAATCCCCTTATCTATTGGATAGGTAACTCTCTAAATCTGCTCTTGGCAAAATGAGTCCCTCTTCACCAACGATTATTAGATTACCAGAAGCGTCTTCTCTCACGATTTTATCTTCTGGAGCCCTGTCTTGATCTAGTCTAAGCTCAAGCTCAAATAGTCTTTTGCGCTTTTCAGTCGGGAATAGCTTCACGGATGGCTCAACCCTGCGAATCTCACCTGTAGCTGGGTCTTCAACGATACTGCGTCTATTATATTGGGAACGGAGAGTCTTGACTTCACTTTCGATTTTAGACTTGGCAGTAGATGCTGTTCCAGTCTTACCAATTATCTCAGAATCCTTCGGAGCATCTGATTCTCGCATATTCTTGACTGTTCCATCAGCCAATCTTACGCTAACCAATTCACCCTTGCTAGATGGCTTAACAGGCTCTCCAGCAGTTTTAGAAGTCTTAGCAATTTCTTTCATCTCAGCACGCATGGCCTTAATTTCTTCATCAGTATCGATAATATCTACGACACTCTCTATTGAAGAGAAGTCAGCATTTGGGTATGCTTTTTTAAATACCTCAAGTTCTCCAATAAGTTTGGGGCTAAATCCTTCGGCAGTCCTCTTGGCTTCAGCATCAGCTTTAGCTTTAGCATCTGATTCCTTCTTGATATTGGCATCGGCAGTTCTCTGGGCCTTAATGATCCTGTCAATCTCGCCTCTGATTATATCGACCTCGCCAGCAGTATCAACCCCAGAAGTTGGTAATCCAGATAAATCGACACCACTCAATTGTTGCTGTAGCCCTATCTCTTGTTCAAGCTGGCCACGATAATCTACAGGAGCTTGATAACTAGCACGTTCAGCATTCTTTGCCTTTAAATAATTATCCAGTAGTCCTGCAATGTTAGATGTCGTCTGTTGTCTTCGTTCAGGCATATTTTATCCAAATAGGTTCTTGACGATATTTACTGGGCCAGCCAGTACGTCGCCTAGTGTTGTGCCAGTATCTAGCTGACTTCTGGTTGTTTCAATATTAAACAGTTCATTCTCAAGTTGTGCGAATCTATCTGTGCGATTGTTCTCTATTCCAAGTACATCGCCTTTTTCTTCAAGTTCAAGACCTTTTAGCGTATCCTCTAATCCACCTCTAACCCGATCAGACTTGCGCTCGAAACTAGCTTTAACTGGCTCTGATGACGCAAAGCCAACCTTGTTTTGTAGGGCATCACTTTCAGTTTGTATATCAAGCGACTTCTCGCTAAACTTCTGAAAACTACTTTGCTGTCTCAGGTCAAAACCTTGTTCACTCATCTTGAGTAATTCATCAAAGTATGTGGAAATGTCACCACGAGAACCCTCAAGTTCAGATGCACGATCTTGCAATAAGGCATCAAGCTCCCTGTCCTTCTGGGCCTGTTCATATGATCCATATATCTGATTGGCTACCCCAATGCCGAGTGCGGCTAATGCTAATGACATTATACAATCCCCCTTGCCCTGAGTTCTTCGTCTTCATCAAGGAAATCAGATTGCACATCCCGACCTAAGTTATCTAGAGTCCCCAGAAGACCATCTCTTGCATCTGTAGGTGGCGCAGTTTTTCCACGCTCAATAAAAGGACTTAATTCAGATGGTGATGCAGTCATGAAATTTATAAATGAACCATCATATCCACCAGCCTTAGCTACCTTAAAATCTCCATGCGCTCCAACGCCAGCTTGTGCCAAGCTACCAATAGACTGAATCATCTCACCTCTAGCCTGAGTTCTTCGAGCCTGTGATCTACGTTCTGCATCAATGCGGCGCAAAAGCGAATTAACATTCACTCCACTATTTGCCCTTGCATATGCATCTATTGCCGCTTTACTCATCTTTTCTCCACAATTAATATAATATATTAACTACTATTTCAAAAATTATCAATTAAACCCCACAGACATCTTCTGTGTATATATTATTCCATTCCTCTTTATCGTTAGATACATGCCTTTGCCAGCTATGAATCTAAATTCTGGGCGACGATCAACGAGTTCATCCTTTGTTGGATAGCCATCAACAACCTTAAATAAGGATTGCTTGGTACTGGACTCTCTGCCACCATTCTCATTTGACATTTTTAGACCTATATACAATAGATATATCATTCACTTGGAATGTTGATGATACCTCTCCAATAGCCTTAATTCTCAGTTGTATTGAATAAGCATTATTGACTCCAGATAACGCAAACTCCTGCGGTACACCATATTCTGTGTTATTGTCGAACTCACCTGCATCCACCCAGTCTGGAGCCGACTCTGTACCGTTCAGTCTATAGTAGAGCTTTACCTTACTCGCTCCAGCACCCCAATGGGATACATAGACCTTATATATCTTTTTGCGTAATGATGGAGCACCGAAGTCTATATACTTACTATCCCACTTGATCGAAGAACTGGCGACTGGTGAAGAAGACCATGTTTTAAATGATACTTTGGTTGAGTCTTGATACCCCAATAATAGATAGCCATCTTGGGTTTGCGTCAAATTTGTAAGTGGATTCTCTGGGAAGGTTGTTCCTATGTAGGAGAATGAGTTTGTCCTAAAATCATATACATATGCCTGAGCTACTGCATCTGTAGTATTGTCATTGAATACGAGTAGCTGTTTATCATCCTGATAGTATCCAATAAAACTACCAGACCAGTCTGTATAATCTGGATCATAATAAAATGACCCCATATCTATTCGCTGGCCAACACCAGCATCAGTTAAATCCCTGACCGTTGAACCGTCAAATAAGAATAATCCATATTCATTGACGAATGCTATACCGTATTCAGTAGTTGCCACGCAGTTCTGCGCTCTAACTCCACGAAATGAATAAGTTCCCTCAAGAAACTCAATATCCTGACCAATGTTGATAACATAGAGGGTTCTATCTTTGAACTGAAGCAATTTATCATCATATACAGCCAATGCAGTTATTGATTCACCATCATTGATCGCAACATCCACTTTGTTATCTCTGTGGAATATATCGAACTTATTTGTCGGTGATCGATACATCGCATCATTCATTTCAATGAACTCATTATCTTCATTGTATGCTTTGACATTGCCAATATACATTCGACGACCAGCTAAAACTGATGTTTTATATTCAGCATATAAATCTTCTTTAGCGATTCCAGCAGATGGATAACCAGTTTCGGATAAATATGTATCAGAACTGATTGGGGCTGTAAGTGTTACACCAGCACATGGGAGGGAAGATGCACCACCACCATAATATTCTGTTAATGTTTGCCATTGATTGTAGTCTGATTCACCATTAGCCATACTGCCACGAGCTAGGTTGTATATCGCCTGAAGAGTCCAGTCTTGATTACCGACTTCTCTTGAATAAATTTTATATTTAGTTATTCTTTCATCTATATGTGTAGTTAACGTGGCTTTGATTGACAAGACAAGCTTCAGGTTTGACGTTGAAAATGACAAATAATCATTTGCGATACCTGAATCACTTTCCTTGTATGTACCTGTCGTTGCGAGTGGTGATTCCTCATTATCATTATAAACAGCAGATATTGCAAATTCATAATCTCCATCCCAACTGCCTGTTCCAGTCTCGGTAACATTAATCACCATACCACCATTTGCGGCTGGAATCGTATACGAATAGGCAACGATCTCTTCGTTCACAGCCTCTAGACTTGGTGCTGAGAATTGATTCTTCTTTGCGTACCATCCAGTATCGGTATATGATATATCTGTAGAATAAAAATTAGCAAATCTGTCTTTGTCTATATATCCATACCAATAGGCATTATTGCCAGCGTCGAAACCAGCATCACATGCCCTCAACACACCATCGACAACATAATAGACTATACTAGCGTCTGTTCCACTACCAAGATCAATGACATTCACCCTCCAAGTACCGTCATAGACATCCACTTGAGATAAAGCCTTATCACTCAAGACTACCCAGTTCTCTCCAGTTTCAGCACCAGAATATGTTCTGTCAGAACTGTAAGAGAACAGACCAACACCCTCATTGATTAATGCGCTACCGTTAATGCTTGGGGCTCCAGAAGAGGATACGCCACCACCCATTCTCAGTTTGCCAACCTTGCTGATGTCAAGATCGAGGATTGCATTAGCCTCACTATCTTTAATATCAGACAGATTGAATACATCGTTGATCCCATCATGGAATTGTGATATGTGATATAACTTCTTAGGCATTAACTTGTATATCCCCCAACATATTCACACACTATGCCAGATGCACTAGAGCACTTAATATAAATATCTTCTTCAACTATAGTTGTTATGGGAATCGCAATAGATTCACCAGCAGACAGTCTTATGTTATATGAAGAGCCAGTATCGAGGCTCAAGGAAACAGTTCTGGTCTGAGCATCACCGCTTGAATCAAAACCAGTATTCTTTAAATACAGAACAGAATATTCATTAACTGGAGATGAACCTATTAGCACAGCACCACCTGTTGATGTAACGTTTTTAGCTAAATCTACAGCCCATTTGGAAACGTCTATGTTAAATGAAGAGCCAACAGTCCTGCCAATATCATGCTGGACTGCCCACACATCATCAGCATCGGCATCAGTCATTAAGACTTGTGGCGAAACGCTTGTTGATACTCGAACTCTATCTGCCATTATTTTTCCCTAATCAAATATGGAGCCAATGCACTCTTATACATCTCACGCAATGCGCCCAGTTCTGCATTCATCTGTTGCAGTTCAAATGAGTAGTTGCTTAATTCTGAGGAATACTTCTGGACATCTGCGGCGACATCTTGAGCCCATGCCTGATATTCAGAATCGAATCGCCCAATGCCAGCAGTATATTCTTTGACCTGTTCATTGAACACGGCCAACTCATTTTGAATCTTAGCAGAAAACTCACCGATCTCCTCACTAACTTTGGCAATTTCAAGTTGTGCCAGTTCAGGGTCTTCATCAGAAACTTGTGTATCTATATCAGCGTAACTTGGAGCTACGACTGGGGGTATATATGAAAAACTTGGAGCAGACAATGTCGTAGTCGGTTGTGTCGGTATCGTAAATGATGCAGGGAGTGATGCCCTTTTGTCAACTATCTGTCTAAATCTCACTTTAACAGAAGCACCCAATACTATAATACTGTCAAACATTGAGTCAATAGGGGATGTAGATGCGCTATACAGCAATGCCTGAGTCGCAACTGCTGAATATTGGAATTGATTAGGCGAGGCGGCTGGGGCTGGATAAACATATATCTTCTCATCTTTGAGGAAATATACTGGCTCATCTGTGCTTGGATAGAAAATGCTGTTTACATCTGAATATCTTAACTCAAATGCTGGCAAGACTTTTTTACAGGCGACATATTCACCTGATGCACCATTCTCTCGTTCAACGAGTAAGACCCTATTGCCAGTTACACCAACACCATTTGATGTTAATGATCCTGTCTGCGATGAAACAGCCCATAAATAACTGTCTGGAAGCAATGCTATCAGTTCACTCAAAGCATCAGTTAGTGAGTCTGTCAGAAAATCAGTATCAGGCGAAACTAAAGCGCCTACAATGTCTTCTATTCTTACTTGAAAAGTGCTCATCTTTCGTTAAACTCCTGCATTGGCAATACTAACCTATCAAATGATGGTTCTCTATTGCGAGATTCTTCCATATATTCATCTCTATTCTTCTTCGCCAAACCTCTATAGCCAGATGCCAACTGTAGTTTCCCATCAATATTTAGGAACTCAGCTACAGTATCATAAAGTGCAGACCATACAAGCAGGTCTGGTACATCCACTTCGCTATCTATGTCCGACTTAGCTCTGGGGGCTGAATAATAGTATACTTTTATATCACCACCATCGCCATCAGTATCCTTGCTAAATAATAGCAGGTTATTACTAAAGCGTACAAGGCCATCTGTTCCAGTTTGCAAAACTCCATATGCAGAGGTGTCTATTGCAATCGTAAATTTAGTTGTGCTTGTGACAGTAACAGCATGTTTGATTCCATTAAACTCAGAGAGTGCACCTGCGGCGCTTAAATATCCAACTATCTCTGACATTTCAACAAAATCTCCAGTAACCAGTCCATGTGCTGATGCAGTTGTAAAGGCGGATGGATTATCATCTTTAGCGGTGACAGTCTGTGATATAACGTCTCTCTGATTGCGTGTCCAGTAGCCAATCTGACTAACAGTATCACTATCAGAATCTAGTGATGCATTTTTCTCACCGATGAATGGGATTATAGTGCCATTCTGTTCTACTTTAATAATTTGACCATCATAATCGCTATTAGTGATAATATAACGATTGGTCGCGGAGGCTGAAAGTGACTCAACTGATACATTGCGAACCATTTTCTTACCAGCATTCTTAACGAATCTATCGAAAGTCAATGCTTTCAATGCTGGAGTTATTGGTACTCTCAAGTCAGCATTCAAGAGTGAGGCATCTATTAATTGGTACGCTTCTTTAAATCTCATTGTCAGCCTTTATATAGGGATGTGGGGCTGAATCAACAACCCCACACCATTTATGACGGTATCTCTTAGGTTAACTTTAAGATAGCGTGTGTTTGTTCGTTACGGATTTCTGGGCCACCCTCATAGAGCCACTCAGAAGTCTGTCCATCAGTACCATCTTGCACGATGTTATCGCGAAGTTGGAGGTCACGAGTACGCAATGGGCGCATATCGAAGTTCGAGAAATCGATAGCGACAGCATAGTTCTCGTATACACCCTTTAAGAGAGGATGAGCTACAAACTCAAGTTCTCCAACGGGGCCGTAGTAGTAACGGACACGAAGACCAGCAGTTGCGTCTGAACCCAATTCGGCATTCAGGGTTGTACCTGTTGAGGCACGAACCATTCGGACTAGCTTCTTCATCCATTTATTGGATGCGAAGACTGTTTTCTTTCCAGAGCCATCAATCATATCGGTGAAAATCAATTCAACAATATCATCGAAGTTGTCGATAGTACCAGAGGCATAGCTCAGTTGCATATCTGAGTTATCATAGCCATCGAATGTCTGGATTGCTCCTGCGGCACTTCCAACACCAAGACCCATAAAGGTTCTCTGTGGATTTTCAGCAGTTGCATCAAGATCGTATGCACCGTTGATCAATAGAGCAAACTCAAGGTCTGCTTTGATCTTGGCAAGCTTACGAGCCTGAAGACGTGTAAGTTCTGCACCACCGTAATGTTTCGCGGCTTCAGCAGTTCCAGTTATAGTGTATGGTTCGCGGAAAATCTGCGTACAGTTCTTCAACCTACGGACTTTCTTGCGAGTTTCCTCACCAACGCCAGCACCTTCAGCATAGCCAATAGATGGGCCAGATACAACCTGACCAAAACTAACGTCATCCACAAGTGCGGCGATATTAGCATTGCTCAAATCCCAAGCATTGCCATATGTTGCGTTAGACTGGGCATTACCGTAAAAGGTAAGGCTCAAGACACCAGCGGCATCTCCAACGATCATATCTGTTCCATCTGCTACAGCCTCAATTACAAAGGCTCCAGATGTCAGGTGGCCAGCTACGAACTGAACCATCTTGTCTGTTGCAGAAGCATGGTCACAATTTTTACCAACACGAACACACATTAAGTGAGTTACGTCAGTAGCAAGAGCGGCACTACCACCTGCGGCTGAAGCGGCGTAAATTCCACCGACCTCAAACAATTCCATCTGAGCTTGACGTTCAAGCACAACAATAGAATTATCACCATTAGCGGTTGCTGTTGCAGTATCAACCACGCCAGTTCCATCGACGATGTCAGTTTTGATACTTCTTTTGATGAAGTATTCATCTTCCATCCACTCGAAAATTGGTACTGGAGTGACGTTATGGTTAAGACGTGTTCCAATAGTCTGAATTGGAGTCACATCGGGGTTATACATGTGAATAAGTTCACCGAGTTCTAGTACCTGTCGTTGGGTGCTATCGGTAAACTGTAGAGCGGTTCCTGTTCCATAATCAACGGACATTATTTATTTCCTTATCTACCTTGAGACATTATACCTTCAAGGAACTTCTTTTTCTCCTCCTCTTTCGAGGTTAGGATAGGTGTAGTACCTGCAACAGCGGCGGCGGCTGGGGTCTTTACGATCCTTTCCTTTGGACTATTAAGTTCTTTGACGATACCTTCTGTCTCTGTTTGTTTTTTGTTACCAGATAATAAACGATAAATCTTTACAAGATTTTCGTCATTTGACATATCAGGGTTGTTCATAAAGCTCTTATAGGATTCAACTTCAGATTCATCAAGACCAGCTTCGATAAGTGATTTGCGCCTTTCGGCATCCCTCTCAGTAGCTTCCTTATCAGAACGCAACTCATCTCTGAGTTTCTGAACTTCTTCCTTAGCTTCGGCAGAGCCTAGCTTCCTATTATACTCCTGAACAGCCAGAAACCAATCATTGCTTGGTGTTCCGTCTACCCCAATATCGAGAGGCTCGAAGTCTGCTGGTTTATCTGGCGCAGATGGTTTATCATTAGCATCGATATACTCATCTTTAATCATTTTAACGGCATTGGGATTATCAATCAGCCATTGCTCAAGCTCTGAAAGAGCCTCGTAATGCTTATCCTTGTCGCCATATTCCTGACTACGCCTATCAAACTCACTCTGAAGTTCTCGATAGCTTTTGCCGAGGGCTTTTCTTCCATCCTCAGTATCTTCAAATTTGCCATCAATAATCCATTGCTTCTCAGCATCAGTAAGTTCTTCTTTCTTCTCAACAACTTCGGTTCCCTCTGAACCTTCAACTGTATTTTCGGTAACAGTTGACTGAGACTCATCCTCCACCACATCCTGTGGGCGTTGTTCGTTACGCTCGTTAAACTCTGTGAGAATATCGACTACGTTACCACCTGTGATTTCTTTGACGTTTGCCCTTTCTTTACCGTTTTCTTGACCCATACGATGCTCCTTTTGCTTAGGTCGCCAGTTACCCCGTTAGGAGGCTGGCTTTTCTTCCTTATCATTGGAGTTTACCGAATCTTCCAAGCTAGCTAAATCCTCAGCAGTACGCTGAGTATTGTCACGCTGTCTCGATTCCTCAAGACTAGCAGTAGCCTTTAAGTTTGCCTGAGCCTGAGCTACTGGTTTAGTAGCCTCAGAAATCTCAGCACGCATATTAGCGTGAAATACTTCTCTCTCACGAGATTGTAAATCACCCTGTGTCTGCTTCAGTTCCTCTTGTAATTGTTCGACCATACTTTGCAGTTGTGCAATCTCTCCCTGTCGCTCAATTAATGCTTCTTTATCTATATCTGTATCCATGTTAAGAATAACTTGTGTTCTATCATAGATACCATTGTTCAATAACATAATATCTCTATTGAGATCAGCAAGTGGCGTTCTAGCCCTAGTTGATCCAATTACTACGCGAATATCAACCTCAACATCACCAGTTGCGAACATACGCTTGACATCGCCAGTCATATCTTCTATATATGGTTTATTGAGTGTCTCGTCTTCCTGCTTGCCAAATTCATTAACAAGACGGACAACACGTTGTTCTGTATAGACATATGGAATCCAATCCATAACTATACGACCAGCCTTTGTCAGCATGTCATATAATGGCAATACTTTCCAGTTCTGTTTCCTAGCAGAGCCTTCATTCGCTATAGCGGCGGCTCCAACAGTATCGGGCGAATCTGATGCATCACCCTGTAAATATTTATATGCTCCAAAGATTTGTTCAATATCAAGTTCATATCTTGATTTTTCCATAAATAACTGAGAACTGATCGCAGGTGGAGCAAATTCTTTAATCTTTCCAGCAGTTAGGGCCCCAGGATTTGCCCTGACTACAGCGTTAGTCATAGCCCATTTTCGCAGTTCTGCTGGTTCTATAGCTCCATCCTCAACAACGAGTTTGAAGTTTGTAGTCGCGGCTGTGTGTGCAACGATCAATGCTTCAGTTCTGTTGAGCATTCGCTGTGGACTCTTGGCATGCCTTACATCTCCGACTGGATATGGAGTGCTGTCATGTTCATTGCATGCAGGTATTACTGGATAACCAGATATTGGCAGTATATTATCATAAGCAATAGCCTCACCGATGACAAAGACTTCACGCACGCCTACATCATAAACGACCTCTTCAGAGATAGCTCCCTCTGATACAGATATTTCATACTCTGGGTCTTTAACTAATTCTAGATAGTCATCTCTATTATATATCTGGTTAGCACCAGTAAGGGTGTCAATAATTTTAACCATTGGGATTGAAATCTTAGACCAATGTACATATTTACGGATATTCTCCTGATCATCGCCACTTATATCTGTACGGCCTTGCATGTCATCTCTGTTATAGCGACCAGAGCCCTTCTCGTTCAGGGTTTCATCTGGTGGTGCATCTTCGATCAATACCTTGTATTGTGGAAATGCAACAAGCATAGCATTACGAACTTGAGTATCAGACATGATAATGGCAGATGAGTCGGCAAAGTCATCAAGAGTTGAATTTGGGTCTACATATACAGACTCAGGCTTCAGGAATTTAATCCTCATGCCACCAAGACCACCATCTGCCACCCAATCTGGATACACATAAAAATAGCCTAAGCCCTTGATTATAAAGGACTTGACTGCGTTTCTGAAATGAACATCACCATCTGACTTATACCAAATCTCATCCATTAGGGCATCATAAACAGCCGCTAACTTATTATCGAGCTTGCCAACTGGAGTTACATCCCAGTCTGGAGCCTTAGATGCTACATTAGAAAGAACCTGCTCTGCGGCAGGTCTGATTTTATTATTTGCTTCTGGAGGCTGTCCAACACTTTCAAGATATTCTTTTTGCGCCTGTGTGAGTTGATTGCCCTTGAAAAACGACAAATCCTCAGACATTTGGCTGAAATAGGTTGTAGCAGATGAAGAAAAACGAGTATATTGATCTATAATATCTCGTGCGCTAATTTCTGGTGTGTCTAGTCTTTCAATTTGAATCACAGTTCCTCCGAATAAACTGGGCATAATATAATATGTGAATTATTCATATACAAAGTTATTAGTATATTAGAGCACCAGTCTCCCAATCCTGACCGATTGGTTCTGGTTCTGCCGAATAACTTCCTTCATCTGGGTCAAATTCTCCAGTTGGAGCCCAAATATCATCTGTAGCCCATCTTAATGCATCAAGAGTATCTTTTTTAAAGCCAGTACCATGCTCTTTGAATGCCAATAACTCAGCTTCAAGTTCAGCATGTTCATCTTTCAGAAAGACAGCATGTGACGCAAACATGGGTTGCATCTGTTTAATACGATAATATTTACTTTTAATAGCATCTTTTGGATTGATATTCCAGAATTTACCAGTTTCCTTAGATACTCTAAAAATATAGTCGGATAACATAGCATGGCCAGTCTTTTCTATGTTAATTGACTTCGGTTTGTAGTCTTCGGCCATTTCTATCAGCTTATCTGCACCATCCATTGGTAGCATTTGGGCCCTATGGTAATCAATTACATAGATATTGAAGTCTTTATCGACACCAATTATCATAATTACCGTATAATCAGCCTTCTCGTTGTCTGAAGACGCTGGATCAACCCCCATAAATGTATTGACTGGAATAAATTTCTTCTCACCTGACTCAGTACCACCGACCAATACTGGCTGGTTGTTGATAATTCTGAATCCACCTTCCCAGTATTGCAAATCTTTAGCCTTAAAGACACGAACAGCATCATCCATTGGGATATTTTGGTACTCCTGAAAGAAATACCCCTCATCTCCCTCACCTTTTAGGCGCTCATGCTCTGCATCAAGCCAAGAATACGGCCTTCTCTCTGGCCATAACACCTTTGGAATGCCATCATCATCCAGAATTTCACGACCTTCTCCAATATATTGAGAATTTTCAACATCCTGTATGATCGCTTGAAAAAATAGACTCTTCCAAGCCTTCTGTTTGTATACACCAGTCCTTTTATCATATGCCTTTGGCCCAGCAATACGGTTCAGGTATGCTTCATCATCCACAATAGTACCTATAAAGACCAATTTTGAGTCATCCGATCCTGGGATTACAGCCGCATTTAGCCATCTTCTGAACTTTTCTCGCTGTGCTTGAGTTGCAGAGTTTGCCTCACCCTCACCATCGTCAATAATCGTCAATGTTGGGCGATATGGGCCGTATTTTAGACCACGAACCTTCTGTCCAACACCACGAACCAACAATTTGCATGTACCAGAAGGTGTTCCGTCATCATGGAAGCCAGTAATGACCTCTTTTGACGTACTGCCCCAGATTTCCCCCTTACGATCACCAAAAAAGTATTTAATTTTGGGATTCATGGCAATTTCGTCACCAAGAGCCTCCAAATTGAACTTGGATTGCTCTTCAGACTCGGAAATTAGCAAAATAAAGAACTCTTCACCGAATAAAATGCGATGGAGCGGATAAATAAGGTTAATAAATGATGATTTTGCGTGTCCACGAGGGGCAACACAGGCCAGTTTGTCACCAGCATTCATGATCATCAACTCATCTGAGATTGTCTTGTGAAATGGTGGGGATGGTTGCCTAACATGGTAGTGCATTGGGTGATTTGCGTCACCAAACAACACTCTGGCAAAGAAGAATATATCGAGATACATCCTTCTCAGCCATTCACGTTTCTCGTCGGGTGTTAGTTCAAGCATTTACCTGCTTGACCTGCGCTCGTGCCATAAAAGCATACTCTTCTGCGATATTATCGGTATATAACATCATGTCATATATAAAAGTAGCAACAGTTCGTTCAACTTCATACTCTGTTCCATTAATAATAAGAACATTTCGATCAAGATCGATTGACGCACTATGTTCGCCATTATCCTTATCCTTATTCTTCTTCCGTTTCGTCATAATCAGCCTCCTCTACGATTTCTTCCTGAAAATCCTCTATGACCTTCACATTTATCTCACCAACAACATCATCCATACTTTGGCTCGATATTTGCCTACGTGATTCGGCAAGTAATTTGCGATCACCATCGGTTAATAAGACAACAGATTCCTGACTCTGCTCAATTTCCTTGTCATCATGACCTCTCAGCCTACTGATTCGATTTAAGGCATTCAGCCTAGTAGTTTCAGACATTTCTTCATCCTCAAGAAAGTCCTTGTACTTCTGAGCAACATACTTGTCGCTTAAACCTATAGCCTCTAGTTCTTCTTTCATATTCTGCATGATATATTCCTTGATCCTGCGTTTTCTCAAGATATGCAAGCCACGTTCAAGTGACATCTTTGGGTTGTTATCGCTATATATTGATTGATAGCACTTAATTATGCTCTCAGGGCTCCACAGGCCACTATTGTCAAGCTCACCATACATAAAAAGGTAGTCAACGAATGCCCTCTGCATGTTTGTTGGCTTAACATCGCGAATCAATGGCTCTTTGCGGAGCTTATCCCAATATGGCGAATATTGCTTACTAGCCAGAATCTCACCCTTATATGTTGGGGTAGGCCCATAGCCAGTAACTATCTCATGCCACTCTTTTGAGACTGATTCACCCTGAGTTCCATCAGAACGAGTGTATTTTTGGACATATGGCTTACGATAGTGCCGTTTTGTGCACTCCAATACCCTACCATCCGTCGTTAAGAACCATTGGCCAGCTTCCACCTGCCTCCAGTCCTTAACATAGTCTAGGCCCATAGCGTCGGCTTCCTCACGAGAATATACGTCGAACTTCTTGTTTCGGATTAAGACTTTAGCCATTAGCTGTTAAAAATACCCTTATTATCGAGCATCACCTGAGTAAAACCGTTTGCAAAGCATTCGATTATGGATTCGTCTGCAAATAAGTCGCTACGGCCAGCATGATGAGCAATAGCATGTACAATCTCATGGATGATGACCTCAGTAGTGAATTCTTTTTTAAGCCCAGTTTGCACCTTGATCTGTTGGAGGCTTGGGCTGACTGACCCCGCAACCTCTTCGTTGTTGACAATAACCTCAGAACATTGAATAACATCATATTTCATTGCCCCCACTTTGATCTGCTTTGGTATTTTCATTCTCTCGTTTCTCCTCTTTCTTTTCTTTATCCCATTTGGTAAAGAAGTATTCTATCGATTCCTGTTCGTGTGGCTTTTTAAATTGTTCTAGCATATCCTGCTTCATCTCTTCCAAGCAACGGTCACAGACACCACATTCGTTCATGGTCATCCTATCGCAATCGTGACAATGGAAGGGGAGTGGCATCTAGACACCGACACCATCATATTCATCGGCTGAACTCTCAGTCTTTTCAAAATAGCGACCAACGAACTCTTCCTCGCGCTCACCAGCGAACCATGACATGGTAAATGATCTCAGAATAGCTACGATCTCACGATTAGCGTCTTCTGGGTCATCTAGCAAGAGTTGAGGGAAAGTATCCCAAAACAACCGTTCATTTACACTTGGCATCTCTTTTGACCCCCTCATTTATTAACACTCTTTTTGGCTTTACGAGCACGTTTCTTTTTAACCACAGGAGCAGGTGCTTTGGCCTGTTCCTTCTCCTTCAGAGATTCTTTGGCATCTAAAATCATTCTATCAACTAGATCACCATTACTAGCTTCCTCTTGAGGTTTAACCACGTTATCGCAGAACAGGTCTGCAACTTCCTCAGAAGAAAGTTCGGGTTTCTCAATAATAACCTCTTGTTCTTTTTCTGGCACAGATAGTGCTGGGTCTACATCTGAATAATATGCACCACACTCGGCCTCAACATAGAATCCATCAACCTCTGGCTTATTGGTTTTCAACCAAGACTTGCTAACCAAAATACCACTAGCTTCGCCTTCAATAAAAATATTGGCACGCGATGTACCATCTTTACGTAAACGGATTCTCTCAATCTTTGATACTCTCATTTTGTCACTCATAATTCACTCCTCCTCTTTAGTCCATTTTAAAATAACTGTCTCTACTTCGTTTTTCTGTCTTAACTCTTTTTGGTTCTGGCTTACGCCACTCATCTATTACATCATCTGGAATATAATATCTATCATAGATGCCTATACCCTGACCGACAGAATTCATCAGCTTTGCCTGAGACTTCAGGAATTTATTAGCCTCCTCATCTGAAGTATCCCCCCATTTGTTTCCATATGTTTCTGGTTCAAAATCCCATATATCAACAACACTTAAATAATATTGATCTTTTTCTTTGTCATATCCTATAGATTGTGTAAACCCACCAAGATCGACATCCGACCTGACCTCTACTGGTAACCATGATACCTCACCTGACGATATAATATCCCTAGAAGGTACGTAATCTCCATCCCTCACATGTTTATCCATATCTTGGAATCTATTCCTAAAATCCTCAGAGACAAGGCCACCACCACGAGTATTAGATTCCGATGCTGTCTGAAAGATTGGCTCTGCAGTAAAC
>Ga0233437_1001398_pt1 | contig 44405 bp, 26 predicted proteins | sample SI_122_August201_FD_182714 | JGI IMG/M metagenome (GOLD analysis project Ga0233437, IMG submission 182714) | Seawater microbial communities from Saanich Inlet, British Columbia, Canada - SI_122_August2016_200_MG | ecosystem: Environmental > Aquatic > Marine > Inlet | place: Canada: British... | reverse complement strand
AATTGTAATAAATTTGTCCAACACCAGTGCTCTTGAGGGATGACTCATCCCTGAACTTCTGATAAATTTTGTTTGTAAAGGCTTTGTTTTCATTGGTAATATCGTTCTTGTTTACTTGTACAATTTCTTCAGAATACTCATTCATCAAAAATTGAATTTCAAGTTTCTGAGCTCCCCAACCACCGGAATCATCACAAATAGAGAACCAAACACCGCTATACTTACCTTTTTCATCAAACATAATTCTGATACCCCAATAATTCTCTGGGTCACCAGGATCACCATCTCCCCAACCAACATCACAATAACCGTTCAATGGCCAACCACCATTAGACCCTTCAGCGTCAGGACCGTCGGCTGATACAGGTTTATCAAAACCACACCAGTCTGTCCCAGCTTCTGTCTCTCCATCGCCACACCACCAACCGTCTTCACAATCACTGTTTGTAATCTTGGTTACCAAACCGGAATCTGAAGATTCATTATTATTTTTGTCACACTGAACATTTGAACAGTACTTTGAACTATCAGGAGTTTCTACACAAATACCCTGAGCATCCCCATCATAACCCGCCAACAAATCAGCGCCCTTAGGACAATTTGAACTACTACAACCAACAGGGTCAAAATCCCCATCCGCCTTTTTGTATGCACTCTTTGTATATTCTAGTGGATCTGCATCACTAATCGATCCGTCTTCACAAAGGCTATTAGGAATTAAAGATTTTGTTAATGTATTTCTACAATTGTCCTCATCTCTATTGTCCCAACCATTCATCATAAATAATGGGGCTAAATAAACTTGATCTTCGTCAGACACAGCAGAATTCTCATAATGATCCCACAAATAATCCTTTGTCAAAAGATATTCTGTTCCATTCTTGTACCCACCAAATAGAAATCTATTTTGTTGTTTTGCCTCTCCTTGACCAGGAGCAGTGGTTGCATCAGCCGCGTTTGAAGTGTTGGTCGCAGCTCCAGGCCAAACTACTTGCCAATACGTCCAGTTTTTATAATCTTTATCAAAGTAATCCTTTACCTGCTTAGAACTATTCAATAAAGTTCCATCCTCCTTATAAAAACGATAATTATTCAATGTACCTTCTGTAGTAACATAATTAAAAGGATCCCCTTCTGATTGAGCAGGTTTCCCCCAAACAGGTCCAACAAAATTTCCAAAATGGTCAGCTGTTTTCTTTGAAATATAATAACCATCAATCCCAGGCACATTATCAAGAGCTTTTTCCGGAGCACTTATTGCTTCCCATGCCGTAGCCGCAGTGCCAAAAGCCATATCACTATGATGCCCTTTTAACCCCTTTAGGACAATTCCAATAATCTCATTCTCATAAATTGTTTCCGGAACTGCACCATGATACATTTCTGCGTAACGAGCGTCCCCTGTTGAAGTAGGAAGACACATTAACCAGTTTTTACTAGGGCCATCATCTGAGCAAGATAAAGAATTAACAATCTTTAAATAAGGCGTAACTGTAGCAGATTCTGGTGCTTTATAGCAAGCCTCCAGAGATTCGATTTCATCAGGAGTATTACAATCACAAACGCCCCCTGTAACAGCACACCCATCAACCAACCCCCCATATCCAAAGTCACGATTCAACCCCATGGCGTCAATTGTAAACAAATTTCCACTATCCGCACTCGGATTGTAACCAGCTTCTTCATAATTGTTTTTTATATCTTGCAAACCAGCCAAACTATCAGTTGGAAACCAAGTCAAACAAGGATGGCTTCCTTGAGTATTATTGATTGTTATACTTCTGTCTCTTTCCAAACAATATCCTTGCCAACCGTAATACTTGTCTACTGTTGCATCCTTTTCACTTTGAATCATACACAACCCTGTCTGACTATCTCGACCACAGTCAAGAGAACTACAAACAGTATTTGTTTTAATAATAACCTCCTGATTTGGAGGTACCCCTGTTAGTCCAGCAGGCTCTCCTACACAAACACAAGAGATGTCAGTGTTTTCCTGGCAAAATCCATTACTAATTCCACCCAAACCTTCTGCAGATGATTCAAAATCTAGTGGGAAATATTTTGTAATTGCTCCACCTCCATAAGATCTCTGGCTATAAAAACAACCATAGTCACCTGCCAACTTCATTTCAGAAGCTAAAACCTTGTCATCTAGAGAATCCCCATTCATGAAACTATATTTATAGGTAACTTTCCTTGCATTTTTGTATGCCTGTGCCCCCTCCGTTATAGCCGGGAACGGCGCATCCACAGATGGATAAGCACGACAGCCAGGACTTTCGGCTTGATCAAAACTCTGTACAAGTTCTGGATTACCTCTAACACAAGTTCCGCTCAAGCAACGACAAGATTCTTTGAATTTAGTCTCTGTTGGATCCAATTTGTCCAAAGGTACTCCAGCTATAGTCTTTTCAACCTCACAAAACACTTCACACTCGGAATCTTCTGTACAAGCATCTTGCCCAGAAAGTCTAAATTCATAATTAACCAAATGAAATTCTGGATCATCTTTATCATCAGAAACATCAAAAGCATTATACAAATGAATCGGAGCAGACATAGGAATAGCTAATCCAGAATAATCATAATCTTCCCAATTAGTATTTCTACTTTTATAATTATTTTTCAATGGTTCATTAATAGTCAAAATATTACTATCTGTAGGCGCGATTATAAACGAAGCACACCTCGGAGAATCTGATTCAGAAGTCAAGCGCGTACAAACACCAACATTATCACAAACCTCTTGATATTTATTTAGATTTGGATCCCAAGCCCAATGACCATTTAGACAATCATACCAAGCTGCACATTCACGATCCCGAACAACTTTGATAATTGAATTCGAATCTGCATCTTCTTCTGGATCTGCTACTGTTGCAGAAACTGAATGCTCTGGCAAAGGAGTTAAACTGGCCTGATATGTCGCGTCTGAATCATATTTCAAGGTCGGATTACTTGTATCATCAAACAAGATACATCCATCCTTTCGACTGACTCCAGTACATGTTTTTTCTATCTGTTCATTATTTATATAATAATATGCTTTGCCAACTCCATCATCGTCAATATCATCTGTTGGATCAATAAAGGCTGTACACTTATTCTCTGAGTCTGGACATGCCCCAACCCAGCCAGCATAGCCAGGTTTATCAAAATGTCGTAATTGATCAATCCCATCTCCAAAATAATCAACAGCATAATCTGTTCCGCCACATACATTTTCATTTGTAGCGTCCTTTCCTTTTTCAAACCAAGCTTCCTTGGGCTCATCCGCAACCGTTCCGTATTTCCATTCACACACCTTGCCTTGTGGATCCTTGAAGAAATATGTTGCCCCCTTTTCATCCTTGTACTCTTCACAACTTTGAGCACTTGACTGACAAAGCGGTGAATTCAAACCACCAAATAATTCTGGATCCAAACGATAAAAATATGTTTCCCAAGCATCTGGATCTACAGCTGCACCATCAAACGCAGGCAAACCAACTGCCATGCAACCCTTTTCTGATTTCTCACATTGAGCTGCTTCGTTGTTAACCAAATAAATTGTATTATCTGCTGGAATTATAGACGTCTTTACTTTACAAGCATCAGCTATTCCATCCCAGAAATACTCTTGCCCAGAAACAGCATTAGAATTAACATTATTCAAAGACAGACAACTATTCTCTAGAGAATAACTTACTGTTTCAATGACACCTACTGTTTTTTCCACCTCTATGTTGCAAGACACACCAACAACAGCAGTTACTCCTGTTGCTTTGGAATCAGAAGTGAATCCACTCCCAAAAATAGATGGATTGGATTCAAGTTCATCCTCAACAACTAAAACCATGTTAGAACACATAACTTCTGGATCAACAATTTGTTCATATTCTTTTTCAAATGGATCAATATTGTTTTTTGTATCAATCAAAGCTTCACAGCCAATCTTGTCACCAGAACAAAGTCCAGAAAATGTTTTCAAATAATGAATTGTCCCTGCTCTATCTTGATATTCACGACAACCAACCTGCGCCTGTGGCAATAGAGTCTCGTCATTTAACAATGAATAATCACAAACATCAGGAGTATTCCAAGAATTCTGAATCAAATAATTTGCATCAGAAACTTTTTTGACTTGAAAATTATCTACATAGAATTTAAGCGTTGTATTTGCTACGCTGATTAAACTTTTCAAATGGACTTGGAAAGGACTATTAGCCGCTGCTTCACTTACTGAAAAATTATAAGTAAAGAATTTCCATTCATCGTTCATTACAAGAGTTGAAACTAAATCAATTTGATTATCTTGACTGTCCCCAGTATACGGGCCAATAGACACAGAAAAACCAGAATCACTTCTAGCCCAGAAGCTAAAGAGATATTCGCCGGAAGCTAAACTAAACTCATCTGGGATCGGCTGAACTGTTCTAGTATCAAGAACCTGTCCCTCTGCTAGTGTCACAATTGATCCAGAGACGGTCTCGAACATTTCTAAATCAGTTGATGTAAAGGCTGCTTGCAAAATAACCTCTTCGTCACCAGAATAATTACCTTTGTACTCCTTACATCCAGCGTTAACAGCTGTACACGTTTTCCCTTCACTTGGGATAGCCATAAACAAGCATTCTCCATTTACCCATTCACCTTGACGACTCTGACACTGAGCTTCCCCAGTCATTCCGCCATCAATATCTAAATATTCCAACGTTCTTCTATATGGATGACAATCAGTAGAACAAGTTATTGTCTGAGAATACAAACGATAAGAAACCTGTCCTGCATCATTATAAAAAGCTCGACAATCAGGGTTTTGCTGAGTGTCAAAAACGTCTTTATTACAGGCAACCACATCTTCTACTCCAACAACATCTGGGTTACCATCTCCATTCTTTTTTAAATAATATGTTTTCAATTGGTAACCTGTTACCTCCTCGGCTACCCATGTATAAAAGTTCGCACAATTGTTTTTGTTTTCTGGTAATTGTTCACACATTCTGAGTTCAGAAAAATACTCCTTGGCTTCTGCTCCCTCAGAAATTTCATCAAGATTTGTAAATTCTTCACAGCCAACCTCTGCAGAACTACACTGAGTTGCTGTTGACGGAATCAAATATTCTGGAAAAAGACCATCTGTAAAATATGTTGATGATTGGCTAAATGTCGCATAGCCATTACATTGTTGTGGACAATAATCGTTAAAAGACACCACACCATTGACTGCACGTGAACCATCAGTCACTGTGTATTTCTCACAACCAACCTCCTCGGCATTACAGAGTTTGGCAAATCCATCACAGCCCTTTGTAGTGACAGACTTGGCTACATCATCATCTGCCAAAATCACACTATCCATTAATGGCCGACCATAGCCAGTCACATCATCCTGAGTGTCATCAACGTTATAGCATGCTAAATACTCAGGAGCTTGTTTTACATATTCTGCATTTTTCAAAGCATAATCTGTGTATTGATGCATAGAACTAACTGCTGGAGAATCTATTTCCTCAAATAGAATATTATCAACTAAAATTGTTCCATCGTTAGCTGCAATTCTAAGTCTATAGTTTCCTCCAACATAGGCTTCACCAGAAGAAAAATCTGCCTTAACGGCAAAAATAGAATAAACACTCTCCCAACTATCAACATCCGCATTGTTTAATAATTTACTATCTACAACAAATCCACTAGAATCACCAGAAACAGATTCTCCACTGACAGGATACCAACTAACTTCAATACTTGCCCCATCATTGACCTTCTTCCCCTGCAAAGAAACTGCAAAATACCGAGTATAAGACTTCGGAGTTATATTAATTTTTTCAGAAAAAGCCTCTTCCTCGTGTAAACGAAGAGAAACAGAACCACTACCAGAATCACTTAATAAATCAAAGGCACTAGTATTTGCTGATGTATTGTTATACCACCCAGCAACAATGTTTTCATTGTATGAATCTTCATCTACTTCTCCTTCAAATCTGTCAAAACTACCATTAGGCACTAAATTTGTACCTAGGCCTGCAGATGTTTTAATAAATCTAGTACACCCCTCTGCTCCTGGGTTACATTCAAAATCATCAATTGATTTATTCAAGAAAATTTTATTATTATCGTCTTCCACCCACTTTAATGGAGGGCCATCCATAGCTAGACTATACCACTTACACCCTACACTATTAGGATCACAACCAGTTTTGTCTACTGTATTTAATAAATATTTTACTTCTTCTCCTTTTCTAGAAGTCAAAACTCGACAACTATCATACTGACCGCCACAATCTTGACCACCAAATCGAAATACATTTTTTTCTGCAGCACAATACCCCCAGGCCTTACATTTTCCAGATTCATCCTCATCCAAACAAGATTGTAAATCAGAACAGGTTTCATCTCTAGCATCTGCTCCAGCACCAATTAATATTGGGCCAGGAACCTCAGCTTCACACCTAGCCTTTGGAGCTCTCAAAATCCAATCCGGATCAACTAAATGATAAAATTTTCCTTGAACATCAAAATTATCCATAGCTTTTTTCAGAGTTGAATCCTTTTCTTCCTCCCCAACTTCCAAGGCAGCCAGCTCCCAGCCAATCGGGACAATACGTGCCATTCTAAGCTTTACTAAGTTTGAATAACACCAACCCTTTTCATAACAAGTAGCATCATTATTAAGCGCATTTGAAGGTGGAATAAGCGGTAAGTTTCCGTTTATCTTTCCAGATTCAATTGCCTCTCGCAGAGACAATGGAGTATCCTGATCAGCCGCCCGAACTGCTTGTGCAAAATCACCATCAACAACACAATTATAAAGCTGTCTATCTTGAGGACAAGTAGTAAACTGAGTTAAAAGATCTATTTGCTTGCTATTAACCGAATAACTAACCTTGCTAACTGTTGACACCTGTTTAATTTCTTTTTCCAATTGTTTCCCTGGTTCAAAAACATACTGCCTTGGTTTATAACTCTCGGCAGTATTCGTAAGTCCATCCTCAAATAACTTTTTCATAATCAATTCAGAAAAAGCCTGAGAAACAAAAGAATTCAAAAACGCGGCCACCATGCTTTCTGGAATCTCAGTTATAACTTCTTTACTAGCCTCCATTTCAGACTTTGGCATGTCTTTTACATCTTCAATTTCCTTTTCAACTTTCTTTTTTCCCATATAGGCTGGCGAATTAACAAATTCACCAGACATTGAAGTTTTAGCCTTTTGACCATCCCCCTCCGCTCTTTGCTTTTCCTCCGCCGCTTGCCGTGCTGCTTGTTCTTTTTTTATTTCACTATCAAGCTTCAACATCACCCCAACCTCGGCATACTTTGGATCAAAAGATATAGTGCCAGCTTCTTGTAAATACGCCAAACTCATTGAACCAGGATCATCAATAAACTTATTATATTTTGACTCAATATTCTCACCAAATGCCTCCCAGTTGTTTGTAAGCTTAGACAAAGTACAGTCAGGCTCGGGCCCAACCAAATAACCAGGGTGAGCTGGTACGTTTGGTAATTCAAGTCCAATCATAATATTAATTTTATCGCTTGGTAAAGCTGGATCACAAATATCAAAACCAGTTTCAGCCCAGATTTCAGCGCTCAAATTGTCCAAAAATACACCCAGTGTTTCACCAACAATATCATTTGTAAATTGCCCCCACGCTTGCTCATAAAACATAGCACCCTGCCCCCATTCTCCCGTAGCCATCCAATCAACAGTCTGTTCTGCCATTTTTGAAGACATATATACAAGAGCATTCCTCAATGAAATGGAAGCGGAAAGTATTAATCCCTTAAAAATACGATCCATAACGGTTTCTTTCACTTCCTTCGTAACCTCCTTTGTCGTATCTTTCACTTTTCCCGCAACATCATTTGTCAAACCGGCTGCTTCCCCAGTCTCCGTATCAGCAAACGCATAAGCTGGCTTCATCGTTAACAAAGATGGATTGAATAATTGAAAAATAAAAAAGAAAATAATAACTGGTACAGCAATTTTCTTTGCGAGTTTGTACTTTGAAGAATACATAAATATTTATTTTAATCTATTTTTATTTTTTATTGATCCATCTTTTCCTTGGCTAGACTAAACGCCTCCTGGTATAACTTTTGTAAATCCTCATCACTAATCAAATCAATATCTGATTCTGAAACACCTTGCTGTCGCAATAAATCTCTAATCTGCTCTGGGTTCAAATGTTCTGCTTCAACAACGGAGGTCACACCATTTTGAGGTTCTGTTGGCATCTCTACCTCTGATGCTACCTTCTTTAATTCAGGATTGGAATCCAAAATCTCTTGGTAAAAAGCCTTTATTTCGTCATTAGAAAATAAATCTAACTGTCCTACTGTAAATTGACCTGTTTGCAATAACAAAGCTCTAATCTGCACAACAGATAGAGCCGATGATTCTTTTTGTTCTAATTCTTTTTGTTCTTGTTCGTACAAGTCAACAGTTCGAAAACAATTCTGACCACTAGGACAAGTTGGATCCTCCTGATTCTTGATTTCATCAATATCTGTCATACCATCACTGTCAGTATCTGCCAAATATGGACTTGTCTGATAAATATAAAGCTCATCAAAATCACTTAAGCCATCTTGATCTGTATCTCTTTGTTTTAAGACTTGTGGATCTTCTTCGCTAGCAGCCTTTATCTCTTCTGTCTCAATTACAACCTTACTATTCGGATCGTATTTTTGATCTCCTCCTGGAAATGGTACTTGCAAAGAATCACCCAGTTTCCAAAACCCAAAAAACACAATCAAAACACCTAAAACAGCAACAAAAACTACAGACAATGTTTGATTGCGTTTCATTCTCTTGAAAGAGTTTAAATCGAGTGGCTGAGTTTCGTCCGTCGAAAGATCAGAAAGCCTTTCTTTTAAAGAAATGTTTCCAGCCATAATTAATCAAAAATAGGAAGCTCTAAACCTTGATAAAATTTAGCTTAATTTACTTCCCTTTTACTTAAATATTTCTAAGTAAATTATATCACATTTTACCTAATTAAACTAAAAATTGTGGTTAGTTTTCCACAATCCTTAAAATCCTCTTCTTTTCCCCTGAAAGACTCTCAAAAAAAAGTTGTTTTTTAGAGCCCGGATTGATTGCAATCAATCCCTACTTGCCTTACTTGTCTTGCTTGTATTTCTTGTCTTGCTTGTTTTGCTTGTCTTGCTTGTATTTCTTGTCTTGCTTGTTTTACTTGTCTTGCTTGTATTTCTTGTCTTGCTTGTTTTACTTGTCTTGCTTGTATTTCTTGTCTTGCTTGTATTTCTTGTCTTGCTTGTTTTACTTGTCTTGCTTGTTTTACTTGTCTTGCTTGTTTTACTTGTCTTGCTTGTATTTCTTGTCTTTCTTGTTTTTACTCATCTATTTTATTAACTAAATTTACCCAATCCTGAACACTAAGTTCTTGCGCTCTTATGTCTGTTTTCAAATTTAGCTCTTCCAAAAAACCACCAACCTCTTTATTCTTTAAGTTATTTTTTAGTTGCTTTCGTTTTTGACTGAATCCTTGCTTTACTATTTCAAAAAACTTTTTATTGTCTACCTTTTCTTTTTTGACATTAATATTACTCAAATGAATAATGGCACTTTCTACTTTTGGAGCTGGAAAAAAACTGCCCGGCCGAACAATAAACTCAATCTTTGGCTCTGAAAAGAATTGAACAGACACAGCCAGCATGTTCATATCTGGTGGCACGGACATAATCCTCTCTGCCACCTCTCTTTGGACCATTAATATCATTTCCTTTGGGGGATACTTTGTTTCTAAAAACTGACGTATAAAGCGACTTGTGATGTTATAGGGCAAATTAGCTATTACTCTATACGGCTTGCCCTTAAAACTCTTTTTTAGCTGTTTTTCTGTCACCTTTAATATGTCTTGTGCCAGGACCTCCGTGTTTTTCATTTCTTGTTTTTCTAAAATTTCAACCATCTTTCGATCCTTTTCAACAGCAACCACCCTTTTTGCATATGCATCCAATTCTCTGGTCATAAAACCCAAACCAGGACCTACCTCCAAAATTAAATCAGTTTTTTTTATATCAGACACTTTAATAATTTTTTTTATAATGTTTTTATCAATCAAAAAGTTTTGCCCAAAATATTTTTTTGGTTTATCTTCCCCCAACAATTCTATTACTTCTTTTATCATATTTTATTAATAGCTAAAGCAGCCAGCCCACCGACCACAAAAGAAATTGCGATCGAACCAGTCGCAAAGAAAATCAAAGCAACACAGGCCAGCATTAATAATCTTCCAACATTCAAAGAGACTTCTCTAATCACTGTATACTCATCAACGTAATGGCCAGAATCTGCTGCCTGCTCGTACATAAGAGCATCAAATGGAGTTCTCATCACAATTGTAGCAAAACTATGATATGTACCCGCTACAAATATTTGAAAACCAGTTGAAACAAAAATTTTAACAAACCAACCAAGGGCATTCAAGATTGTCCCCCACCTTAGAACTCGATGCTTATCAAACCTGTCAGACAAATCTCCCATTATTAATTGAATGATCAAACTTCCCAAAATCACCAAAGAAGAAATTAACCCAATGATCGCAAAATTACCATCCAAGATTAAATATATAAAAACTGGCCACACAATGGCTCCCATACTATTCTGAATTCCATCTGCTCCATATGACAATAAAAGTTTTCTGTTTTTTTTCTTGAAAACCTCCTTGTATGTTTCAAAATAACCAAATGAATACTTTTCTCTAACATCTGGAATAAGAAACAGAGGCACAATTGATAGTACATAAATTATCATAGCCAGTAAAAACAAAACATCATATCCATAATTACTAATAATCTGCCCAGAAACAACGGGGACGGCAATACTAACCAAAGATGCAATGCCAATCAAGAACCCCATCTGTTTGCCACGTGTTTTCTTGTCAGTAAATTTTGCAAAATCAGTGTGATAAGGAATCCAATACAACATTTGATCTATTTTTAATGCAATAATAGACAATCCCAAAAACACAAGTGAACCATCTACTTCAAATTTTCTCGTAAAATAATACCAAGCCCAACCAACGAGCACAGAAAGTATCAAAGATTTCTTTAATCCAATCTTTGACATAATCTTTGCTCCGACTGGAGCCAGAAAAAACCATAACCCCCAACTCACCGCAAAATAAATAAGTACCGCGTACAAAGATTGATTAAATTTTGTATACAACAAAATAGGAAAGAAGATCCCAATCAACCCAGCCGCCACCTGCTGAATAATTCTATTAGAATACAAAGCAGCCAAAGAACCAGACAATTTAGTGTGCTTAAAGCTATTAATAAATTTCTTCACTCCACTATTATGGGGGAGATCATCTTCGTGTCTGTGCATATTTTTTTTACTTAGACTCTTCTTTATTTTGAAACCATTCAATCGTTTTTTTAATTCCCTCAGATACTTTTACAGAAGGAGCCCATCCTAAATTCTTACTTATTTTTTCTGTACTTAGACAACTAACTTTCTGTCCTGAAAAATCATCACTATGTTTTTCCTTAAATCCACCGCCTAAACTTTCATTTATATACCTATAAACCTCGTTAATGGTTGTCTGCCGTCCAGTTCCAACGTTATAAGTGTCAGAGCTGTCTGATTTAAAAACTGTCATATTGGCTAAAACAACATCACCAACAAAAACAAAATCTCTTGTTTGATGACCATCCCCATGGATAACTGGATGAATATTTTCTAACATTTTTTCCGCAAAAATTGCAATAACACCGGCCTCACCTTTTGTATTCTGCCTGGGACCATAAACATTCGCATAACGAGTTATGCCATAATTCAAACCATGAAATTCTTTGTAAAAACGTAAATAATGTTCAACTGACAACTTTGCGATTCCATATGGAGACATTGGGTAGCAAGGATAATCCTCTGGCGTTGGCACCTCTTCTGCCTCACCATACAATGCCCCACCAGTTGATGAAAACATAATTTTCTTGACTCCATGTTCAACACAATTATCTAAAACATTCAAACTACCAACAATATTAACATCTGCATCAAACAAAGGATCTTCGACTGAACGATTTACATTGATTTGGGCTGCAAAATGAAAAACATATTCTGGCTTTTCTTTTTTAAAAATTTCATCAAGATCATCGTCGCGTATATCTGCATTATAAAATTTCGCTTTTGGATTCAAATTAACTTCTTGGCCTGTAGACAAATCATCGACAATCACAACCTTATATCCATTTTTAATTAAAGCATCAACTTGATGAGACCCAATAAACCCAGCCCCACCAGTCACCAAAACTTTTCCTTTTATTAGCAACATATTCTATTTTTTATTATAATCACTTTTATTTTGCTCTTGCCATTGCTCAAATGGGACTAGCCCATCAACTTTTAAAGCATCATCTGAGACAGTAGTTCTTATTGGTTTTTCATTTTCAGAATATAAATAAACAAAAACTCCGCCAGCCACAACCAGCAAAACAATTAACAGAAAAATTATTAAAGTTTTCATATTATTTAACCTGCTCTCGCAAATAACTTTCAATAAACTCCAAAAGATCTCCATCCAAAACCTTTCCAACCTCTACAGTTTCAAAACTTGTTCGATGATCCTTTACCATTTTATATGGATGCAAAACATATGATCGAGCTTGATTCCCCCAGGCCGCCTCTGTATATTCGCCTCTTAATTTTTGACGCTCTTCCTCGACCTCTGTTTCATAATATTTTTGCAACTTTGATTTTAAAACTTGCATAGCCGTATCTTTGTTTTGTTGCTGCGACCGTTCATTTTGACAACTAACAACAATCTTTGTTGGCAAATGAGTTATTCTTACCGCTGAATCAGTTGTATTAACTCCTTGCCCACCGTGTCCACTAGCCCGATACGTGTCTATCCGCAAATCATCTGACTTTATGTCAATTTCAATCTCTTCTTCATTCAAGGGTAGCACTTCAACCAAAGCAAAGGAAGTATGTCTCATTTTTTCAGCATCAAACGGTGAAATTCTAACGAGACGATGAACACCAGTCTCAGCCTTTAGATACCCATAAACATTCTTGCCTTTAACTTCCAGAAGCACACTTTTTATACCTGCTTCTGTGCCAGAAGAAATAGTAATAATACGAGTTTTCCAATTTTGTTGTTCTGTAAATCGCAAATACATTCTGAGTAACATTTCCGCCCAATCCTGAGCGTCAGTTCCACCAGCCCCAGCATGAATAGCCATAATAACATTCTCATGATCATGCTTTCCGCGAAATAACAAATCAAATTCGAGAACATTAAACTTTTGCTCCAAACTAGTTATCTGAGTAGTAACCTCTTTGCGAAGATTAACAGAACGATCATCCTTGTCTAACTCTGTTATTTCTAGCAAGTCTTTAATTTCATTTTTAACTGCCTCCCATGATTGAACTTCTTCTTCTAGAGAACTAGCCTCTCTCGCTGTAGCCGCCGCTAAATCCTGATCATCCCAAAACCCCTCCTGACTCATTTCATTTTGTAAAACAATAATTTTTTCTCTCTTCTTATCAACCTTAACCAAAGTCCAGGCTTTTTGAAACCGGTCTCTAAGTTCTATTATTCTACTTATCAAATCTTGCATGATTACATTGTCCTTTCATCTAAAATTACTTTTACAGTCTCTTCTTTTTCTTCTCTCAAGTATTTAATCTCCACCTCATCCCCAGGCTGATACTGATTTATGGCTTTTAGTAAAGTATTCCCCTCATCAACCTTAACCCCATTTACTTCCAAAATAATATCCTTGTCTAACAAGCCTGCTTTTTCGGCTGGACTACCAGCCACAACAGGATAACTATTTTCCCCACCAATAATCAAAGCTCCATAATCAACAGACAAGGCATTGTCTCCAGCTATTTGTTCATTAACTTGAAGATATCTAACCCCGAGCCAAGGCCGAACAATTTTCCCATATTTTTTTACGCTATCAATCACTAATTTTGCTTGGTTTACGGGGATAGCAAATCCAATAGCCGTTCCATACTGTGAAATTGCAGTATTAATTCCAATCACCTGTCCTTTTAAATTTAATAATGGGCCACCTGAATTACCAGGATTAATTGCAGCGTCTGTTTGGATAGCCTCATCTATAACTTCTGCACCAGACAATCCGTCACTGGCCACAATTCGTCGATCAATTCCGCTGACTACGCCACGGGTGACCGTGTTTTGATACTGACTCAAACTATTCCCAATGGCAATCACTGTTTGTCCAATATCAAGCTGATCTGAGTCTCCCAAACTAATCACAGGCAAATTTTCTGCCTCAATTTTCATAATAGCAATATCACTAACAACATCTCTCGCCAAAATTTCTGCAGTATATGAAGTTCCATCTGATAAGATTACAGAATAATCTGCAGTTTCATCAACCACAACATGTTTATTGGTTAAGATTAACCCACTTTCATCAATTATAAAACCAGTTCCACCTCCGATTTCCTGCCTTTTCACTTGATCCTTATCTGCGGGTAAAAGCTCTAATGCATTGGGTCCAGTTAAATTATAAAAATTATCTAGTTCCTTGGAAATAACAATACTAACAACTGTTGGAGAAACCGTTTTCACAACTTCAATTGTAGCGGACTCTTCTTTGGTCTGAAACATTTTGTCCTCTGCCAACTCTTTTACACTCTGCTCCAATTTCAAAAAATCTTGTCCCCAGATCGTTGACTCTAAATATGGCTTCAAGAAAAAAGTTCCCAAAACTCCACCAAAAGCCCCGACAACAAAGCTTACTATTATAATCAATGGGATCACCCCTTTTATACTATGTTTCATATATTTTTATATTTTATTTAATTCCTTTTAATTATACCAAAATTATCGGTTTTTTGTACTATAAAATACTGCCATTAAGCAGTATTTTGTATGTTTTCTCATTTTAAAATTTGTTGTAAAATATTCTGAGTACCGCCAGTTCCCCCTGTCGCCTTGTCAAATTCACTCAAAATATTTTGATACGTTAATAAGGATTCTTTTAAGAACGGTAAAGCATAAAACATAGCCAAAACCAAAGGAATAACAATAATAACAATCTTCAAGACGCTAAAAATTTGTTGAATCAAAATATACCGCCTTACTTTCAATAGCATCTCATGATTCAATTTGCTATATTCTAGATTTTTTTGTAAAAGTTTCTTGATCTCCTCCATAAAATTACAAATAACTATCTAACTTTGCACACTTTAAACCAGCTCTTGAATTCTTCTACTATTTGAGCTAATTGTTTTTTTGTATAAGTTATTTCTCCCAAGAAATCCGGATCAACCAAAGATTGGGCTGGTCTAAATTGCTGTAAATAATATTTGTCAGCTCCCTTTATTTGTCTCGCCATAGACACAATGTCTTTCTCTGTATGAAAGGCTGGAAGAACAGTAGATCTAAATTCGTAAGGCACTTGCCCGGTTTTCAAAAGAGAAACTGACTTTTTTATATTTTCAACCTCCATCTTTATATTAACAATTTTTTCGTACTTACGCCAGGTTCCTTTTATATCCATGGCTACATAATCCAGCAATTCTGACTTTATTAACTTTTCTAAAATTTCTGGATGATAACCATTTGTATCTAACTTTACGAAATATCCAAGATTTTTTATTTTCTTGATGAATTCAGGAAGATCCTTCTGAAGAGTTGGCTCTCCCCCCGTTATACAAACAGCATCAAGCAAATCTTTTCTAGCCTTTAGAAAATCGAAAACTTTGTTTTCTGAAATAACCTTGGCAATCCCCTTAACAATTTCTGGATTATGGCAATATGAGCATCGATAATTACATCCGATAGTAAATATAGTAGCTGCAATTTTACCAGGATAATCCACTAGAGTTGTTTTTTGAAGTCCACCAATTAGCATATATCAAATCTAAAGACTGTTAACCGACCTAAATAACATTAATTATTTCACGTCTGACTTGTCGTATGTTTTTCGATCACAAAACTCTGCTTTTTTACCATCATTCCAACGATTAACTGGACTTAGGTAACCAACAACTCTTGAATAAATTTCGCATTTCTGTCTCTCTCTTGGTTGTGAAGCCATAATATCGAGTTAAAAGTTAAAAGTTATAAAGTTGAAAGTCTTTTTTAAACCTTATAGACATCTACTGCCATAGACAGCCCCACCTTTTGATGGACACTTTTTACTGTTATTTATTTTATATGTTTTTATTTTTTTGATCCGCGCGAACAGCACCATCTATATACCCCATTTCTTCATCACACTGAGGACAATATTCTTGTTCTCCCTCAATATAACCATGCACCGGACAAACACTAAACGTAGGCGTGATTGTAAAATATGGTAATCTGAAATTTTCTGCAATCTTCTTTACCAAAGCCTTTGTACTCTCAACACTTGGCATTCGTTCTCCCACAAAACCGTGCAAAACAGTTCCTCCTGTATATCTAGTTTGCAAATCATCTTGCAAACGTAGAGCTTCAAAAATATCATCAGTATATCCAACAGGTAGCTGTGTTGAATTTGTATAATATGGAGCTGCTTTTTTTGTTCTATAGACTTCTTCATTGGCGACAATAATATCTGGATATTTTTCTTTGTCCAATCGTGCAAATCTATAAGCTGTCCCCTCGGCTGGAGTAGCCTCCAAATTAAAAAGTTCATCTGTTTCATTCTGATAATCCATCATACGTTCTCTCATAAAATCAAGAACCTCTCTTGCAAACTTATGACCTTCTGGATTAGTTATATCAACACCAAGCAAATTCAAACTAGCCTCATTCATACCATTCAACCCAATTGTATTGAAATGATTTTTCCAATATTCATTGAATCTTTCTTTGATAACTTGCAAATAATGTCTTGAATATGGATATAAACCACCTTCTGTGAATTTTTCTAATGCGTTTCTTTTTACCTTTAAACTATTCTTTGCTAAGTCCATCAAGTATCCTAATTTTTCCTGAAATTCTTCTTTTGTTTTTGATGTATATCCTAAACGAGGTAAGTTAATAGTCACCACACCAATTGAACCAGTCAAAGGATTTGCACCAAACAAACCACCACCTCTTTTTCGCAACTCTCTATTATCAAGTCGAAGACGACAACACATGCTTCGTGCATCCTCTGGACTCATATCACTATTAATAAAGTTTGAAAAATATGGAATACCATATTTGGCTGTCATGCCCATAATCTCATTGATAATTGGAGCATCCCAATCCCAATCAGTTGTTACATTGTAAGTAGGAATAGGCCAGCTCAACACTCGGCCCTTCTTGTCACCCTCTGTCATAACCTCTATAAAGGCTCTGTTAAACATATCCATTTCTGCTTGAAACTCTCCGAAAGTTTCTTTTTGAGGCTGCCCTCCACGCAAAGCTGGCTCCTTTGCTAAATTTGAAGGCACAAAAAGATCTAAGGTAACATTTGTAAATGGTGTTTGAAAACCAACACGTGTCGGCACATTAATATTGAACAAAAACATTTGAACCTGTTGTCTAACTTGCTCGTAGGTAAGCTTGTCATAACGAATAAACGGTGCAACATAAGTATCTAAGCTTGAAACGGCCTGAGCACCAGCGGCCTCTCCCTGTAATGTATAGAAAAAATTAACTAATTGACTTAATGCAGTTGCAAAGTGTTTTGGGGCTCTACTTTCTACCTTTCCAGCCACGCCACCAAAACCTTTTAATAAAATATCCTTAAAATCCCAACCACAACAATATGGAGCTAACAATTGTAAATCATGAATGTGTAAATCACCAGAAACATGCGCATCTCTGATATCTGGAGAATAAACTTTATTTAACCAATAGTTTGTACTTATACTAGAAGAAACAAAATTATTCAACCCTTGAAGAGAATAATCCATATTACTGTTCTCCCGAACCTTCCAATCCAATTGCTTCAAATAGCTCTCCATCAGCTCATCAGAATTGATCATGTTGCGAATATCTCGCATCTTATTATGCTGATCACGATAAATGATAAAGGCCTTAGCAACTTTGATTAATTTTTGTTCGATTAGAATAGTTTCGACTATATCTTGTACTTCTTCTACTGCTGGAATTGATCGCTCATGAAACTTGTTATTCAATCTCTCTAAAACTAAATCTGAAACTTCTTCTGCTTTCTGCTGATCTGGTGATCCAACAGCCCTCATTGTCTTAAAAATAACACCTGTAATTTTTTCTTGTTCAAAATCAACAATACGATCATCTCTTTTTCGAATTTGAATAATTTTGTTTGCGGTATACGCCATAAGTTTCTAGTTACGTACTATATTGGGAAACCCCTCCGTTTCTCTCAAGTGTTAATTTTTAATAAAAAAATAGCCCCTGCTCCATCGCCCCAAAATAGCGACTTCGTATGTATATTGTATAACAATATAACCCCACTAACAAATATCTAAATTTCTATTTTAAAAAACCTAAGTTTATAAAGAATTTTGTGTCGTCTAATCACTTTTTCTCTTTTCTTTCTGGTCCTGTGGATAAATAAATCTTCAGTTTCATCAAAAACAAAAAAGACTCTATATAAGAGTCTTTTTTTATAGCAATTTACATCATTTTTCTTCTAAGAAACGCTGGAATTTCTAAATCTTCATCATCCCCAGTTGATCCTTCCCCAGGCGTTGAGATAACATCTCCTGGATTGATCTTGTCAGGATCTTCTTTTTTAACTTCCTCAACGTCTTGCTCTAATTTTCTTGATTCAAAAGCAGGAATCTCTTGCTTTTCTACCTCTTTCTGCTCTTCCGGCTCTTGCTTTGGCTTTTGTGGAGAAAAATAATTTGGAGTTGCAGTCGGTTGAGATGTACTAGTTCTTAATAGATGATTTTGTGGTGCGCCCTGATCAAAGCCAGTAGCCACCACTGTTATTTTTATATTATCCTTCAAATTTTCATCAACCACAGCCCCAAAGATAATTCTAGCGTCATTATCAACTGATTCTGTGATAATCTTTGCAGCCTCACTAACCTCATACATGGCTAAATCCGAACCACCCGTAATTGTGAAGAGAATTCCCTTCGCCCCCTCAATAGACATTTCTAAAAGAGGACTTGCAATCGCTGCCTTAGCAGCTTCTATTGCTCTATTATCTCCATTTGCCTCTCCCATTCCCATTAGAGCGGATCCACTGTCTTGCATAATAGTCTTTACATCTGCGAAATCCACGTTAATCAAACCAGGCAAGGTAATTAATTCCGAAATTCCTTGAACACCCTGACGCAAAACCTCATCAACTACACCAAAAGCTTCTAATAGTGGGGTTTTCTTGTCAATAATCTGCCAAATTCTATCATTTGGAATAGTAATCAAAGTATCAACCTTAGTTGAAAGTTCCTTTAATCCATCATCCGCAATCTGACGACGAGGGCCACCTTCAAATGAAAATGGTTTAGTTACAACACCAATTGTTAAGGCTCCTAACTCTTTGGCAATTTCTGCTACCTTTGGTCCTGCTCCAGTACCAGTCCCACCACCAGAACCATAAGTAATAAAGACCATGTCTGCACCTTTTAGCATGTCCCTAATCTCATTTTGTGCCTCTTCTGCTGATTTCCTACCAACGGACGGATTCATACCAGCCCCAAGACCACGAGTTGTGCTCTTACCAATATGAAGCTTATCAGCTGCCAAGCTGACTTGAAGTGCTTGTAAGTCTGTATTTAACGAAATAAATTCAACCCCCTTAATCTTGGCTTGGATCATTCTATTGATGGCTGAATTACCACCACCTCCAATACCAACGACTTTAATTTTCGCAAATGTTTGAATTTCGGGTTTTACTTCAGGCATATTGCTGTGTTAGTAGTAATTATTCTTTAAGACCTCCTTATCCTCCTTATAACACTATGAAATTAAATGCTTAAACCACTTTTTCACAACAGAAATCCCGTCTGACAAAGGAGGGAACTTTATTGGCAAAAGTCCACCAGAGCTCTTTTCGTTCATACTTCCAAATCCCCACATAACCAAGCCGAGAGCTGTTGAGAATGAAACATCATTTACTTTATCTACAGCTGTATTGAATCTTTTATTTGTACCAAGGGCAACAGGCAGCATGGTTTTCTTTTTTCCAACTTCTACCAAACCAGGCAACTTAGACCCACCGCCAATTAAAATCAAACCAGCCGGTAAAAGTCCACTTCTGTTTATTTTTTGTAATTCTTCATCTACTTTCTGAAAAATCTCTTCTGTTCGAGCGGTAATTATTTCTGAAATATGCTTTTTAGTAAAAACCTGATCTTCTCCACCAAAATCTCTCAAGTTAATTTCATCATCTCCTTCGAAATCCTTTGACGAAGCATTACCAACATCCAATTTAATTTGCTCGGCTACATCCAAAGATGTTTGCAGGCAGATCGCAAGATCAGAAGTTATATTGTCAGACCCTATTGGAAAAACAGACACCTGAATAACATCACTCTCTTCAAATACAATCACCTTTGTAGTTGCTGCCCCAATATCAACCAATGCAACACCCAACTCTTTTTGACGAACAGATAAAACTGCATCAGATGAAGCCAAAACTGAAAGTATTAGATAATTTATATCTAACCCAGTTCTATGAATACTTTTTGTTAAGTTTTTTATTTGAGAACTCAATCCTCGAACAACTTGTGTGGACACCTCTAAACGGATACCACTCATACCAATTGGATCTCTAACACCAGTTTGATTATCAATTGAAAACGTTTTTGGGATAACATGTAAAACCTCATAATTCACTGGAGCTGCCACAGCCTTGGCTGCTTCAATAACTCTCTGCACATCATTCTCTTGGATTTCTCCATTTGTTCGAGCAATAGCAATCACACCATTACTTTCTTGTGAATTTATATGAGTTCCTCCAATCCCAACCCAAACACTTTCAATTGGTAACCCAATCATTCTCTCTGCTTTTTCTAAACAAGCAGAAATACTTGAGACAGTGTCTTCAATACTAACAACAGAACCTTTGTTCATGCCCAAAGCGGGCACTTCAACAACACCAATAACATTGAGTTGTTCACTGTCATTATTTTTTGCGACCTGGCCGACAACGACTCTTATGTTTGAGGAGCCAATGTCCAATCCAGCGATAATGTTTTCTGCCATAATTTTTATTTTTGAAAGTTATAACAAGCTAACTAGATAAACTCCAGTTAACTCCTTCCATTACTATTATAATACAATTTTTTTAATTCTCCAATACATAACCGTTTTTATAAAAAAACGCCCTATTTAAGAGCAAAAAGAAACGTTTTGCACACTATATTGGTTCAGTTTAAATGTAAGGTAAAAAGATAATCAAAGCTAGAATTACTGCAGCCAAGGCTGCCACCAAAACCATCGCCGACATTATATCTTTTATCTCGCCAACATAGTGATGTAGTCTAGGTTTTAACATATCTACTAAACGCTCAAATACAGTGTTTAACATCTCTAAAATAAATATAAGAGCCACCATCATTACAATAACTGCCCACTGCCATAGAGCTATTTTGAAGTAAACACTCAGAAATAAAATAAAAACAGCCGCAATCAAATGAATACGAAAATTTTGTTCCTTTTTTATCAAGGTTCCAAGACCTCTAAAAGCGAACTTAAAACTTTTTACTAACCGTTTCCATTTAAGCATAAAACTCTTTCATTATTTTTTCCTCTAAAGCTTCCATTACTTCTGCCTCTTTGTTTTTCACATGATCATAACCGAGCAAATGCAAGTAACCATGCAGAGTCAAACGAACAACCTCTTTGGCAAAAGAATGATTAAACTCCTTGGCTTGGCTAGTCGCTCGCACACTACAAATTATTATTTCTCCGATTGAATTCTCAGGATCAGGAAAACCAGTTTCTTCAAATGACAAAACATCAGTCACCTGATCTTTTTTTCTATACTGTTTATTTAACTTTTTGATCTGAGCAGGAGAAACAAAAGCCAAAGATAGTTTGCTTTTTTTCTTAATCTTTAGCTTTTTATTTGTAAATTTTAATAAGTCCACCAATTTCTGACGAGGGATTCTTGCCTGTGTTTGATTATTTATCTCAAGTTCTATCATATTACAGTGAAAGCAATAGATCGAGAGACCCCTCACACGAGGATTCTAGAAAAACAGAACTCAAGGATTGTCCTGCTTCGTAGTTACATGTCATCAATTGATTTACAAAATCAGCATTTGGATGCTTCACAAAACGGGATTCGTAAGAACAATCACTGTCACCCTGCCCCATCATATTCATTTCATAAGTTAGACTTTCGGTAAAAGCGATGCTTATTTTGGCTTCGGTGCATGATAGTAACTTCTCACTCCAACAATCAACACTACTACAGCTACCACTAAAACCCACACCCTCTTCATTAATATCAATTGAAGCTAAGCCCAAAAAACTTCTTAAAGACGAAAGAGATGGGGCTTTAACTGCCTCCTTCTTCTCTGTAAATTCAAAGCTATTCACAATCACACCAAATAGACTTGGATAACTCGCCTCATCATTTAAACCAATATTATAATTAATAATATAAACTTCATCTTCTCTATCTACATAGATAGTAAACGCGTCTGGACTTTCAATTAAAGATAAGTCAGCGTGATTTTTGTATTTTTTCAGCTCTGTAGCAGCAACATCAGGTGCTTTTTCTAGATACCATTCTTCTAACGTTTGATCTACAACTTTTTTATTCATGAGAATATTAATAAACTCATTTCCATCTGAAGTAATCATAACATCCTTTGGATTTTCTTCATCAAGAGGGCTAATCAGCCAGGTCTTTGGATATAAAATTTTATATCCCATTATTTCATTTTCATAGCTCTCCAAAAAATTCATTTCAGTTAAACTAACACCACCTGTTTTAAGTGGACTGTAATAATTTTTAATTTCTTCAGCATCTCTATAGGTATCTCCGTCTGTATCATTCAAATTCATGTTTGTACCAATGATTTCTTCTTCCAAATCTGTCAGTCCGTCCTTGTCTGTATCTTTACTAGCCAACAGAGATAAAGAAACCTTATTCAATTGACTTGGATCAAACAAAGATGTTTCTTCTTCCATTTCTACTGGCGGAGCCTCGTCTTCCTCAATCTCAACCTCCGGAACCTCCACTTCAACCTCAACAACAACCTCATCTTCATCTACAGGCACAACAGCTGGGACTAAAACTGGCTCCGGTGCTGGTTTTTGATAAGAAGCATACAACAAATAAGACGAAATACCCACAACCAAAACCAAAATAACGATAATACCAATATTCAGTAGTTTTTTCTTGCTGCCACCTGCTGCAGGTGTTGCTTGTGGAGCCATTGGCTTCATAGGCTGTGCTTGAGGAGCAGGTTGTCCCCCTTTTACTGCCTGTTTTGTCTTGTCACCCATATAATAATCCATTGGCATTGTATGAATCTCTTCCTTGCCATCCGCTGCTGTTGGTTTTTCTGGTGCCGCCGGAGCTTCTGTGGCTGCCGGGCTAGCTGGAGCAGCTGGTTGGGGTGCAGCTTGTGGTTGTGCTTCTTTGTTGTCTACATCTTCAAACATAAATTATAAAATTATTGATTTTGTTTTAATTTTTTCAAAGACTCTTGAAAATTTAATAACTGACCATCTCCGAGAGGATTATAACCATTTTTCATTTCATCTCCATCAAGGTAGCCATCTCCATCTGAATCAGCCTTGACTGGATCAGTGCCATAAATTTTCACCTCATCATAATCCGACAAACCATCCTTGTCTGTATCGTATTTGTTAATATTTGTTTTTAATACTTTTTCTTCCTCATCACTTAATCCATCACGGTCTGAATCAATTCCAGGCTGATCTTGGACAGAAACCACTTCTTCTTCGATAATCTCTTCTTCAACAGGCAAAAGTTCCTCCTCTGTCAAAACGGTTGGCATTACATCTATCTCTGAATCAAAAATCCCAAAACGAATAATCATCACAACTATAAAACCAATTAAAAACGAGACCAAAACAAATAAACCAACCCCAAATAAAATTTTCTTTTGGGGTGATGGTCCATAGCTAACTTCTTCCTTAACAGAAAACTCTGACATTGACGCCGGTCTCTGCGGTTGAGCTGGCTGAGATCTTTTCTCAACCGTCTCAAAAATATCCTCAACTTGATTGTTTTGTTGATCCTGCATAAAAATTAAAAGGATGATTCTGAATTGTCCTCCTGTACTGGAGGTGGAACAGTCGCAATACTAGAAATAATACTATCCAAATTATCATCTATCGTCGCCACGCTTCCTTGGAACCAAACCCCTTTTACTTTTTCCTGAATACCAGAATAATATTGATAATAATGTATATATTTAGCATCTGTCGGATCTAATGCCTCTCCTCTAATATATATAAGATGAATTGGAGTATTATTCTGATTAGCTTTTAATAAGGTACTGTCTAATTCCTCCTGGTTACCAATATCATCTGCATCTGTTAAAACTATATAGACTAATGCTGCATAATCGCCTGCTTCATATTCATCAACAGCATCATTAAACACATTATTAATTCTTAATGGCATATTCGCTTTGCCGATATAAGTGTAAGGAGAGCTACAAGCAGGAGATGTATTGAGACAATTAGAGTCTAACAACCCCCCAATATAGCCACAGCCAGGTGAAAAACATTGATTATTCTCTGTACAATGATTTCTATAGCACAAACCAGGCTCCCCACAACTATATTGAGAATAACACTCTTCAGGAGTTCCAACACAAGACGCCCAACCTGGAGCGCAATCCAACCATTGCAAGAAATGATCTCTTTGTCCTGCCGGAAAATATTTTTTTCGATCCAAACCTTCATGAGATGTGCCCAAAACATAATAAGCTGAGTCTCCCAAAATGTCATCTATGCCATCTTTTCCATCAGTACCATCAATAATTGCCCTAATTAAATCCTGGTGGAACATGGTAGGATCTCTATCTTCAAAATTCATACTTCCACTAGTATCAGCAAAGAAGGCAAATAAAATATTTCCATTTGGCAAACCTCTTATTTCTTCATCATCATCATATTGATCAGCACAACCAACATCCGCCGGTAATCCACCACAACCATTCCAGTCACAATGGTCATCATCATCATTGTCTACACCATCACTACATTGAGTTGGAGAATATTCATCACTATCAAGCAAGCTAGTACAACTTGGATCACAATCATCGTCATTTGTCCCATCACAATAATCGGTTTTATCATCATCATCATTATCTAGATTATCATTACAAGCGTACGACCAATCCTCTCCTCCAGAATCTGTAGCAGAATCACAGCCAGGATCATTTGGAAAATCAATTAATCCATTGTCATCATTATCAATGCCGTCTTTACATTCCGGAATATCCGATTTAACAACAGTTTCCAAAACCTCAATTGGATCAACCTTTAAGCCATCCCAACCACCAGCTATCTCTTCATACTCCGGCACATACTTATATGTCAAAGCATTGTCTCCAAAAGTTGTTTCCATGTTCATCTTTAAACTGTATTGAGTTTTATCAGAAGCATTCGCCTCATAAGCATAGAAACGATTGTAAATAATTCCCGCTAATGCATCCTGGTAGACCTGATCCAAAGCATCAATGTCTTCTAAAGTATTATAATTATAAATATTTGCTAATGTTTGAGTCGAGCCTTGATAGCATGAATTTGAATCAAAGGAACTAGAACAAATAACACACATTTCGCCTGGGATAGCACACTGCTCAAAAGAATTACAGGCTTTTTCTATGCCCTCATCATCTGTGCCACAAGTTACCTTGCTCGTTCCAGCAGAACCATCACCATCGATACAACCAAGATCACCTTTATTACAGGCATGCCCCTGATCATTAAAATAACGATAAGCTGGGGGTTGCCATGCCAATTTATTCTGTGGATCTACAGGCATTTGCCCAACAACACTCATCTCTGTTGACCAAGAATCCCAAAGACTATTAGAATGATGTCTTTGTAAAGTTCCACCATCTAGTTGTGGTACTTGGCCATTTTGTTGTCTATATAAACCTATGTACTGTCTCATTAGAACCATATCCATGGTTCGTTGATTATCTCTAATAACTTCCTCCTTGGTATAAGAAGAAACCCCTATGTTCATATTAAATCTCAAAAACTGAACAAGCTGACTAAAGATGTTTTGTGTAGCTACATTTGATCCTTGAGAGTAACTCAAAAGATAAATATTATTGTAAACATTTGAACCAGCGATATTGGAGCCTCCAATATAAACTGTTCGTCCGTCCTTTACTCCCCTGTAACAATATTCCCCTCCATATTCATCCAATACACAATCTGAATCAATCACCTGAACTCCACTGGCTGGATTTGGAGCATAACGACCATACCAATCCTGTGGTCTCAAGTATTCTGGATTTTCATAAATTCTAAGTGAGATTGCATCTGGCGCAAAATCGTTAGTCATTGCAAACGCATCCTCTGCATATCCATCAGCGTCTGCAGCAAGACTAGTTTCATCAACTTTTCTAACAAAGAAATATTGTGCAAACAATTCTGGCTCTTCCCAACCATCAAAGTCATCTCTACATTTTGGATCTTGCATATCAGTCTGCCCATTCTGATCATTATCAAGTCCATCATTACATTGATTTTCAATGTCTTGAGAAACCTCAAGCCAGGCTGCTCCTGAATATAGAAGTCCTTTTTCCATCGCAACTTGCGTGATATTAATATGTGCAAAATTATCGATTGACAAACACTTTGAGCTTGCCCCACCCAAGTCATAATCAGCAGTACAGTGAGCAGTAGCAGTCGCGGCTGGCCCTGTAGAATTATTTACATTTGTATCAAAATTCCAAAAACCGATAAGATCAGCATCCACGTCTGACGACGATTCACTTGCCAAAATATCAGCTGGATTCTTTACACTCTTCCAAAGCTTTACCTCGTCAATATAACCACCAAATGAAGTCAACGGTACGCCTGTTTTTCCGAGCCCGCCAATAAATATTTTTCTGTAATCAGACCCAGCGATATCATTTTCTGTCTTATTTCTTGGCCAGACATACATTGGAAAGGTTTCTTCGACGGTGAAAGGAGCCATATTCTGAGAATTGATAAACAATTTTGCCTCGTTTGCACCATCATATGACAAAGTTATCCTATTGAACCCATCTGACAATAAACCACCATCAAGTTGTATACCCTGATAAGTTTCAAAACCATCTTTCTTTATACGATAGACAATTGACCTCTTTGTTTCTCCGCAAGTACACTCGTCTTCGTCCTTTTCACCAGACAAAACATCCAGCCAACAAGCAGTTGCAGGGGTTTCGTCGTCATCGCAAACAGCCCAACTTCTCATGGCAATCTCTACATGATCTTGATCAGCTACAAAAGGATTACTAGTATTTACATGATCTAAATTTTTATAAAACAATCGAACATAACGATCAGTTGGCAGGTCATCATTGTAAACCCAAGTACTAATGGTCCAATCATCACCAGGTGGTAGATCAGGATCAGTCACATTCGTCCAAATTGAATCAAAATCTTCTCCTGACTTTACATAATCAAAATTACGATCAAAGTAAATACCATGTCGTGGCTCTGGAGCAACTTCTGTAAAGTCACCCTGTCCCAGGCCAATCAATGGAAGATCATCACTCACAACACCAGCCTCACCAAAATCTCGACAATAGAACAATCCAACATTATGCTCTTTTTCAACTAAATAACTTGGTTGTAAACTACCGTCACTAGTTTCAGCATAATTAATATCAAATTTCTTGTGATATTTTGCTTTTTTTTCTGCTGGGGTGGTTTCAGGTAAGGCAAGATTAAACTGATAATTAGTATGAATTATGGCGTTATAATCTAACCCTTCTGTAAAGTCAGTAATATCTCCAAACCATGGATTATCACAAATAAATACCGTTAAATTCTCACTTCCGGTATATGTTTTTCCCTCTGAGTCTCCCTGATCATACACACAATCACAGCCATCCGCCAAGGGAGAGCAAGCAGGCACACCATCTGGGCAAACTAAGCCAAGAACGTCCTCTGTAATCGTTGCCGTTGCGCTGATTACGGTTGTCCCATTTTTTGTGTGTGTTACAGCAGGTCCAGATGAACCAGTACCTGTTGCCGCTAGAGAAGCCACGCCAGGATCACTAGACAACCAGCTCCAATTCCAATTATAAACACCTGGATGTGGCGTGATTGCCACACCAGTACTGCTCCACGCATAAGCATTAAATATCACAGAGGTGTCTCCCTTCATCACAAACGGATTTGGACTTGGACCAGTAACAGTAACTTTATTTAACCGACAAAGACTTTCGCCTGTAGTGAAACTTAATTGGTAATCATCCAAAGCATCACCACAGTTATTTTTTACGTTTTTTACTTCAATAGTATAATCTTTATTATCAAATAATAATTCTTTTGGTAAATATTGAGCTGAAACACCAGCTTCTTGATGCGTTACCTTTTCGTCAAAATTCACTTTACATTTAGGTGGTGTCCCTGCTAACCCAACTTTGAATAACAAACTACGAACAAAGGTTTTTACTTTATTATATGTTTTTTCTAGCCAGTTAGCATCTAAATCCAAAGAAGCCTCATTGACTACATATTCTTCATAGCCAGCCGGACAAGCCACGCCATCATTGTCAAAATAAAAGACTACATTTGCTTCACTTGCATCTATGTCTGACTCAGTCGAAAGTGTGATTGCAGCATTGAGACAAACGTCCTGTGAATCTGCCGCCGGAGTAGATTCTACGGCCCATGAAGAAGCCCCTTCACAAGAATCTTCTACAGCCTTCAAGTAGGTTGCTTCTGACACTCTTAGAGACACATCTGTAGTCCCGGTTTTTAGCTGATCTATACCCTCCAGAGCCGTTTCCATAGTTGTCACCATCACTTCGTTCTTATCACTATAATAATTTGAATCTGATTCTTTGTCTAAGGTCAAAATAACATCATAAACATCAACTCCACTAAATTCTGTTGTTGCATCATTAATAGTAGCCACCTGATAAGGGCTACCAATACTGCCTCCGCCGTCAATACCACCTTCACACTCGGCATCCTCTCCATTTTCAACTGCACCATTCCCACAAACAGAGCCATAAGCAACATTTGAGCCTAGGCTTGTACATTTTGTACTACACCAAGCTGGAAAATCACAAACACAGTCCGCGTTATAATTCGCCTCACCAACAATTGTACTACATAATTCTTGCATCTTTCCATTATTACAAGTGTTTGGCTCAGCACATTCACAAGACCCCGCCTCATTTAAGCCACATCCAGGCTTAACGGTAGATCCTAAGCACTTGGCCATGTCCGAATTTTCACCACCCTCTTCAGCGGGGCAAGTACAAGAACCATTGGTTTCAACGTAACAACCATCAACAAAAGAATCTACACAAAAACTCATCTCAGCTTCACTTCCACAGTCAACCGTCACAGAACAACTTGTTTTCTCACACTCCTCATCACCCTCTAAGTCCCCACCATTTCCACAACAATTATCTGTCAAAGTATCTGAACAAGCCTCAAAGCCAATCCAGGTACATGTATCTGAACAATTACTATTTGTTATTTCACATTCTTCTCCTGGATCTACAACAGAATTTCCACAAACAGCAGTCACGCTACCAATCTCAACTTGAGCACCCTCATTTAAACATTTGCTATTAATACCATCGCTTCCAGAAGAATTACCATCATCACCATCCTCTCCCGGTTCTACAACATCATTCCCACATTTATAACCTTCTGCTGTCCCCAAGTTCAAACAACCAGAGCTACAGGCTTTTCCCTTTGAAACGCATGTACAATCATCATCTCCCGGAGAACAAGCTTCCTTTTTACTATCTAAATACTCACAGCCTTGATCACACTCTTCATGACCATCAATCACAGCGTTACCGCAACAACCAGACTCATCACCCAAATCAGCATCACCATTTGAATCAGTACAAGATGCAAATGGAAGAAGTAAACAAGTGGTAGAATCACAGAAAGCCTCTCCATCACACTCTTCCCCAACACCAACTACGCCATCACCACAAACAGCCAAATACTGCTGGCTTCCCTTTGCAACGCATTCATCTGTACAAATATTTAAATTTTGAGCACTATAAACATTGTTCGTTATGGTTGCCAGAGCAATATTATCATTTGCGTCTACATATTCAGCAGGGTTCGTGATAGTCCAATTCCAATCATAATCTAGAGGATTCAATGGCTGACCAGTTTCGCTACATGCATCTGGTTCGCTAAGTGGTTGAACAAGGTATTGAATATTTTCACCTGGTACCCCCGCCGCATAATTAACTGGCTCAACTGAAATGGTATCAATCACGCATTCATTTGCGTCATCTTTTGTTTTAAAAATCCAAGAAAAACTATTTATACCCTCTGCTTCTAAATGACTATCTGCATAATTCAAGCCTGTCAATTTAATTCCGCTAAAACTTTTTGCCTCGCCAGAAACAACAACTCTGTAATATGTATTTGGGAGAAAATTTTGATTTCCATTATAATCCAATGTCAATCGACTATTCATGGGGGAGTCGGCTGTCACTGGAGCGTACGTATATGTACGGCTAAAAGTACCAGGTGCAAGAGTTAGAACTACACAATCCTTTGCAAAACAAGAATAAGCTCTAACCAAGGCAAGTGAATCACCATCAAAATCTGAATCAAGATCTGACGCACTCATTTTCGTATTAAAATTTATACCAAGTTGAGCATTGATACAGGCTTCTTCACAAATTGGATAATATGATTTAACTTTAGGGTCACTAAAATCAATGACTAAATCAGCTCCTTTTTCAAAGGTCGTTGAAGTTGTTACAGCGCTTGCCATGATCTGAATCAAGTCATCAGAATTTGTTTCAACTTCTTGTGTGGCAGTACATTCACACTCATCACTAAGGTGTGGGTCACAACCGGCAACACAAGTTAAGACTGATGATTGGATACCAAACACACCTCTGTCCTTTTGACCAGTAGCCACATCACAATATGGAAGCTCACTAGCTTCATCCTGACAAACATATCCCACTGGCTTTGCTTTTTCAGCATCACCACTCTCTGGGACTGTCCATTGCCAAGCTTCATTGGCCACACTTATCTCTTCACAACCAGCCAACCCTGTCACCCAATAGCTTTGCACATTATTAATAGATTGAATTTTCCCCTTGGCTGGCTTCATCAAAAAGTCATCTGGTTCACAATCATTTGATTGAGTTTTGAATTTCCAAACATAATTATTTTTCATTTCCTTGCCATCACTTCCACCAGGCAAATTAGGAGCTGTTATTCCTCCAGATCCACCCATTATTTCAACCTGATACCAAGTATCAGGGTACATTTTTTGATCACTTGCTTTCACAACATCATTTTCCCCCAAGCCAGCGTTAATCAAAGTTTGCTTCAAGCTAAACGAAGTGTAACTCTCATCAGAAGCAGTACAAACACAACCGTCTGAACCAGCCTCACACGCAGCACCATCTTTTGAACAAGTTATAGAAGCAGGAACTCCGACCTCACTAAAATCTGGATTCACATGGTATTCGCCTGTAATATCTGCTGAACTAAAAGCGCCAATTGTTCGGGCCACGCAATTTTCCGAAGAACAATCGTCTAAGGCACACTCTTCCTCTGCAACCAAGCAACGCTTTATCACAAGATTACCATCCAAAGCAGCCGGCTCCAACAACATATTAAATGTTGCTGAAATAAGTGCGTTTGGACAGGCAGACACTACATCCTTCTTTGGGGAAACAGACTGTGGATACCCCCCACCATCAGTAGAGCAGGTTCGGTTTATAACTTTTGGAACCTTTGGAATAACACCTGTGCTCATTATCCAAGCAAACTCTGAATTATATGATTCGATTTCATCACCACAAGCATCTGCTTTTGTATCTCCCCCAATCGGTGGCTTACAAACACCATCAAAACAACAAAACTCTGAGGCTTCACAAGAATCCTCGGAACATGCGCCAACATCAAATTGAACTTCATTACTATTAATTGAACTATCTCCTGCACTACTTGTTATTTTTACTTTTCCAGAAATCGCATCCGCAGGCACAATACCGTTAGTAATCAATTCGTTTGCCCAACTTTCTGGGGCTGCAACAACAGTTCTCTCTGTTGCATTTTTTACAAAACTTAATTCATAACTAAAATTATTTGCAGCTCCAAAATTCTCACCAGTAACATTAAACTTCAAACCAGTTGGTCCATTGTCTGGATTTATAGAACAAATACCAGGACCAGGAGCATTCCCATTTATATCAAAATCTCTATTATTACTTGGTAAACTTTGAGCCGTAACAACTGTAACCCAATAATCAATATCTTTATCAATTGGAATGATTTCGCCTCCAACTGTTTTGGTCGCTGGAACACGAATAACGATTTGAGTATCTGTCCAACTTCCATCCCCACATGCAGGCACACCAATAAAAGCCGGCTCTTCGTCGCCACTTTCATTTTGCAAAGGACTAATCACACCACCAACCTCTTGCAATGGTATAAATAAAACTTGACCAATATTTTTTCCAAAACCAGTACCAGACACTGTTATAAGCTGATTAGCTGGAGCACTTTCAATACATACACAGCCCTCCTCGCCTTCGTCACAAGAAGCAGCTCCAGGTTTTGTGCAAGTTTTTGGACCTATGTTAGTAATAGTTGGATATTCTGTTGCCGCCGTAATAGTAAAGTTTACAGGATTACTAAAAACATCAGAACAAATACATCCAGTGTCAGCTGCTGTATAGCAAGCATCCAAAGCCTCAATTTCATCAGGAGTATTACAATCACAAACCCCTTCTGTAACTGAACATCCATCAACTAAAACAACGTCACCTGGACAACTTTCAAAACAAGACTCTGCACCAGCCTCACACTCTTCTATGGCCTTTTGACATACTGCCCCTTTGCCAACAACAGCCTTATAAATACCCTTATCGATCTGAGGGACTCTAATATTTGTAATGCTTGCATCAGACCAGGCTCCTGTTAAGGTTCCCTTGGTTGATCCGAAATAAACATAGTCATCAGAATCCTTTTCACCAAAGCCCTCTCCGGCGAGTTGAGTCAAAACTGTTGGAATACCATTAGTTGGGTTGATTGAACAAAGTCCTGGATATTTGAAATTTGGATTTAATACAAATTCACCTTCCCAACCAAATTCGTTTTCTGTGTCATCAAATTTTGTTTCTTTATTAATCACTTTAATCGGTCCGGTTCCAACATTTTCTGGAACCTTTACAATAATTTGTGTTTTCTTCCACGCGCCATCACCACAAGACGCCGGTAGTTCTGCCTCTAAAGAATACTTTCCAGCCTCAGTTCCATCACTAAAATAAACATTACTAATAGCTGCGTCATATTCGCCAAAACCGCTACCTGTAATTGTCACAAAATTACCAACAGCGCCTTCTTTTGGATTAGCATTATTAATAACAGGGAAAGAAACACACTTTCCCTCTAAGCATTCTCCATGAGCACAATCTGCGTCGACATCACAAGTATCACCATCACAAGAACCACAAGCAGGATCACCACAAATAATATCACCAGCCTCATCGCAACATTGAGATGGTTTTAGATAAATTTTAAGATCCTTACTCTTTACATTTCCATCAATATCATTGGCTGTCGCTCTTACTTTATGCTCTCCCAGCGTATAGGCATTTACATCCCACGGAATGAAAGTATCAAATATTTTAACTGACTCTGTTCCAGCTGGCCCCTCGCTACCAATCGCATCATCTTCACCAAGCTCATCAACAAACAAAGAGACAACACTCACACCAGAATCATCAATGGCCTGCAATTCAACCATGTAATCATCAACAGCATCTTCTGGGAATTGGCAAATACTCTTTTTGTTATGAAGATTATTAAAAATAATTTGTGGCGCTTCGACATCGCAAACTGAACCAGTTGTAAACTTTGCCAAACAAACACTACCAGGACCACAACTTAATTCATAGCCTTGTGTTGATTTTAATCCTTTTGATTTTAATGCAATTGTATATTCTGTGTCTTTTGCTAAACCATAATCATCAGGATTTTCTTCTGAACATTCCCCAGAAGGAACAAACTCAATCACTCTGCCTCCATTTTTCAAGACAAGTTCTCCCTCAGCCTTTTGATCCCCTACGGAATCAATAGCCAAGCCCATATAATCAAAGTTCACACAATTACTTCCCGTTCTTTTCCATTTCAAATAAACTTCATCTCCTTGCAAACAAGAATTCGGTAAAACGATTCCCATCTTGCCATTTGGTGGTAACCAATCTGTTTTAATAACAAACCCAGCGTCCGGAGTGTTACCACAAGATAAAGTCATTTTTGCATTAGGTGCAGAAATTATGCTTTTGAAATTTATTTTTCCTCCCGTCGGATTATCAATTGAACTAATATCATACTTAACCACCATTGGTGTATCACCAAAATGGATATCAGCACAAACCAACCAATTTGGACTCATCACGCCATCCTCCGTTTTTATATGCTCTAATATTTGAGCACCATTGCCAATGGGTTCTGTCACCTCAATCGGATCAACAATAGTTGTATTAACAACACCGCCAGCAGAAGTGATAGAAACATTCGTTTCGTTGACTGTATCAATCAAAACTTTTCTATTCAAAACAACTCTGGGATGAACATTTAAAATCGACTGTGTTCCTTGTGGCGTAATTGATGTTGCTCGGAGCTGTCCACCACCAACAATATTCAATCCTCCACTATCATACTCACTATAATCAGTTGCAGAGTTACAGCCTTCGTCATTTGGGAAATCAGTAAATCCATCACCATCATTATCCTTACCGTCAGCACATTGATATGTGCCAGCCGAACTTTGACCATCAATTAAAGTGGTCATTATAAATGAAACAATTGCATAGGCAGAAAAAACAATAACTAGGCCAATTGTTGCATTAATTAAATATTTTTTTGCCTTAGAAACCTTATCCTCTTCTCCACCAGAGGTCATATATAAAAATCCTCCGTATAGAACCATTATCAAAGCGACCACACCAACAAACCCAAGAATTACACGAATTATATTCCCAATGGTAACTTTAATATCTGACTTTTCTAATCCACTAGCATCCCCAACTTCCGTTAAACCAAAGTCTTCAGCAAAAACAGCTGGTGCAAAATAAAAAATTGAACCAAAAATAATCAAGATCGCAAAAATAGTGAGCAATCTTTTTGTGCTTTTGTTTTTGTTTTTGCTAAACATTTATTTGTATATATTATTATCTTGTAATATTTCCTACGGGCTCACACTCATTTAAATCCTCTGGATCATCTTGATCTTGTTTGTTCAAATTGTAGATACCATCATCAGATGGACAACAAGACTTTCCATATTCAGCAACTCCAAGATCTTTGCAAGTTGTATCTGTAATAGTAGTTAGCTCCTGATCCACATCAACGATTTCCCCCTCTTCATCATAAGTATTACCTAAAACACTACGACTTGGTGTAAAACAATTTTGAAACAAATCACGAACCTTTGATTTTACAACCGGCATATACAAAGGCCCAGCCGCTCCACTTTCCTGAGATGGCGTATTAAATGGCCCATGAGTCATTTGAACTGAATTATAAGGTATGGTGTTTTCCCTATTTGGATCAAACCAACCATCAAAATCTTCACCGTAAAGATAAATGTTAGCATCAACAGACGCTGCTTCCATTGGTTTGTTAAAAATTGCTTTAATAGGAACAAAAGCATCAATGTTTGCAGCCGCATTTCTAGGGAGTAACTCCACAATTGCCGGCGGGACCAAGTCAACAGTATTACCAACACCAAATGACCAGTCATAATTGTCAGCTGCTGTTCCAGAAGCTTCGTCATCATCATTACCATCAAGCGAATTGCTTGCTAAATCCATGATCCCGGTACCAACCATAGAAATCCCACCTTCCATCAAAGCAGCCAAAACCTTACCAGACAAATCTCTATTGGCTGGCAGACAGAAAACTGGCTCGCCACAACTATTTATATCCACGCCTTCACATTCGGCAGAAGGCAAAAATTGGATTGTTTTGTATTGATTGATTCCAACTGTCCATTCACCTGGTACATGACCTGTATCACAATCAGCTAGCTTAGGCTCACCATTTATTAAAACTTGTGCTTCATTATTATGATACCCGTCTACACACGTTGTAGTTTGAATCGGAGAAAGAGGTGGTAAAACAGGTTCATTAAAATTTACCGTAATTATTGTATTTCTTTTTACGTTACCATCTTTATCTAGAGTTATATCACTTACACCAGCATCAATTCCAGCCTGATCTTTTGGGATAACTGAAACGATTTTTGGTGGCGTGGAATCAATAAGAGTACTTGTTGTAAATCTCCATTTATATCCATCAGCCCCAAAAATGCTTTCACCTACTGGTTCTAATTTCTTTATGCCAGTTGTCCCACCAGCTAAGTTCACAATATAAGAGACATCTTCATCTGCGCTGCCAAGATGGTCAGCACTATCTCCATTTGGATTGAAAATTACTGTTTTACGATCAGCTGTAAGAATAATATAACCATCAATTGCAACAGAATCATCTGGCAACCCAATCTCTGCATTAAAACAATTATTTGGTGCCTGACCGGCTGGCCACGTTGGCATTGCATCACAACGAAATAATTTAAACTTTGCCACATCTACTGGACCACAAACAGACTCCTCTTCTGGACAACTACCAGAAGTACATTGAGCCAAGCTTGAAGGACAACTAGAGTAATCTCCATCTAAATCAATTAAAGACTCTGCCTTAACTGGCAATTTAAATGATGCTAATATCATTGTATTCCTTGGAACACCTTGTTGCTCTGGAGTCGGAAATGTTCCTGACAAAATTTCTCCAAAAGCATTGCCAGACAAACCATAACCTAATCCTTTTGGTTTAATAGAAGCAATATCATAATCTCCTCCAACATTATCACCGCCTGTAAGTGCGTTAATTAAAAAGGAAGTAATTGCATATGCTGAAAATATAATAACCAAACCAATGGCTCCATTTGTTAACCATTTCTTTGCCTTGTCTACTTTTGCAGGATCACCACCAGAAGTCATGTAAGAATAACCAGCATAAATAACAATAATCAAAGCGATTGTTCCAACAAATCCTAAAGCGATTTTTATCAATCTTGCAATAATTACTCGAACCGGAACTGCCTCTAATCCAGTTTCAGCCGCGACTGTATCGAGATTCTCAACAATCTCGGATCCTGCATGAACAGCATCAAACGGAACAAATAAAAAAACTGCCAATATTAATAACAAACAACTGGCAGTTATTTTAAAAACAAACTGAGTTTTATATTTTGCGACAAGCATGCTATAGATGCGCTAACAGCGCATTAATTTTATTTTTGCACAACGTCTTTTACAACACGACTTACAAGAGAGCCATCGGCTTCCCCTTTCAGTTCTGACATTGCCTTTTTCATAATTAAACCAAAGTTCTCTTTTTCTTCATCAGAAGCAGCTTCATAAACAGCCTCTACCTTGGCTCGGATATCAGCCTCACTCATTTGAGCTGGCATATATTTCTCCAAGACAGATAATTCGGATTGTTCCTTTTCAACTAAATCCTGACGCTCGGCTTGCTGATAAGTTTCAATTGATTCTTTTCTTTTCTTTATTTCAGATTTCAGAACAAGAATAACATCAGCATCTTCTAAATCCTTTTTCAGCTCAATTGACTTATTTTTCAAAGAAGCCTTAAGCATCCGAAGAACACCAAGATCAATTACTTGTTTTTCTTTCATCGCAGTTATTAGAGCCTTTTCGAAGTCCTTGATTAAAGCCATAATTCCTTGATTTAATTATACAATATTTTTGTTCTTTCCCCAAACAAAATATGGGGATTATCTACGTCGCCCACGACCACGTGTTTTACTTTCTGGTAAACGACCGATTTTCTTTAAGTATTCCATTTTCTCTCTATATTTTTTTCGAGAAACGGCTAACTTATTTTCTTGTGTTCGACTCTTTCCTTTTCGCAAATAAGCTTTATCTTTGTATTCAAAGAGAACCTTACTTTGCATTAATCTTTTGTTAAAACGTCTAACAAACGATTCAAATGTCTCACCTTTTTTTCGTTTAATTTCTATTGCCATGTGTAGAACAACTCCCTATCTAGTTAAGTTTATTTATAACTTGTTAATATTACACCAAATTTAGCTCAAAGTCAACTAGCTTTAGTTTTCCTTTAGATACTTCTCTCTTAGTCGCTTTTTCACCTCTTTTACTATCTTGTCTTGATTAATAACCTCCTGAATTCCACTCTCTAAATCACGAAGCAAAACAGTGCCCTCCACAACCTCTTTTTGACCAAAGATTAAAACTAATTTCGCTCCAACTTTTTTTGCCTGCTCTAGTTGAGCCTTTAAGCTGCTTTTTGAAAAATTAGCTCTAGTAGAAAATCCTTGATGTCGTAATTGTTCAAAATATTTAAATGCTTTTTGTCGAGCTTGCTCACTTAACTGTGCCACAAACACATCTGGAGACGGAGGATTTGGAATTTCTGATCTATTTATCTTCATTTGATTTACAACACGCTCAAGGCCAAGTGAAAATCCAGCCGCTGGAGTTGGCTCTCCACCAACCATCTCAATTAGATTGTCATATCTTCCACCGCCCGCCAAAACAACTGGCTCTTCGTCCTCACTTTCAACCTTTGTTGTAATTTCAAAAACTGTTTTTGAATAAAAATCATAAGTTCGAAGTAAAAATGGATCTAGTCGATATGAAATTTTTAATTCATCAAGGTATTCTAAGACGCGGAACAAATGATTTCGACAATCATCACACAACCAATCAACGGCCTGTGGCATTTCTTCTTTTAATCGAACACATTTAGCATTCTTACATGTCAAAAATTTCATTGGATCACGAGTTGCGGTTTTGCGACAATCTGCGCAAACAGCTGTCCTCTTTGACTTCAGGAATCCAGTCAACGCCTTCTTGTACTCCGGCCGACAAGACACACATCCCAAACTATTTAATTTAACCTCTGTTTCAATTAATGTGTTTTTCAATAAATAATGTGCTGTAATAATAAGTTCAGCGTCAATAGCAGCGCTTGAATCGCCAATAATTTCAAAACCAACCTGAGTAAACTGTCTATAATTATTATCCTCTGGTTTTCCTTGTCTAAACATTGGGCCCCAATAATAAACCTTAACTGGAGGTATTTGGTTGCTCATATTATGAGCAACATATGCTCTCGCAATAGAAGAGGTTGCCTCAGGACGAAGCACCAATTTCTCTCCTTTGTCTAGAAAATTAAAAGTCTCCTTGTCTGCAACACCATTTTGTTTAAACAATGTATGATTGAATAATTCAAATTTTTCCAGAACTGGAGTATCCATCTTTTTATAACTATAATCTTCGATTACCCGCCGACAAGCTCTTTCAATAAAAGACCAATGCTTTTCACTAGAAGGTAGAATATCCTTCATTCCACGAACTAAAGCAGGGGTTTTTATTTTTTTTATTTCCTCCTGTGGTTGTTCTTCTTTTTTTCGACGTGGCATATTTTTTTTATAAGTAAAGTAAGTTAAAGTAAAAAATTATTTAATTATTTAACGTTGGCACTCCATAATCAATATTTGGAAAAGTTTTTATCCGCCAAAAAGGCCAACCTCGAACCCACACCTTACCAACCACGAGATCCTTGTAAACTGGTCCAAAACTTCGAGAATCTAAACTATAATCTCTATTATCCCCCAAAACATAGAACTCATCTGGCCCCAAAGTCCACTCTTTATTGCCTGATGTTTCTGTTCCCAAGTCTAGATAAGGGCTTTCATCCAACATAAACTTTTTGCCTTCTGCAGGAAAAACATAAACTTGATCATCCTTGATAGAAACCTTTTCTCCCGGCAAACCAACAATTCTTTTGATAAAATATTGTGACGGATCTTTAGGATATTTAAACACAACAATGTCACCACGTCTTGGATCTCCAAAACGATAAGAAATTTCATCAATAATCAAATATTCATGATCATAAAAACTTGGCTCCATTGAAGCTCCCTTTACATAGAAAGGTTGAATAAGAAAATATCTAACAGGAATAATGATTGCCAAAGAAATAGTTACAACTTTTAATAAGTCCCAAACAAATTGAATAAACTTTTGTAAACTTGTTTGTTCCTCTTCAAAAATGCCGTCGTTTTGCATGTTGTTTGTTTTTATTATTTTTTTTGTACCAAGCTAACAAAAGTAGCAAAACTACGAAATCAATAGTTTTCCACAATTTTGACTTCCAAATTATAGCATTTCATCTCAATTTTAGCAAACTTGATTCTTGTAAACTTACTCAGAATATCCTATAATATAATCAGCAAGAACTTATTGCCTCAATTTTTTTTATTTATGAAAAAGTCCATACACTCAGACAACCAATTTTCAAACCCCAAAATCAATCTTTTGTCAAAAAACGACAATCTATACCCTCGTGGTAAAAAAATATTCAAAATAAGTAGATTTATTGTCTACTTGTTTGTGGTTTTAATCTTGGCTTTTGTGGTTTTTTCTTATCAAGTTTTATTTACGGGCAATAGCGTTTCTGATATTTTTTCTGGAAAGGTTAGCATTTTTCAACAATTAAGTACTCTAGCGGGAGACGGTAGTAGACTTCAAGGAGAGCCAGAGGACCGTATTAATATCCTTATGCTTGGCATGGGCGGGGCTGGACACGATGGACCATATCTATCAGACACAATCATGCTGGCTAGCATAAAACCATCCACAAAAAAAGTTTCCATGATTTCAATCCCACGAGACTTACAAGTTGAAATTCCAGGTTATGGCTGGTGGAAAATTAATAATGCCAATGCTTTTGGTGAAAATAGTAATCCAGGGAATGGCGCAAATCTTGCAAAAGAAGTTGTTCAAAATGTTTTTGACTTACCTATTCATTATTATGTTCGCGTAGACTTTTCTGGCTTTGAAAAATTTATTGATACTGTTGATGGTGTAAAAATCGATGTGTCGCGTGGCTTCACTGACTATCAATACCCAACCAATGACTACAAATATCAAATTGTTTCTTTTGAAGAAGGTCCTCAAACAATGGACGGAGAAACAGCCCTTAAATATGCAAGATCTAGACATGGCAATAACGGAGAAGGATCTGACTTTGCCAGAAGTGAACGACAACAAAAAATACTACAAGCTTTCAAACACAGAGTTCTTTCAAAAAGTTTTTTACTTAGTCCTAGAAAAATAAGTAAAATGACAAAGGAATTTGCATCTCACCTTAGAACTGATCTTGAACCCTGGGAGGTTGTAAAACTAGCAAAACTCATGAAGGATATCGACACGGACAATATCATCACTCAAGTTTTAGATGATAGTCCTGGTGGATTTCTATATCCAAACTTTGTAAACGAAGCTTATGTTCTTCAACCCAGAGGCGGGGATTTTTCACAAATTCAATTTCTAGCCAAGAACATTTTCAAAAGCCCAGAGGAACTTCCAACACAAAGTATTATCAATGTAGAAATAAAAAATGGAACCAGTGTCGCTGGCCTAGCCTCTAGGCATTCTCAAGAGTTAAAACTTGCAGGCTACAGAATACTTCAGGTTGGAAACGCCCCAATTCAGAATTACACAACCACAGAAGTCTACAAACTTTCACCAGATGACCTAACCGAGCAAGCAGAATTTTTAGCAGAAAAGTATAATACAACAGTTATTAGTAATACGGTCCCAGGCTGGATTACTGAAGTAGCAGCTCCAGACCTTGACTTTTTTGTCATTTTAGGCAAAGATGCAGAGTAATCCAAGAAAAATCAATATACTAATTTTGCAATAATAAAGAACCTTCTCCTGACAAGTTAGTATATTCAGCTCACATCGAATTATATGAAGAAAATTATACAGCCATATCCGCTAGTCACAATAATTGGACGAACCAATGTCGGTAAGTCCACTATTTTTAATCGACTTACAGAAAACAAAAAAGCTATCGTCTCTCCTATTCCTGGAACAACTAGAGATCAACGCTTTGGGGCTTGTTTTTGGCAAGGAAGAAATGTTTTATTAAGTGATACTGCTGGACTAGATGTTGAATCTGATGAAGAAATTGATATTAAATCAATAAAAAAAGCCGAAGAAGCTGCCAAAAAAACAGATTTAATTCTTTTTGTAGTTGATGTTAAGGATGGTCTTTTACCACAAGACAAAAAATACGCAAAAATGATTAAGACGACAAAGAAACCTGTAATCGTGGTTGTAAATAAAGTAGATTCAAATAGAAAGCTAGAAGAAGTAAATGAATTTTACAAACTTGGCTTCAAAAAAGTCTATGCCATTTCTGCAAAGACTGGAGCTGGAACAGGTGATCTATTGGATGAAGTAATGGAAGAAGTAAAAGACATTCCAGAAAAAGAAAGAGATATGGATGTTTCGCCTGAAAACGAAATTCGAATTGCTATCATTGGGAAGCCAAACGTTGGAAAATCATCTTTGATCAATAAAGTTATTGGTGAAGAAAGAGCGATTGTTTCCTCTATCCCCCACACAACTCGGGATAGTCAAGATATCACAATCGAATATACAAGTGACAAAGATATAAAATATTATCTTACTTTTATTGATACAGCCGGTATTATTAAAAGAAGAAAGATAAATGACAAACTACAAGAACAAAGCATTGATCAAAGTTTGGAAATGATCAGAAAAAGTAACCTTGTTTTACTAGTCATTGATGCTGGCCAAGACATTACCATGCAAGACAAAAATCTTGCCAGAGAAATTTTAGAAAACAACAAGTCATTAATCTTCGTTGTTAACAAATGGGATCTAGTTCCAGAAAAAACAACTCATAGTGACAAAGAATATACTCTGTTCCTAAAAAAACATTTCCCATATTTAACTTGGGCGCCAGTTGTTTTCACTTCTGCAAAGACAGGCTTCAAAGTTGAAAGACTAATCAACGTGGCCACAGAAATTTATCACAATCAATACAAACAAGTTCCTCAATCAGAATTAAATGAATTCCTAAAATACATTGTAAAGAAACAATCACCGAAAAAAACAAAGGGAACAAAACCACCGTTTATCCATGAGATAAGACAGGTTGGAACAAATCCACTAACCTTTGAATTGATTGCAGAGGACGCGGAAAACATTCACTTCTCTTATCGTAGATTTATCCAAAATCAATTACGAAAAAGATATGACTTCATGGGATGTGGTATCAAACTTAGAAAAACAGAATACCAAGACAAGTAAAACAAGCAAGACTAGAAAGACAAGCCCCCCACCCCATTTTATCATCCTGAATTTAGCTCAGGATCTGCATTTAAAAAAATGTTAAGAGCCAAGTTTTCTACTTTTTTCTTTTAACTTTATACTCATTAATATGAAATTAATCGTTGGACTCGGCAATCCAGAAAAAAAATACGATAACACCAGACATAATATTGGGTTTATGATGGTGGATTATATTTATGAAGAATGGTTAAAAAAAGAAAACTTCGATCTCTGGGGACGCAACAAAAAACTATTAGCCGACGTCTCGACTGGTACAATCAACAATGAGAAAGTAATGATTGCCAAGCCACTCACCTACATGAACAATTCTGGACGATCAGTTCAAGCCATGGCTGCATATTTCAAAGTTGAACCAAAAGATATTTATATTTTGCATGATGAGCTTGATCTAACTCTAGGAAATTATAAAATTCAAGTTGGAAAATCAAGCGCTGGGCATAATGGTGTTGAATCACTTATAAATCAACTTGGGAACAACGACTTTACCAGAATCAGAATAGGAATTGGAAAAGAAGACAAAGAAAAACAAGGCCCAGGTGTAAAATTTGTTTTGAATAGATTTGGAATAATGGAAAAATTAAAACTAAGAGACGTCAAGAAAAAACTTTTACAAGAAATCAAAGATTTAATCTAAAAAACATGTCCTAAACTAAATAGGACATGTTTTTATTTTAAAAAGCAAAGTCCCGACCACTCATTGGAGTGATCGGGACCAGAGTCGAGATTGCCGAATCATCGGCGACCACGTCCCCGCCGCTTATCCCCGCGTTTCGTTGGGGAACGCGACTTTCCCGCCGAACGATGCACCTTCGATTGGTGAGTTCGACGAGACGAAGCACTGCGGACGGTAGAACGATGCGACCGACGCGAGGGTGCGTGCTTCACCTTTCCGCGATGTGACCGACGCGCAGGGGCGTGCTTCACCTTCCCGCGATGTGACCGACGCGCAGGGGCGTGCTTCACCTTTCCGCGGTGTGACCGACGCGCAGGGGCGTGCTTCACCTTCCCGCGATGTGACCGATGCGCTGGGGCGTGATGCACCTTCGATCGGTGATGCCGATGCCGAGGAGCGTGATGCACCCTCGGGCGGTGATGCCGAGGCGTATGTCGCAGATACCGACGACCTGACCAGTGA
>Ga0233437_1001397_pt1 | contig 44432 bp, 41 predicted proteins | sample SI_122_August201_FD_182714 | JGI IMG/M metagenome (GOLD analysis project Ga0233437, IMG submission 182714) | Seawater microbial communities from Saanich Inlet, British Columbia, Canada - SI_122_August2016_200_MG | ecosystem: Environmental > Aquatic > Marine > Inlet | place: Canada: British... | reverse complement strand
AATGTCTTCAATGCTCATACCGGTTTGTTTCAACACTTTTCTAATTGCCGGCACAGGACCCAGTCCCATGTAAGCAGGATCAAGTCCTCCTGCTGAAAAACCTTTAATTTTTGCCAATTTTTCAAGACCCAGTTCATCTGCCCTTTCTTCAGTCATCAAAAGAACAGCCGCAGCCGCATCATTGATACCGGATGCATTCCCTGCCGTTACACTTCCATCTTTTTTAAATGCCGGACGAAGTTTTCCCATTTTTTCCATACTGGTTTCCATTGGGCGTTCATCTTTATCAACAATGGTATCTCCTTTCCAGGATTTAATCACAACAGGTATAATTTCCTGGGCAAATGTGCCATCATTCACAGCAGCAAAAGCCCTTTTATGGCTCAACAAGGCTAATTGATCCTGTTCTTGTCTTGTGATGCCATATTTTTCTACAATATTTTCAGCAGTGAGACCCATGTGATATCCATAAAAAATCTCATATAACCCGTCAAATACCATCAAGTCATGAACCGGTCCGATCCCGGTCAATTCCATTCGATGTCCCCATCTGGCCTTGTTCAATGCCATGGGGGCATTGCTCATGCTTTCCTGGCCGCCGGCAAGGATCACCTCTGCCGATCCGGTCATAATGGCCTGTGCGCCAAGGGCGATGGCTTTTAGACCTGAACCGCATATTTTATTAATTGTAAAGGCGGTACTCTGTCTTGAGATGCCCGCTGCAATCATGGCCTGTCGGGCTGTATTCTGACCCTGCCCTGCCTGTAGAACGTTTCCCATGATAACTTCATCAATAAATACAGGGGCTAATGATTCATCATAATCATATCCTTTTTTTTCAAGGTCAATCATACCCTGATCTTTTAAAGTATCTGGAGAAAATTCATCCTGGGATGAATCCACCGCAGGTTTTAATCCGACTCTTTTAAGAACATCTTTCATTACACTTGTACCTAAATCAACCACTGGTACGCTTTTCAAGGAGCCACCAAAGGATCCTACCGGCGTTCTAACTCCACTGACGATTACAACATTTTTCATTTAAAGCCTCCATCGATATTGATTTTTCCGTTATTAACAGTTACATTTTAACTACATTATAAGATCAATAACAAAGAGACAGATAAAAGACAAGGAATTATACATGTGTTTAATCCTCTTGGGATATAAAGTTTCAAAAAAATATCCTTTAATCCTTGCAGCCAACAGAGATGAATTCTTTGGCCGGCCAACAGCCCCCATGCATTTCTGGCAGGACAATAGTTCTATCCTTGCCGGAAAAGACCTTGATCAAGGAGGTACATGGTTCGGGGTACATAAAAAAGGAACCTTTGCAGCCCTTACAAACTATCGTGACCCGACTTCAATAAAACAAAAAGCCCCCTCAAGAGGTGAAATTATTGTTAAGTTTCTTGAATACAAAAAACTTACTGAGATCCATTTTGATGCTTTTAAAAAACAATCAAATTTTTACAATGGGTTTAATCTAGTTTTTGGCGATAAAGAGAAACTATTCTGGTTCTCTAATTTGAAAAATGCGATTGAAAAAATAAAACCAGGTATACATGGAATTTCCAATAGATTTCTTAACACACCCTGGCCCAAGGTAACGTCTGGGAAAAAAGCATTAAAACAGATGATCAGCAAAGATTTCACTATTAATTCTCTTTTCTCCTTACTGACAGACCAATCCATCCCTGATGATATACAGCTCCCTCATACAGGAGTGGGAATTGAATGGGAAAGAGTCCTGTCTCCTTTGTTTATCCAGAGCGAAATTTATGGCACACGTTCATCAACCATAATGCTCATGGATCAAAATGGAAATATAGAGGTCACTGAACGAACCTATAACCCTCAAAACATATTTGAATATTCAGACCGCCATTTTATCATCACTTCTTGAAATTTTAAAATCGTGAAACATGATAGGAATTTTATTTTTTAGAAAAAAAATAGTCTCATTTACCACAGCATTTTTTATACTTATTTCCGCTTCCACATGGGCATGGCTCATTGCGGCCTACTTTCTTTTCAGCTATCTTTGATTTTGGTGAATGCAATAATATTTCTAAATCTAGAATATCCTCTTCTTTTTCCGGTTCTAATCCAATTGTATATTTCCAACCCTTTTCTTGAAATATTGATTCAATTTCTTCCAGTCTCTCATGTGTTTGTACATTCACAGCAGCAGGATTTTTTGCAGTTCCTAATTTTGCTGTCTTTTGGCCATTAAAAATTTTTTCCATGTTTTTACCTCTAAAAATATTATTGAGTTCATTTAAGGTTCTTAAATTGAATTTTTGCAAGCTTATCTATTGCCGTACCAAAAACCTGAAAATTTTTTGGGCATGCGCTTTTCTTAGAATCCAGTATAAGGTGGCGATAATTTTAACCGGAAAAAGGCATACGTGTTGTTGAGGCTAAAAATTTGAGCCCGACAAAACAACATAGTAAATTGGTAGTTTTTGGTCGAGTACTATTTGTTCGACTTGATTCACTATACACTACATTTTGAATACAACATATGAATAATATTTAAAAGTAAAATCAAGCGTCTGTGCAAATAACAATTTACTAACCTTTATTGACTATTTTTGACAAACCATTTATCATCAAAATGTCTCATCTTGCAATGACTAACCCAAGTTTGCAATCAATCTTCATGCAAACTTAAAAATTGGTAGAGTTTTCTTATTATGAAACAGTGCAAAGCATGTGGGCAGATTCTCTCTGAAAAAATTACGATGTGCCCAGACTGCGGAAGCCACATCGTAAAAGGCATAAAATATATTGATGATTACCGAATTTTGGCCATTATCCATGAGGGACGTTCATCTCTTGTCTGCAAAGCTGTAAAAGGCAATAGTCAAAAGCCTGTCTCCATAAGATTATTCACAAAAAAATCAGGCGTTGATGACCATGTTGCCACCCGACTTGAAAAAGAACTCAAAGAACTCAAAAAACTACCGCCCGAGCACTTTGTCCAGCATTATGCAGTTAGAAAAAGCAATGAGGGCCTCTGGTACAGAACCGGCGAATGGGTCGATGCAGCTGATTGGGGTTCTATCTTTGTTTCCGGAATACTTAATGACCAACGCAGGATAGTCACCCTTTTCCACAATATCGCTTCTGTACTTGATTTATTGCATAAAAACGATCATTTTATGCCTTACCTGATCCTTGATGATATCCTGATCCCCAAAAAAAAATTAAAAACGCTACACGTAAAAATTAATTACAAGCTTTCCCGGTTCCTGAATGCAAGGGCAACCCACCATGGTCCCATGCTGCAAAAACTGCTTGATTGCCATCCCGACATTGTTAACCAGAGGCCCATTGATTTTAAAAGCGGTATCTGGTCCCTTGGCAAACTATTTATTGAACTTTTAACTGCAGACCACAACCTGAAAAATTTTTCCTCAAGGGTTGATGAATTAAATGGGCTTAACCCTGAACTTGCAGTTTTGATCAAAATCATGTTGTCGGATGATCCGGATCTTCGACCTCAAACCATGGGCAAAGTTGCACTGGCATTATCTCAAATTTTAGACCGGCTGCCCTATTCAGACCCGTATCAGTCACCCTATAAGAAAAAAACCAGGCTACTTAAAGAATTAAGATGGTTTAAAAAAATAGTGGTATTGTTGATTTTAATTATTGCGGGAATTTTTGCCTTTGGAACCCTCTCCTGGATGTATGCCAATTTTAATAAAAACAAAAAAGAAGTAGTACTTTCTAACTTTGTTGAATCATATGCCAGTTCTGTTGCATTTTTAATGGTGGAATACTGGCTGACTGATGCCCAGCAAATTATATATAAAAACACTGTGGAAGGGACAGCTTTTCTAGTGGACAACAAAGGATATCTTCTTACCAACCGTCATGTTGCCTGCCCCTGGCTCAATGATTCCAAGCTTTTCCAAGTTTATAACCAACATGCGATTTTAAAAAAAACAGTTGAATTTAATCACAGAATGTTTTTATGGTTTGAAGGAGAAAAAGCATTTAATCGTTTGCCTGCGTTAAGAGGTAGTGCGGAATTATCGGATTCTTATTACCTTTCTTCCGCCTACACTACCAATGGCAAAGGTAATCTGAAAACTGTGGGGGTTCCAAGGTCTTCTTTAAAAACCGGAGAAATGATAAAATCTCCTTTTAAAAATGATTTTGCGGTTTTAAAAATAGATACCCTGCCCTCCCATCTAAAACCTTTACCACTTGAAACCACAATTACTTCAGATGAAATACAGCGTCTTACACCTGTCATAATTTTAGGATTCCCTTTAGGGAACCTTACCCAAGATGACCATATTAATACAAGTATTACAAGAGGTCATGTGAGAAGAACCTCCAAAGAAATCATCCAGGTAGACTCTTCTATTTATAAAGGGAACAGTGGTGGGCCTGCTATAAATGCTAAAGGCCATGTTATCGGGATTGCATCTGGTGTCGTTATAGACAAGCCCAGTGGCTATTATCAAGTCAGCACACCTTTATCAGACTTTGGACTCATACTGCCCATTTCAAGACCGGCCAAGCTTATTGAATCGATAAAAGCTGGCCAGCCCCATTGGGATGGGATTCTTGATTTTTCCCTGGAATCCAAACTTGAACAGATTACCAACCTTGCTATTGAAAATAAATTCAAAAAAGCCGCTGACCTATGTGAGACCATGCTTAAAAAAAGCAAAGATCCTGTTCTGATGTTTGCTGCTGGAATGCTGAACTTTAGCACAATGGATCTTGATAAAAGCCGACATTATTTCAAAACTCTCTCTCTAATCGAACAGGAAAACGCTACATCCAGGCTGATGCTTTATATTATTGACTGGGTTACAAACCAAGAAACAGCCGAAACGCTTACAAAAAGTCTTTTTTCCATGAGCTGGTATGAGGAAGAAGAATTTTCAGGTTATCTGGCCTTGGTATTAAAAAACGAAAAAAGAATTACTCCAGATTTTATAGATTATGAAACCCGATCTGAAAGAAGCTGGAGACTCTTTATTGAAGGGCTTATCTCAGAAAAAAACAATGAATTTGGCAAGGCCCAAAAGATGTTTAAAAAATCGATTATAACTGCTGGTATCAATGATTGGGTATATTATCTTTCTTTTTCAAGACTGAATCATATCCAGACAGAGCGTGCTGCACTTTTGAAAGATAAACAGATGTCTGAAAAAACCATTGCAGCCTTTAGACAGAAAGCAAAAGATTACAGAAAATCAGCATCTGAATACAGAAATAATATTTCAACATTGATTCAAAAGTTTGAGTCGAACAAATTCAATTATGAAGAAAAAATACAAATCTATGTCAAGCTTCTTGAGCTGGCACCGGAAAACCGGACGATTGTCGGGATAATTGCCTTTTTTCATGCCACCCACAGTGAATGGCAAAGGGCAATCGACTTCATTGACATCTATTTTAAACAGCCTAGCCGAGAGACTTCTTTAAGCCTCAGCCTGGGATTATTAAAAGGAGGAATCCTGAAGATAATGGGAAAAAACCAGGAATCAATGGATCATTTAATTAAATTTTCAACCCAAACCCTTGACCCCTGGCACAGCATTATTGCCAAGCACCTTCTTTTAGAAACAAAAGAAGAAAAATTAATTAAACTTGCAGGTAAAAAACCTGAAAAATTAATTACCCTGCATACAACTCTGGGCCTGTGGGCAGAAGGGGATCAGAACCAGGAAAAAGCAACTCACCATTACAGGGAAGCCTTAAGTTCATATCTTGATGACTGGAACGAATACGATCTTGCTCTTGGTAGACTCACGCATTTCAGACAATCCAAATGATTCACCACTATAAAAAGCCTTTTATCAAGCCGTTTTAAAGCATTCTCTTTAAGAGTTGTCCCTATCCCTTTTTCTTTTTCTTTTGCTCTGTTCTGTTCTCTCTTTTTGTCTTTGGGTATTATGTTTTTTCTTTTTCTGAAAAATTCTTTCATCTTCTTTTGAATTACCGGTAAATTTTATCCTGCCTGTTTTTTCTCTAAAAAAGAGCTTAATAGGTGTTTTTTCCAATGGAATCATCTGCCTTAACTGATTGAGAAGATATCGTTCGTAAGAAAAATGAACCGCCTTTGGAAAATTGACAAAACAGACAAAACAAGGTGGCTTTGTAGCTACTTGGGTGGCATAGAAAAATTTTAATCTTTTCCCTTTATGCAATGAGGGTTCTGTCCTGTAAACAGCATCCTCAATAATCCGATTCAACACCCCTGTGTTTATCCTGTGACAATATTCTTTGTGTATTTTTACCACTTCATCCAGGATTTTATGACATCTTTGTCCGGTAAGAGCAGAGATTGTCATGGCCGGTGCATAGGATAAAAATTTTGATTTATTCCTTAAATCTTCCATATATTTTTTAATACTTTTGCGTTCCTTATCCAAAAGATCCCATTTGTTTAAAAGGAACAAAGCACCACATCCCCTGTCTTCAGCATATCCTGCAATAGTGATATCCTGATCTGTGATACCCTCATCTGAATCTATCAAAATCAATGCCACATCACAGTCATCAAGACTTTTTAATGATTTGAGGATGGAAAATTTTTCAATTTTCTGTGTGACCTTTCCTTTACGCCTAATACCGGCAGTATCCACAAAAATAAACTGCCGACCTTTATGCTCACATTTAAGCTCTATGGCATCCCGTGTTGTACCGGCCTTTTCATCCACCACAAGACGCTGTTCGCCAAACAGCCGATTGGCAAGAGAAGATTTACCCACATTGGGTCGGCCAACAATGGCAATTTTAATAATAGTATCGTCATCTTCTTTAGCTTGCTCATATTCAGGGAGGGCTTGGACAAGGTCATCTAAAAAATCCCCCACACCAATACCGTGCTCTGCTGAAATCTCATAAAAATGATCAATGCCCAATGAATAAAACTCAAAAAGTTCATCATGCTGTTTGTAGCTTTCTATTTTATTGATCAGGTAAAATACGGGTTTGGACATCCTGCGCAAAAAGTCTGCCAGTTCCCGGTCGTAAGGCGACAGTCCTGCACGACCATCCAAGATAAAAATGAGAACGTCAGCCTGCTCCGCAGCAATTGTCAGTTGCGCTTTAATCTGGGAGGCAAAATAATCATCATCTGTACTTAAAAAACCTCCTGTATCGATAATAGTAAATTCAATATCATTCCATTGTGCATCCTCATAATGTCTGTCTCTTGTCACACCAGGAAAATCGTCAACAAGCGCTTTTCTAGCGCGTGTAATCCTGTTAAATAATGTGGATTTACCCACATTGGGCCGGCCAATAAGGGCCACAACCGGTTTCATATTTTAACCTCCAAAAAATAAACAAGAATAACTTTTATCTTATACAATATATTGAAATATTTATAAATAGGTATGATGCCTAATATTCAAATTGAACTTACCGGGTCCAGGAGAAAAATATGGAACCGATACTCAGGAAAATGAGACTCATTACTACAAGAATGACAATCTCGGAGGAGACCTGTGAAAGGGTAGCACCATCATTAATAATTTTTCTTGTTGCCGATAAAAAATGGGTTAACGGCAACACTTTTGCAACACTTTTAACCCAGGCGGATGTCCCTTCGATGGAAAACCATACTTCTGATAAGAACATCATGGGCCAACAGATAAAATTGATTATCCCATTGGTTAATTCTTCATTTGTTCCCCGGCATGCGATGATCAATCCAAGGGAGACAAGACAAATGGTTCCTGCCAGAAAAATCACGAACGCATCAAAATAAGATCCCTGCATCTTAAAAGAAAATAAAAAATTACATCCAAACCAGACCAGAAATGATGTGGACAGCAAAATCATAACCCGTGATATCATTTGAGCGGTCAAATATTCAAATGCAGTAACAGGGGTTGCCTTAAGCCGTTTTAACACGCCATTTCTTCTGTATTTGACAATGACATAACCCACCCCGAAAAGGGAAGAAAACATGATGTTCATCCCAAGAATACCTGGGAAAAGCCAATCAATATATCTGATCTGCTCCCCTTTGATTTGCTGTTTGATTACTCTTGATGCGAAAATATCTTCAGGTATAACGGCTTCTTTGGCAACCTTTTCCATCACCCATCCTTTGGGTGAAGAATCACTGATCCAATACCTAAGTTTTGGGCCTTTATCTTCCAACAGGATATCAATTTTATGATGCAAAAGTTTGTCAATTGCTTCATCAAAGGTTTCAAAAAGGACAATCTTAATATGGTCATCGGTTTTGAGTTTCTCAGGAATTTTAAGCGCCATGACCGTCATCTTATCGGGGTTAACCGGAAAAACCCCCATCTTAAACTCAGAACTTGAATCGGTACTGAAGATCACACCAAAACCTGCAACAATTAAAAATGGAAAAAGGATATTCCAGCCAAACCCTGCCCGGTCTCGTATAAATTCAAAATTCCTGGCCACAAAGAGCGCCCACATTCGTTTAAAACTCATGATCCTATTCTCTTAAACTCTTACCGGTTAATTTCAAAAAGACAGACTCCAGATTCCAGGGGCAATCCATACCCTTACAATGTTTATCAATAAGACTTTCAGGAGATCCATGTTCAATAATACAGCCTTTATCCATAATGGCTATAGTATCACATAAACTTTGAGCCTCTTCCATGTAATGGGTGGTCAGGATAAGGGTCTTTCCTTTTTTATTCATGTCCCGGATTATTTCCCAGATATGCTTTCTTGCCTGGGGATCAAGACCTGTTGTGGGTTCATCTAAGAATATAAGATCTGGATCATTTAAAAAGGAAAGTCCCAGTAAAAGTCTCTGCCGCTGACCACCTGAAATTTTATTATTCAGTCTCTTTTTAATATTTTCCAGCATACACAAAGAAATAATTTCTTCAACCGGCAAATGTTTATTATAAAAAGAGGCAAATGTCCTCAAGGTTTCTTCCACTGTTAAATATGCCAAAAGCTCCGTGTGCTGGAACTGGATACCGATTTCCTGGTTAAACGTTCTGTCCCTGGCGCCTTGCTTGTAAAAAATATCACCGGAATCCTGGGGAATGATATTCTCCATCATTTCCACAGTGGTTGTCTTTCCCGCCCCATTGGGTCCTAAAAGTCCAAAACAACTGCCAGTGGCAATAGATAGGCAAACACCATCCACGGCAGTGTTGTTATTATATTTCTTCTTGAGGTTTTTAACCTCAATAATATTGGATTTATTTGACATGGATTTATTCAATCATTTTTTTCTAATTAGTGCCTGACCGGAAACCCTTATTTAGGCGAAAAGTTGCCCATATGAAAGGCGCAAGAAATTCTGAAACCGGAGTGTACTACTGTACATGAGGCCAGTTTTAAAATTTGGCAGAGTTTAGCAGCAACGCCGCAGATGGGTGAGTTTTCGTTCAAATACTAATTATCCGGACTTATCTGATAAGTACCATCCAGACGATTCCATATTTCCTCATGCTTTTTATCCAGGATTTCAGATTCTTTATCAAATTCATTCTGTGTTATTTCACCGGTTTTTAATTTTAATTCAATTAAAAACAATTCATTATCATACCATTTATCCGGATCAAAATTATACGTCATATCAGTTAAACCCATTTCATCTAAAATGCTGCAAATAATTCTTCTCTAACCTTAAATCACAATTTTTAAATTGATAAAATTAAATTTGTCCATTACAAAACTTACAACACCAATATGTTCAAATTAAACCAGACATAAAAACCTGCCTATTGACTATTGTCTATTGGCTGGTCAGCTTGATTTCAATCCTTCGATTTTTTCGATAGGCCGCAGGTGTATCTGCTGTATCTATGGGATGGTATTTGCTAAAGCCGGCTGCTGCCATTCTTTTTTCAGGAATACCTTTTTGACTTAGAAATCGAACCACAGAGACTGCCCTTGCAGCAGATAATTCCCAGTTGGATGCAAATTCTTCATTTTTAATGGGAACCCGGTCAGTGTGACCGTCAATGCGTAATATCCAGTTAATCTCATTTGGGATTTTTCTGGAAATCTGCAATAAGGTGTTTGCCATGGTTGTAAGATGGCTGCGGCCCTCTATGCCAAGATTTGCAGCTCCGGATTCAAAAAGAAGGCCTGCCTGAAGAACAAACCTGTCCCCCTGTATTTCTATTGCCGGGTTTTTGCCTAAAATTTTCTGGAGCCGTCCAAAAAATTCTGACCGGTATTTTTGAAGTTCACCTACTTTCCGGGCCAGTGCAATGTTCAATTGCTTGCCAAGCTCAGCAATTTTTTCATCTTTTTTCTGCACCCGTGTCTTTGTCAATGCCAAGGCATCACTGATCATCCTCAACTGGGCCTGAAGTTTGGTGATCTGGTCGGAGAGAAGTGCTACTTCAGCACTGGCACTGGCTGACAGCTGTTTTTCCCGGTCTATTGCTTCTTTCTGGGATTCAAGCACCACGGCAAGAGCCTGGATCCGGATATCCTGTTCCTCAATCTTTTCCTGAGCCAATACCGTCATCTCTTCATGATCCGCAAGTCTTGCCGTCAAAGCCTTTGAACGATCCCTCAAAACCGAAATTTGATAGTCCCTGTCAGAAATGGATAAAGCAAGGTCAGCCACCTTTTGCTCCAGCCCATCCTTAACCTTAGTCAGGGTCATGATATCTTCATTCAGGCTACCAATGTTCAACATCTGCTGTTTTATCTGGGTAGTGTCTTTTTTTGACCGGACTAAATCTTCATTAACCTTGGACATGAGTTCGTCCTTGTCTTCGGATAACCCGATTATGGCATCTGACAACCGGCTTACCTCGCTATTCAACTGACCGGATTTTTCCTTTTCAAGCCCCAAAAGTTCTGCCAGTTCACTAACTTGGTCATGGAGAAGTGCCAGTTCATTTTTCTGGCCGTAAAGCACCTCGCTGAGCAGAAACTGGGCTAAAACAAAGATCATCAGCACAAAGATAACCACCATTAACAGCGCTGACAGGACATCAACATACCCCGGCCAGGCTGTAATAGGATTTGATATGCGTCGCGTTTTGGTTAGCATTGCGATCTCCTGTTATTTCTTCTGGCCCGGGTTATCCCCTGCTGGTTTAATCTGCTGTTTTAACATATGGGCCATGACCTGATTATTTTTATGGATCTGTTTGATCATTATCTTAAGGTGATTGTCAATATCCTGTAACGCTGCAACAGAAAGATTGGCATTTGTTTCTGATACCTCATCAGTTTCCACAAGGTGTGTGACCCCGGTCAACCATTCCTCCATTTCATTGAAAAACCGGTTCTGGGCATGACCCGCCTGAATATCGACAAAACCCAATACCAGGGATCCGCCCAGGCCAAACAGGGATGAACTAAAGGCAGTACCCATTCCCTTAAGCGGTTCTTCAAGCCCTTGTTTTAAGTGGCCAAACACATTGACAAAATCACCGGTTCCCACGTCCAATCCACTGATTACTTGCCCCACAGTACCTATAGTCTGAAGCAATCCCCAAAAAGTACCTAAAAGCCCAAGGAAAACCAAAAGACCGATCATATATTTTGAAATTTCCCTGGATTCATCCAGATGACCGCGTATACCGTCCAGGACCGTATTAAGGGACAGGGCAGACAAACGAAACCGGTCCCGGTGAATCTCTTCCAGGTGTTTGGCAAGGGTAGAAAGCAGTGCAGGCGGTTCAGTAACAGACAGTCCCAGATCACCGGTGCGAAAAATTTTAATCCACTTGATTTCAGGCTCCAGTCTCTGTATCTGGTAGATATTAATGCCAATGCCCACGCATAAAGCTGCAAAAATCAGGAGATTAAACCCCCAGTTTGCCATGAATGCAGCCCTAAGGGGTTCCAATAGTAGGACACAGATGCCTGCCACAACCAGAAGGTAGAGAATTGTCAAAAAAAGATAATGCCGCGGATTTGTCATAAGAGACCTACCTCCTTATTCTAATATATTGTCAAAAAATAGTTTCTCATAATTGTAAACAGTATTTATAGACCAAGCCTATGTGTCCTTTATTTTTCCCATATTAGTTATTCTTGTTCAGACCAATAGTATTTTCACTCCATAGGATTAACATATTGAAAACATGTATTGTTTTGGTGTATCTACTGTCATTATATGAAAATTGTCAAGGGTTAGGATTAAGATGAACATGAAGTAATAAAAGTTTGGGCTACAGCTGACATCTTTAAAAACAATGATGCAATACCGAGGATTTGCCCATGGGCCCATCAGCAAAATAAAAAAGCTCTCAGCAAATTGCTGAAAGCCTTGATAGTCTAAGTGGCGTCCCCAAGGGGATTCGAACCCCTGTCGCCGGCGTGAAAGGCCGGTGTCCTGGACCAGGCTAGACGATGGGGACGCAGTGTTTTTTAAAGTGGTGGGCCGTGCTGGGCTCGAACCAGCGACTCTCTGCTTAAAAGGCAGATACTCTGCCAACTGAGTTAACGGCCCTAAGCCAGTTAAAAAACTTAGATTATCTATATGATTTTAAAAAAAATGTCAATAGCTTTTTAACATTGAATCTTTTTTTTCAGATACATTTCTAAAATTCAATCAAGCAAATCCTGATCTGCTAATTTCAAAAATGCTTTTACGACTTCAGGATCGAATTGTGTACCTGAATTTTCCTTTATGATATCAAAAACTTCATTTTTTCCCATTTTTTTTCTATAAGCCCTGTCCGAATCAATGGCATCAAATGAATCGGCAACACATAAAATCCTCGAAAGTTTGGGGATTTCATCCCCTTTTAATCCACCAGGATAGCCTTTACCATCAAACCGTTCATGATGGTGGCGGATAATCACCATTTCCCGATCCCAAAGTCCCATTTTACTTATGATATCCGCACCAATCACTGGGTGCTCTTTTATCTTCGTATATTCTTCAGGCGAAAGCCTACTGGGCTTTAAAAGGATGTCATCTCTGATACCTATCTTACCTATATCATGAAGGCTTCCGGCAAAACGGATAATATCCAGTTCCTCATCTGTACAGTCCATTTCCTCAGCAATCATATGGGCGTATTTTGCAACTCTTGTGGAATGTTTTCTCGTATACAGATCCCTAACCTCAAGAGCGGTTACAAAAGCATAGAGCGTTGAAAAAAGATTGTCATAAATATTTTCATATAATGCTATATTTTCAATAGCAGATGATGCCTTCCGGGATATAAAACTCATATAGTAAAGATCTTTTTCATTAAAATACTTATCTTTGGTAAATGAAAAAGCACTGGCAATACCGAAAATATTATCCCTTATTTTCACAGGCACTACCATTAATGAATGGACAACATCATCAAGGTTCTTATTTTTCCATGCCTCAGAGATCAGGCAGGGGTTGTGATCCCTTTTCAGGATATCAATGATGAATTTATTTGCCGCTTTTGAAATATCTTTTCCAAATAATGAATGAACCACTTCGTTTTCAATATCACAATGAGAACTCGCAACAAGAGATAAGGATTTATCCTGATCAGAATATATATGAAAAAAAACTTTATCTGCCTTTAATTCCTCAACTCCCAAGTCCACAACTTTATTAAAAATACCATAACTTGAATCAGTTGTTGAGAAATCCTCCATCACCCGGTTCAATGTATTTACTTCCTGGACCCTTTCAAGCAGCTCATTGTTCAGCTTTTTTAACCGTTCCTGCCGTTCAACCTCTTCTTTTAAAATCAGGTTCTCAACAAACAGCTCACGTTCCCTTAAAATTCTTTTAAGCGTTAGCTCCATTTGTTCAAGGTTAACCGGTGTTATCAAATAATCGATAACACCATTTTTTAATGTCTGTATTGTATTATCTAATGATGGATACCCAGTCATGACAACTATGGGGAGAGTATTATCCTTCATCCTGATTTTTTCAGCTAAGTCCAGACCATCCATCACAGGCATATTAATATCTGTAAACACACATCCGATTTTTTCCCTGCTCAAAACGTCAAGGGCTTCTATGCCATTTCCAGCTGTAAAAACCTCATACCCTTTTTTCTGGAAATATTCTTCTGCAACATCAAGGATGACATTTTCATCATCAACCATTAATATTTTAATTGGATCGGTTCTCATCTTTGTTAGTCTCTACCTTTTTATTGTATGGAGTGATTATCTATTGATATGTATATTAAAGCTTTTATTTTATCAACAAAAATCAATCCTTTTTTGCTTCTGACAAAAATGAATATAATTCTAAAATTTCTTGCTAATTTGAAATTATATTCTTGACAAGTATAGATTTCGAGAATATTATACCCGTATTATTCGATTATAAAATATAAAAGAAATGTGAAATGGACAATACAGACCTACAAATTTTAAAAATTCTGCAAAAAAAAGCCAGGGTCCCAAATGTTGAAGTCGCCAGAAAAATCGGGATGGCTCCATCTGCTGTGCTGGAACGAATTAAAAAGTTAGAAGCCCAGGGTGTAATTGAGGGATACGAAGTTCGTCTCAACCCAAACATGTTTAATGGCTCAATGATTGCATTTATCCAAATCAAGGTGACCATGCCGGACCAGCTCATTAAAACCGGTGAAAGGCTTTCTAAAATAGAACAAATTCAGGAAGTACACTTTCTGGCAGGTGAAGACTGCCTAATGGTAAAGCTTCGGGTGGCTGACAATTCCGAACTTGAAACCATTTTAAGGACCCGGATAGCCAATCTTGATATCGTAAAAGAAACAAAAACCTTTATCGCCCTATCCACTTTTAAAGAAAGTGCCAAAATAATGTTACCCGAAATTTTGAAATAAGGAATTTATCACCCATGCCAATGTCAACTTCATATCAAAAAAGACTTTCTAAGATTCTACCACAAATTGTGGACACCTTTGGAACCCCTTTTCATATTTATGATGAAAAAGGAATAAAGGAGACCTGCAGAAAACTTACCACAGCCTTTGAAAACATTGAAGGTTTCAAAGAATTTTTTGCCGTCAAAGCACTGCCAAACCCCTCAATCATGAAAATCATGCAGGAAATGGGATTTGGATTTGACTGTAGTTCCACACCAGAAATTCACTTATCCAGACAGATCGGCAGCTTTAAGGAAGATATAATGTTTACCTCAAATAACACAAGCTCCCCTCAGTTTGAAATGGCAACAAAAAATGACGGGTGTATCCTGAATCTTGATGATATATCCTTGATTTCAAAATTAATTGATATACCCGATCTTATCTGTTTCAGGTACAATCCCGGCCTGCGCCGAAACGGCAACAAAATCATTGGAAGCCCTGTAGAATCAAAATATGGTGTCAGTCATGATCAAATTTTAGATGCCTACACACAGGCCAAAACACTTGGAGTTAAACGATTTGGTATTCACACCATGCTGGCATCCAATGAGCTGGATTATAAATACATGGTCGAAACCACTCGAATGCTTCTGGATATTGTTGAACTGGTCTGCGAAGAACTCGACATTACCTTTGAATTTATCAATATTGGTGGTGGTCTTGGAATCCCTTACACTCCTGATACAAAACCATTTGACCTTGATTCCATGACCAAAGAAATTGTCCAACTTTTTAAAATATTTAAAAACCGCAATGCCTGGGTTCCAAGACTATACATGGAAAGCGGACGATATATAACTGGCCCTCATGGTGCTCTAGTCACATCTGTTATTAATCATAAAAACACATACAGAAAATATGTGGGTGTGGATGCATCCATGTCGGCCCTGATGCGACCTGGGATGTATGATGCTTACCACCATATCCATATTCACGGCAAAAAAGAGTCGGCAGCAATGAAAAAAGTAGACGTGGTGGGCGCTCTTTGTGAAAATATAGACAAGTTTGCCGTCCAGAGAAAACTGCCTGATACTATTGAAGGAGATATCCTGGTTATCCACGATACCGGGGCTCATGGGCATGCCATGGGATTTAACTATAATGGTCACCTCAGACCAAAAGAGTTGTTATTAAGGAAAGATTCAAGTGTTGAGTTGATCAGAAGAGCTGAAACCATGGATGATTACTTTTCAACTCTCACGTTTGAACCCAAAACTCTAAGGTTTTAAAGAAATATAAAAAATAGAAGACCCCAGATGTCAGTTTATAAATTAAATTCAAATATAACTATTGATTAGTGGAAAAATACCCTTTTTGTACTTTAAAAGGGTGTGCACTTAAATCTTCTTTCACCTTAAAATAAATGTCATCGGTATATTGAAAAACTTTGTAATTTTCCCAGGCATTTAAATCTTTCCTGAATATTCTAAAACCGCTATATTTAATATGACAAGTTGTTTTATAGGTATTCCCTCTTAAATAACTGCCGGAAAGTTTTACTTCAGACTCATGATTATCTTTTAAGAACGGAGAATCCCTTATATACCATCCATATTGTTTATATTCATCCTCAGGATAATAGATTGTAGATTCATCCAACAAATCTTTTAATTTTTTCCCGGTTATTTTTTTTGCACCACTTTTGATCACATGTTCCCTTGTGGTAATCTCTTTCCAGTTTTTTAAATCAGTCGATTTTTCAATCTGTGAAATAGTTTTTTGCTCAATAAAATGTATCAAGGCCTGGCTGTAATTTATGTCAAATAAATTTGACCATGCAGACCCATGGCCTGCTAAATTATATGGTCTATCCACAACCATGGTCACAGCTTTTTTAGAAAAATTTTCTGATAATATTCCAGCTTTTTTACCTGTATCATAGGGATCGTTTGAAAAAAAGAAAAAAACAAAATTACCTGTCATTATAGGACTTATAAGTTTTTTAAACTCAATATCCTGTTTTCTAAAATTCCAGCTTTTTCCCTTTGCCCCATGAGCTACAGGAGTGGAAAGTATGTAGTAAACATCAGAGCTGTCAATATAACGAGCAGCATGCAGAATAGACCATGCTCCTCTGGACTGCCCGGCAAAAATAATTTTTTCATATCCTTTTGTTCTGTATTCATTGAATAATTGAAATATATATAATGCAATATCAGGTATCATAAGAGGATCGCGATTATAAAAAGGGATATTGACTTTAGCGATATCATATCCTTTTTTATTAAGTGTCTTCACATATTGAGGAAGTTCTTCATCGTTTAAATCAGGCGGCCACGTATAGGCCGAATATCCTGGAAAATACAAAATGATACCTTTTGCATTCTTATACCCGTATGAAAAACTTTCTAAGGGAAAAACAATCTTTGCTCCCAGAGTTTCATCAGTTGCGATGGGAAATTGATATATTTTCTTTTTGCCCTGAAAAAAAATTTTACACTTTCCATCCAACCCTATTTTATCACAATACTCTAAAACCTCATTATATGCTTTATCTTGAGAACATTCGCCGGAATAACATCTCCAGGACACAGAATATCTCCCATTTTCAGAAACAGCAAAAAACAAAGGTCTTTTAAGGCTTTGATAATCATCGATATAATTTTTAACCACTGAAGGTGAAAGACTAACCGATTTCTCCGCAATCCTGTCCAAACCTATTATCGGACTGATTGTCGAACTAAGGCATGAATGGAATAAAAACATTAACAAGACAAAAAATAAGAACCGAACTTTTTTCATTCTCCATCTCCGATAAAGTATAAAGATTAACACCTGTATGAATCCTTTGACAAGAACAAAGGTGAACTTTAGAATATTGTATTTACTCAAAGTTATCCAAAGCAAAACAAAAATTTTAAACAAAAAATATTGGGGAAAGAAAAAGCTTATTATTTTTACTGTACTTTCATTTAAAATTATTTAATACTTATTACAGTTAAATCCTTTTCACAGGCATGGCAGGAGAAACCAAATGGATCTTAGGGATGTTTGCCCTGATAAGCTGTTGACAGCACAAAAAAGTGTTAAGAAAATTAAAAATGGATCAAGGGTATTTATCGGCACAGGATGTGGTGAGCCCCAAAGGTTGATTAAAGCCATGGTAGAAGATCTATCCATTCAGGATATTGTTATCTATCAAATGCTTTCAGCGACCCTTTCCAACTATGTCAATGATGAAAATTTTCTTTCAAGATTCTCCATAAAACTATTTTTCATTTCCCTTTTAATGCGGCAATCTGCTTTTGAAGGAAAAATTGATTATATTCCTGTTTATCTTTCACAGATCCCTGAAATTTTTGCAAACCATGAAATCGGCCTTGATGTTGCACTGATACAGGTAAGCCCTCCGGATACTCATGGGTATTGCAGCCTTGGAATTTCCGTTGACATTACCCTTTCAGGAATGAAAAATGCAGACCTTGTCATTGCCCAGGTCAATCCCCAGATGCCCAGGACATGGGGAGACAGTAATGTACATATTGATGAAATTGATTATCTAGTAGAACATGATGAACCCATACTAGAATCGCTTCCTGAAATGAAAAATCAAAAGATCGTCGAGAGAATCGGTCATTATGTCAACATGCTTGTGGATAACGGAGCAACACTGCAAATTGGATTTGGCCATCTGCCAGATGCCATTGTCCCCTATCTTTCCGACAAAAAAGACTTAGGTATCCATACACAGGTCATCACAGACGGATTGTTACCTTTATTTAAAAAGAAAGCCATCACCAACAAAAAGAAAACATTCCTCCCGGACAGAGTGGTTGCATCGTTGTGCATGGGTTCTAAAGAATTATATGATTTTGTTGACAACAATCCCATATTTTATTTTAAATCTTCGGAATTTGTAAATGATCCCAACGTCATTGCTAAGAATGATAATTTTATTTCCATCAGTTCTGCCCTTGAGGTGGATCTGACAGGCCAGGTATGTACTGATTCAAAAGGATACCTTTTTTACAGCGGCATTGGTGACCAGGTTGATTTTATCAGGGGATCATCCATGTCAAAGGGCGGATTTTCCATCATCATTATTCCTTCCACAGCTCAAAACGGCAAGATTTCAAGAATTGTCCCACATCTAAGCGAAGGTGCAGGTGTTGCAACCACCAGGGGAGATATTGATATTATTGTTACCGAATATGGTATTGCTGAGATGAGAGGAAAAAGCATCTATCAGAGGGTGATGGAACTTGCCCGGATTACTCACCCGAAATTTAGAAAAAATCTAATAGAAGAGGCAAAAAAAAGACATTATATATTTCCAGATCAACTTCCGCCAACAACTCAGGATCTTCTGTTTTTGGATCGCTATCTTTATTCAAAAAAACTTACCAATGGAAAAAACGTTGATTTCAGACCACTTTTACCATCTGATGAGTTTGAATCCAGGCATTTTTATTATTCTTTGCAGGAAGATTCAATTTACTATAGATTTTTTAACAAGCGAAAAGTTTTCTCAAGGGACATGCTTCAAAAACAATGGGCCCAGGTTGATTACAGGAGAAACATGACCATCATCGGACTGATGCAGTTGGGTAAACGAAAACAGATTGTGGCCATTGGTTCTTATGCTGAAGCCGATACTGATTCTGCTGAAGTTGCCTTTCTTGTTAAAGAAAAGCTCCATGGAATGGGAATTGGGTCATACCTCCTCGAAATTCTTGAATCCATAGCAAAAGCTAACAATTACAAACAATTTATTGCAACTGTCCTGGCTGAAAACCGAAAAATGCTCAATGTCTTCCAAAAAAAATATTCATCTGCTAAATTTTTAAGGAGTGGCAGCGGTGAAGTGGAAGTTGAAATGCCTTTTCAAACACCTGAAGATAAATAGTTAAATCGCTTTCTTGTTATTGGGTACTTCTATATCTTTTTTGACTTTAGTTCTGGGAAATCCCAATAAAAATATTCTTTAATTTCTTCATCAATTGAATTTTCCTGTTTGGAAATTTCAATTTGTCTTAATTCAATTCTCCTGATTTTACCGCTCATGGTTTTTGGAACTTCAGTAACAAACTCTATGATTCTTGGAATTTTAAATTTTGGTAAAATGGTGATGGTATGTTTAAAAAGTTCCAGCGCAAGTTCTCTTGAGGCCCTATAACTTGGATTTAAAATCACATAAGCTTTTACAAGTTGGTATCGGTTCGGGTCTGGAGAACCAACCACTGCAGCTTCTGCCACAGCAGGATACTCCACAAGGGCGCTTTCAACTTCAAAGGGACCGATCCTGTAGTCCGAAGACTTAATCACATCATCGGCTCTTCCCACAAACCACCAATACCCGTTCTTATCAAAGGATGCCCGGTCTCCTGTATAATAATAATTATCAACAAATACTGAACTCATTTTTTCCGGACTGCCAATATACTCTGAAAAAAGTCCAATAGGACGCCATTTATCAAGTTTTACTACTATATGCCCGGCCTTGCCTGGTTCTATTATCTCATTGCCTTCATTATCAGCCAATGCCACATCATACATATAAAAAGGATATCCAAAAGACCCCTTCCGCATTTTTCCTTTCATCCAGGGAGGATTTCCAATCATGGCTGTGGACTCAGTCTGGCCGTAATAGTCCCTTATCTCTATTTTGGTGTGTTTTTTCCATTTTTCAATTACATCAGGATTCAAAGGCTCCCCAGCACTTATGGATTGCTTTAAGCAAGACAGATTAAAAGAGTCAAGGTTCATATTCACAAACATTCTCCAGGCAGTCGGCGGGGCACAGAGAATTGTCACTCCATGTCTTGAAATGGCATCAAGATATTGTTCTCCATCCAAGCACGAAAATTTAAACCCGGTTGTTGTGGCTCCGACATTAAAGGGTGCAAAGAAACTGGACCATGCCCATTTAGACCATCCTGAGGCGCTCAGGTTATGATGAATATCATCCGGTTTTATGCCAATCATTGCTGTTGTGGACAAGTGTCCCACAGGGTAGGATACAGCTGTGTGTCCCACCCTTTTGGGAAGACCCGTTGTTCCTGAAGTAAAAAAGCAGAAAAGCGTATCATTGGGTCTTGTCATTGCAGGCTTAGCTTCAGTGGATTCATTTTTAATCGTATCAATTGGTATCCAGCCTTCCTTTTGTCCTAATACCAGCTTGAGTTTGGGTTCAATATTGGTTTCTTTTAGAGCTTTATCTATCAGGCTTGCAGAATCCTCATCTGCCATGATAACGTTGGGAGGATAAGTTTCAAACCTGAATTCCAATTCTCTTTGGGTCATGGTGATTGCTGTTGGGACACTTACCATTCCTGCTTTAATACAGGCAAGACTGGCAAACCAGATTTCAGGTAAGACAGGGCTCATCATATAAAGATTATCCCCTTTTTCAAGGCCTGATTTATGAAAACAATTTATAAGCTGATTTGCCTTTTTCAATAAGGTTCCATAAGAATACGTTTTAGCCTCAAGCGTATCTATATCTGTCCAGACTAAAGCTTTTTTATCTGGATTCTGACTGGCATGAAGATCTTCAAATATTTCTGAGGCCCAGTTAAAATATTCAGGCATTTCAGTGGTATTTAACTTGGCAAACAATTTTTTTGCGCAACCTTCTTTTTCCAAGGTTTCTTCCATCATATTTAGTTGAATAACCTCTTTAAAAAGCTCTTTCATACCTTTAAAACACTCCTTGCAATCCATTTTAATATTATATATGTTAAGATAGGAACACATGGTGTGTATAATTGATCACAATTATGTTTGTCAAAGTTTTTTTCTAATTTTGTATGAATTTAACAAATAACTCTAAATAAGCTTCCTCATATGACAAAAGATGGTATCACCATCATTCTTGCACCTCTTCAGGGGTATACCGATTTAACATTTCGAAATGTGTTCTCAGATCATTTTTCAGGTGTGGATGAGGCTGTGGCGCCGTTTATTTCAACTATGGGTCAGATGCGGTTAAAACCTTCCAGGATAAAAGATGTGGCACCTGAAAATAATAAGAAATTATTTATCATCCCTCAAATCCTTGGAAATGTTGCAAAGGATTTTATCTTTCTTGCGGATCACCTTTATGAAATGGGACATAAAAAAATAAACTGGAACCTGGGATGCCCTCATTCCAAAATCGCAAATAAAATGAGGGGTTCCGGACTTTTAATGTATCCTGATAAAATTGATGCGTTTCTGGAAAATGTGCTGCCAAAAATTTCAAATACACTTTCCATAAAATTAAGATTAGGCAGAAAATCAAAAAATGAAATTTTCAATCTTTTACCTGTATTGGATAAATATCCTCTGGATGAAATCATTCTTCATCCCAGAACCGGAATACAGATGTATGAAGGGACCGCTGATCATGATGTTTTTGAAAAAGCAATGGACCTCAGCCGACACAGGCTTACTTATAATGGCGACATAACTGATTTAAAGAGCTTCCATATAGTCCAAAATAAATTCCCTGATATCAAAAGATTCATGTTGGGACGGGGACTTCTTTCAAATCCATTCCTTGCAGAAGACATAAATCATATCCTCATAGATAAAAATAAAAATGACCGCCTGAAAAAATTTCATGACGACCTTTTTGACAATTATCAAGCTATATTCTCAGGGCCTGCCCATTTAACAGGACGAATGAAAGGATTCTGGAGATATCTTGGCCCTTCGTTCAAGGATAGCAAGAAACAGCTTAAAAAAATATTTAAAGCGGATTCAATCACAAAATATCAGGACTCAATTAACTCTTTTTTTGAGACAAAACCTGAATTTAATTAAAAAATAGGGGTTTTTACCTATTGAAAACCCATTGCATTTTTTATTATACATATTGAATCATTGGATTTCTTAAATCCGGCTAATATTAAAAGGGGAATAAATGAACAAACTCAAATTGATTGAAGCCACCAAAAACAGGTGCTGTCTGACACAAAAGGAAGCAACTGACCTCGTCAATTTATTTTTTTCAGAAATTGCAACAGCTCTGGCAAAGGGAGACCGAATCGAACTTAGAGGGCTGTGGGCCTTTAACTTAAAAAAATATCAATCCTATACAGGCAGAAATCCAAAATCCGGAAAACTTGTTCAGGTTGCTTCTAAAAAACTTCCGTTTTTTAAATGCGGCAAAGACTTAAAAAAAAGGGCTGATTATCCCCTCAATTAATTTCTACCCTCTTGTTATTTCCCACTTTTTGATAGAAAAATTCAAATCAACACTTGAATATTTTTAATTTTAATTTATTATATGAACCAGATTTAGATTTATTGATTTGTTAATTAACAGTAGTTAGTAACAATGCGTTTAAAATAAAAGTTTTACAAATATAATTTTGGAGGAATAAAAAATGGTTGGACCAACAAAGAATATTCTTTTTGCATCTGATCTTTCTGTCAATATGAAACAGGTCTTTGAGCATGCTGCAACTTTGGCCGTATGCGAGAATGCCAATATCATCGTCCTCCATGTAATGGAAGAAAATCCCCATTCTGAAAAACGAATTCAAATGGCCTTTGGTGAACAATTATATAAAAACTTAAAATCAGAACACATGAGCCAGGCAAGAAACATACTGATCGGAAAAAATGTTGATGCTCTAAAAATACGCCAGGCTATTGCCGGATTTTTTGAAGAAACAAAGGAGAATGAAGACTCTTCTGAAAATAATACCTTGATTTCAAAAATTCTTGTGGCTGAAGGTCGTTCCATTGCAGAAGAAATAACATTCACGGCTAAAGAAGAGAGCTGCAACCTTATCGTTATAGGATGCAGTCAGCAAGGAATGCTGGCAGAAGCAATGGGAGATAATGTTGTCAGAAAAGTATTGAAAAGATCCCAGGTTCCGGTTTTTGTCGTTCCTTTTTTGGGTGAATAAGGCCCATCAAAGACAAATTTTTTTAATATGGGCAAGGTATGTATCCATTCCTTTTAAAAAAATATCATTATGATTTGCCTCTTTGATCTCTAAAAGTGTTTTATCCCTTGAAACACATGCTTCAAAAAGTGCCTGGCCATCTGAAAATGGAATAATGTGATCAAACTGGGCATGAATCAAAAGCAAGGGTTTTGAAAATGTCTTAATTTTATCTATATTTTCAAAACCATGTTCTTCCTTAAAACCAATAGCTTCCGTATTAATACCAAGCTTTTTCAGCAAGGGTACAACCCAGGCAAATCCACTTTCAATAATCAGACATTTAAAATCATTTGCCCGGGTGCTGCAAAGTTCAATTGCAGAGGCACTACCCAAAGATCTTCCCATAACACAAAGGGAGCCGGTCAATTTCATATTTGCCATATAAGCCTGGACAAAATCAAAAATACTAAGGCAATCTTTCATCATTGACGTAGCAGAGGCTGTGCCCGTGGAACTTCCATATCCCCGATAATCAACTATAAAAAAATTTAATCCCTTATCATTAAACAGGCTTCCTATATCATCGTAGTCTGATACAATTTCTCCATTGCCATGAAAAAAAAGAATTACAGGTGCATCATTCCTGACAAAATGAAAGGATGCTCCCACCTGAGCACCTCCATCAACCGGTATTATTATATCATCCCGGTTATTTCTTGCCTGCCTTAAGCTGTCCTCAAACCGAGGGTGGAAAAGATACTTCAACACAAAAGGTTGATCTAAAATTAATAAGTTTTTCAGGCTGTTTTGCATCATATCGATCTCCTTTTTTCTCAGGGAATCATTCTCTATAATTCTCTATAATTCTCTATAATTCTCTATAATTCTCTATAATTATTCTTTGCCTTGTTCTTTGCCTCTTGCAAAGGTCACACCTATTCCAATAGCTGAAAGGATAGCGCCCATTAACATTGTTTGTTTAAAACTGCTCATAAAAAAAATGTCCATTGCCGGCAAATAATTTTCAAGGCTTGAGCCATTTGTAAGTGTTGAAAAAGCAGTGGTAAAAATTAAACCCGCCAGAGCTACCCCGACCACCATACCGATGTTCCTGGCTGTAGCTACAGTCCCTGATGCAATTCCTCGTCTTTCAGATTTCACACAACTCATTATGGCTGTATTGTTGGGAGGCACATAAAGTGCTGTTCCAATTCCAGCAAGGGCAATCCTCCACAAAATTGATAAATATCCCATTTCAGGATCCAGTGTCATTAAAGAAACAAGTGACAATGTCAAAATACTCATACCTGCCACGCATAAATATTTTGAACCGAATTGATCATATACCATTCCAGACACAGGACTTAGAACCAAAAGGAATAAAAAAGGAACAATCATTATTAAACCTGTTTTTGATGCAGAAAAACCACATGGATATGTCAGGTAAAACGGCATCATAAAAATAATAACAAAAAGAGCTGCAAATAAAATTGCCGAAGAAATCACTGGAAATACAAATAATTTAATTTTTAAGAGTTCCATATCAAACAAGGGAAAGTCTGATCTCTTCTCATTGCCCATAAAACCGATACATGCCAGCATAAAAAGCCCTGCAAATGACAGGGAGGGGATTGAAATCATACCCCACTTGGACATTTGTGTTAAAAAAATGATCAGGGTGGATAAAATAATAATCAATAAAATGCTGCCTGTTTTATCCATTGGTTCTTCTTTTTTCCCAGCCTGTTGAGATCCTTTTAAAACAAACATCCCACCTAAGGCGGCAGCGATCCCTATGGGAATATTAATATAAAAAATATACCTCCAGGAAAAATACTCAAGAAGTACCCCCCCAACAACAGGACCTGTTGTAAGCCCTGCAGCAACTACAGCGCCTATCATTCCAAGTGCTTTTCCCCGTTCCTGCGCAGGAAATACATCTACAATCATGGCCGGCGAACATGCCATTAGCATGGATGCCCCTATCCCCTGCAATGCCCTGGAAATAATTAATAATTGAGGGGTTTGGGCCATACCACATAGCCAGGACCCTGCCACAAATATTGTAAACCCAAGAACATATATAGGCTTTCTGCCTTTAATATCAGAAAGCCTGCCAAAGGTTAAAAGCAAAGAAGAAACTATCATTAGATAAATTAATACAACCCATTGAATTGTTGTAAGATCTGTCTGAAGATCCTGCATCATATATGGCAAGGCAACATTAACGACACTGGAATCCAGTGTTGACATAAAAATTGAAGTTGCAACAAGGAAAAAAATCTTCCATTTATTTTCATATGAGCAAGGCATAATTTTAGTCCATTCTTTTCGTTAGGCTAAGATTATGTTATATGAAACCTATTGACAAGAAAAATCAAACCCTATGAGGAGTCTATGACTGCTGTTAATGACATTGTCTTAATCTATCTTGAAGATGCGCCCGTGTTTTTTGCAAGGGTTGAGAGTATCCTTCCGGATGCCAAGAAAAACTGGTACCATATCAAATTGTTAATGCTTAATATACCTTTGAAGGTGGTTACATGGATTTTAAAAGATGATTATATAAATGGCAGTGAATTCCATATGAACGGTCAGAAAATGAAACTGGAAAAAGTTGAATGCCCTCCTGAAGATTTGCCATTAAAAAGGATCCAAACCCCGTCTGATAAAAAAATTGTTAAAGATAAAGGGACTAAAAAAAAGACCCCGTCCAAAATCATTTCCTTTTCCGACTTAAAAAAGAAAAATGAACCAGAATCAGGATAGAATTTTATCTGCCTCCAGAAGAACTGATATCCCGGCCTTTTACATGGACTGGTTCATGGAGCATATCAAACTAGGCTTTTTCAACGTAAAAAATCCTTTCACAAAAACCATCAAGAAAATTGATGTGTCCAATGATTCGATTCACTCCATTGTATTCTGGTCAAAAAACTATGATGCATTTATCAAGGCTAAGGCTGGTGAAAAATTAATACAACTTGGATTCAATATATTTTTAAATTTCACAATAAACTCTGAATCCCATTTACTTGAGCCAAATCTACCCCTCTTAAAAAAAAGATTAGAACAATTAAACAGACTTGTTTGCCTTTTTGGGCCCGAAAAAATATCCTGGCGGTTTGACCCTATTTGTTTTTATAAAACCAGTCCTGACAGCCCAATAAAAAATAATTTTTCCGATTTTCCCGATATTGTTCAAAAGATTACAGAACTTGGCATTAAAAAATGTGTTACCAGCTTTTTTGATAATTATAAAAAAATTCAGACAAGACTTAAATGGATCAATAAAAAAAAACTATCATCTATTTTTTTTATTGATCCGTCCTTGGATAAAAAAATCAAAGTAATTCACCGGATGGAAACGCATTTAGCAAACGCTGGCCTAACACTTAATCTGTGTTGTGAAAAAGAAGTATTCTCAAATCTTGGCCCCCATACCCGGGTTTTGGAAAACTCCTGTATCAACGGGCACCTTTTAAAAACTCTTTTTGGGGGAAACCCTGAGATTAAAAAAGATTATGGTCAACGCTCTAAACTGGGGTGCCAATGCACAAAGTCCATTGACATAGGATCATATGCAGATCACCCCTGTTTTCATAATTGCCTTTTTTGCTATGCAAATCCCCATATAGACACCACCCTTAAAAATAGTTTAAGATTTAATGAAAATTAAAAAATTAAAAATTTGCGGAAAAACTTTCTTAGCCCCCCTTGCAGGAATCACCAACCTGCCGTTTAGACTTCTTGTAAAAGAATGTGGTTGTTCGGTTGTTTGCTCTGAAATGGTCAGTGCCAAAGGGATTTTTTATAATTCTGAAAAAACCTTAATACTTCTATCCTCAAAGGAAAAAGAACAACCACTGTCAGTTCAGTTGTTCGGATCTGATCCAGATTCCCTTGCAAGAGCTGCAAAGGTTGTGGAAGATCTGAAAATTGCCGATATCATCGATATTAATTTTGGATGCAGTGTGAAAAAAGTGGTAAAACAGACCGCCGGGGTCGCTCTTATGAAAGAACCCCAACTGAGCAAATCCATTTTGTCAGCTGTGCGAAAGGCAATAGATCTGCCGCTGACAATAAAAATCAGATCTGGCTGGGACCATACCGGACAAGATGCATTCAAGATAGCACAGATCGCACAGGATGCAGGGGTAGATGCTATAACCCTGCATCCCAGAACGGCAAGCCAAGGATTCAAAGGCAAAGCAAACTGGGATTTAATCAAAGTTTTAAAACAGCAGTTATCCATTCCTGTTATTGGCAATGGAGACATTAACACGGCTGAAGATGCTCAAAAAATGGTTGCGCTTACCAAATGTGATGCCGTTATGGTGGGGCGCGCTGCAATGAAAAATCCCTTTATCCTATCACAGATCGATGATTTCCTTGAGTCAGGATCTTATCAGACCCCTTCAAATTACGAAATATTCAGAACAATGGAGAGATTGACTTTGATGTATGTGAATTATTTTGGTGAAAAGCCTGCCTGTCGAATGCTTCGAAGCAGGCTTTCATGGTTTGTAAAAGGCTTGCCTGGATGTTCAGCCTTCAGGGCTAAACTATCTTGTATCCAAACAAAAAATCATGCCCTGGATCTGATCAACGAATTTGAAGTCAAAATCGCATGATTTTTTTATTCTTTTTCATAAACTGCCGTTGCCAGCGAACTGACCCCCCCCCTGGGGGTGAATTCGCCGGTGACTTCCATTCGCAAAGGCTTTAAAACCTGAACCAGGTCATCCAGAATTCTGTTGACCACATGCTCATAAAACATACCAACATTTCTAAATTGTAATAAATAGTATTTTAAAGATTTGAGTTCAACAATGGTCTCATCCGGTCTGTACTTTATTGTGATGCACCCGTTATCCGGAAGACCTGTCATCGGGCATACCGACGTATATTCCGGTTGCCTGATAATGATATCAATACTCCGTTTGGATTTATAGGCATAGGGTATGGGCTCTAAAAGATCGGTCTTGACAATACTTGGATCTTCAATTTTATAAGGTATCTTATAGGTTTTATTTTCAATCATTTTGATATTTTCCTTAATTTTTTATACAAAATTTTCAATTCGTCGATTTTATCATAAAGGAATAATAGTTTCAAACCAATAAAGACAGTGAAAAGGTGCATCTGTATACCTATTTTTCAAATCGTAAAAAAAATCACAAAAAAAAGGCTTGACAAGCGTCCGAAAAATAAGGATAAATAGAGTATCGGAATATTTTGCTGACGATTAAAGAATGTTTCGAAACTTGCATGAAAAATCAATAAGTTGAAAAATTTAAACGCTTTTATCAAATTTAATAACGCCATTTTTGGTATTATTAAAATATCCCAAGGAGGATATGAACTAAATGAACGATTTTTTACAAAGCCTACGTAATGGCCAGGCTGGAAAACCGCGTACACCCAAAACTCGTAAAAACACTGATAATTCTTATCATTATACCAGCAACCCCAGATTTCATTCCTATGGCGGATATCAGAATAATAGAAACCAGGGCATGAAACGTCCCCCTTCACAGCATCAATCCGGGAATCAGTCTCCCAGTGATGAGATCTCAACAACATCCATGCTGACAGACGCAATTGAGAACTTAAGCAGTCATGTTGAAACCATGGCCAAAAATCAGGATTACTTGATCAGTATCCATGAAAGAACTGCAGATATGATAGAGAGGCAGGCCATTGCCATTGAAAGAATTGTCGATCATCTGAATATCGCTCCCAGTCATACGACAGAACAAGAAACAAAACCCCGGAAAGACAATGCTCCAGAAAAAACGTTTGCCCATGACACCTCCCAAAAGCCAGAGCTTGACATAACTGAACCCATTACAACAGTTACAAAAAACACAAAAATCGAACCGGTTAAAGAACCGGCTAAAGAAAAGGTTGAGACTATCCAACCCAAAAAACCTGTTATTCGAAGAAGAAAAAAAGTGGTGGCAAAAAAGAAGGAAGAGGCAATTCCAAATGACAACAAACTTCTAAGCCGTGACGCTGTCATGGATATCATCCATAGTATGAGAGCCAAAGGTGATACATTTGACATGGTTGCAAGTCGGTTGGTTGAATTGGGCCAACCCACCTTTTCCGGACGTGGAGAATGGCACGCACAGACAATTCACAGGCTCTGCAACAAAAAATAAGTTCATTTTTCTCTAAAAGAAAACAGCGGACAGGAAAATTCCTCTCCGCTGTTTATTGTTTTATAGAGGCCATATACTCTTCCCATTCCCATGGAAGGAGCTGATTTTTTTTCGTATTACATTCTTTACAGCATGGCACTACATTAAATTTTTCAGACTTCCCGCCACGGGCTAAAGGAATGATATGATCCATGGTAAGCTCTTTTGGCAAAAAAATATTTTTACAATACTGACAAATCCCTGAAGAACGCTTTCGCTTCCACCATTGACTGGATCGCAACTTTCGTGCTCTTTCCCGTTCTTTTTTTAAAAACAATTCCTCGGGGAGAATAGAGGACTGATCCATGTTCTTAGTAACCAAACTCATCTAAAAGTCTTGAATTGTCTACCCAATTTTTTGTCACTTTTACAAACAATTTTAGCAGCACCTTTTGCCCGGCCATTTGTTCAATGTCTTTTCTTGCTTTTGTTCCGATTTGCGACAGCATAGACCCTTTTTTCCCGATGATGATACCCTTTTGAGAATCACGGATGACATGAATGCTTGCATGTATGACAATTAACTTTTTTTCCACCACAAAGGAATCCACAGTCACAGCGCTTGAATAAGGGATCTCCATCCCTGTCAATCTAAATACTTTTTCCCTGATAATCTCTTTAACCATAAATTTTTCCGACACATCTGTAAATGTATCTTCAGGGAACAACCTGGGACCTTTTGCCAATGATTCTTCGACCTCTTCAAGTATGTTTTTTACCTGGATATTATTTTTAGCTGAAACCGGAATAATGGCTTTAAAGTCACTCAATTGCTGGAATTCCTCAACCAGACGATATATCTGTGCCTTTTCCACCAGATCAATTTTATTCAACGCAAGAATAACAGTCTTAGGTGTTTTTTTAAGTTGCGATAGGATCAGTTTCTCTGCTGAATAATTTCTTGATGAGGCATCTACCATAAAAAGGATTACATCTACATCTTCCAGGGCCAACATAGCCTGGGCAACAATTCTTTTGTTCAACAAGGTTGTACTCTTATGAATTCCCGGCGTATCTATGAAAATAATCTGGGATGTCGGACTGTTCAGAATACCCAGGATTCTATCCCGGGTAGTCTGGGGTTTTTTAGAGGTGATGGAAATTTTCTGACCCAGTACCTGGTTCAGCAAGGTGGATTTCCCTGCATTGGGAGCACCTATGATTCCGACAAATCCTGATCGAAAGTTATCTTCATTTTTCTTATTCATCATACCCGCCCATTAAATTCTCAATTTCTTCTATAATAGTATCTCTTCCCTTTTTTGTTTTGGCTGAAAAAACAATAACATTGTTTTTCCCCCGGTTCATTTGGGAACAAATTGATGAAAGCCTTTTTTGCTGCTTTGTTTTTGACAATTTATCAGATTTTGTTAAAATAACCAAATATGGTATTTCATGGGCTTGTAGCCAATCCATCATATCAAATTCTTCTTTTTCCGGATCTCTTCGAATATCAATCAGTAAAATCAACCCTAAAAGGTTTTGGCGGTTTGAAAGATACAGATTAACCATTGGTTGCCACTGAGACCTTATTTTTTTGGATACTTTGGCATAACCATACCCTGGAAGATCCACAAAAGAAAGATTCTCATTGATCAAAAAAAAATTGATCAGCTGGGTACATCCAGGTTTTGAACTTGTCTTCACCATATCCTTTCTTTGGATCAGTGTATTGATCAAAGAAGATTTTCCAACATTGGATCGACCCGCAAATGCTATTTCCGAAAAATTATATTCAGGGTAGTGGGATGGTTTTACTGCACTTTTTATAAACTCTACTTTCTTAATTATCATGACAGATCTTTTAAATATCTTTGGATTCGATCAAGACCATTTTTCAAATTCTCCATGGAATTTGCATAGGAAAACCGCAAATACCCTTCACCGTTTGCCCCAAAATCAATACCGGGAGTAACCCCAACATGTGCTTTTTCCAGTATATCAAGGGCAAGGGCATATGAATCATTTGAAATATGTTTTGCATTGGCAAATACATAAAATGCGCCTGTTGGCGCAATAGTAATCCCAAGACCCATCTGTTTTAATCTTTCTATGACATAGATACGGCGTTTATTGTATGTCTCTCTCATAATCTGGGTTTCTTTATGGGCATCTTTTAAGACTGCAGCACCGGCAAGCTGAACAACAGAATTTGCACAAATGAAAAAATTTTGTTGAAGGATCTGCAACGCCCTGACAAATTCAGGCGGGGCTATCAAATATCCAAGACGCAGGCCGGTCATGGCAAAAAGTTTTGAAAACCCATTCAATAAAAAGGCCTTGTCTGTAAATTCATAGATTGAATGCTCATGGCCTTCATACACAAGCCCATGATAAATTTCATCTGAAATAATATAAAGATTGTTGACCTCTGCAATATCCACAATCTGCTGCATTCTTTCTTTTGGAATTACATTTCCCGTTGGATTGGAGGGGGAATTGATAAATATTCCACGGGTTTTAGACGTAATTTTCTCTTTTATTGCTTCAGGCGTATAAACAAAACCTTCTTCTTCAAACACCGGGACTGTCACCGGAACCCCTTGAACATAATTAATGAAATTTGCATAACAGGCATAATGGGGATCGGAAATGATAATTTCATCCCCGGGATTTACAAGAGCGGAAAACAGCAGCAGCATTGCCGGAGAAGTGCCCGAAGTCACCAGGATCTGACCCGGATCAATAATCGTGTTATAGGTTGTTCTATGATACTCGCTAATGGCCTCCCGCAGCCGGATATCGCCAAGACTGTGGGTATAGTGTGTCTCATTTTTGCAAAAAGCTTCGATACTGACCTTATTGACGCACTCTGGCACATTAAAATCAGGCTCCCCGATCTCCATATGGATGACATCAATACCGGAAGCTTCCATTTTATGGATTTTTTCCATGATTTCCATGACAATGAAAGGCGTTATCTTTTCACATCTATCTGCAGGCTTCATTTAAAGTACCTTGTTTAAAGGGTATTCAATAATACCTTCTGCTCCAGCTTTTAAAAGCAGTGGAATCATATCCCTTACCAACCCTGTGTCAATAATGGTTTCCACGGAATACCAGTCGGATTGATACAAGGATGCTATGGTGGGCGCATTAAGGCTGGGAAGAAGAGACACAACCTTTGCAATTTTATTTTCAGGCACATTCATCTTTATTCCCACCAGCTTATCAGCAAGTAAAGCTGCCTGCAACAACAAAGCGATCTGTTCAATTTTTTCCCTTTTCACAGGATTTTGCCAGGCTGTCTTATTTGCAATCAACTGAGTATTGGTTTCCATGACTTCATGGATCACCCTTAAATTATGAGCCCTTATGGTGCTTTCTGTTTCCGTGATCTCCACAATGGCATCTGCAAGTCCTGAAACAATTTTGGCCTCTGTGGCACCCCAGGAAAATTTCACGTTTACATCGATATTCCGGTCTTTAAAAAACCGTTTTGTAAACTTTAAAAGCTCTGTTGAAATAGTTTTGCCTGTCAGGTCCTCAAGCGTTTTTATTGGAGAATCATTAGCAACGGCAATCACCCATCTTGCAGGGCGCGCACTGACCTTGGAATAGATAAGATTGGATACCACGTGGACATCGGATTCATGCTCGGCGATCCAGTCAAGACCTGTCAGCCCGGCATCAATGATTCCACTTTCAACATTTATGGACATTTCCTGGGCACGGCACAGGGCACACTCAATAGTATCGTCATTAATATCTGGAAAATAACTTCTCCCTTCAATATTAATCTTCCACCCTGACCGTTTAAAAAGATTCATGGTTGCATTCTGAAGGCTTCCCTTTGGAATCCCTAATTTTAATATTTTTTCCATTATTTATATACCTCTTTTGGATCAAAAATTTTAAATCCTATTACTTTCAATTTATCTATGACAACTTTTGAAAAAAAACAGCTTTTATATCCTTTGTGACAAGCTGCACCACCCACCTGATCAACTTTTAAAAGGATGGTATCATTATCGCAATCCACAAAGATTTCTTTTACAAGCTGCACATGACCGGATGTTTCCCCTTTTTTCCATAAGACATTCCTTGACCTGCTGTGATAAATGGCTCGGCCACTTTTTAAGGTCTCTTCAAAGGCCGTTTTATTCATATAAGCCAGCATCAGGACTTCATTGGTTTTATAATCCTGAGCAATGACTGGAATCAATCCATTATTTTTTTCAAAATCAAGTTCTATCATGACATGTAACAATTCCACTAGTATGTTATTTTAAAACCTAATTAAATACCCGGTATTGTTAAAAAAGTCAAATTTTAAAAATTGTAACCCATCCGGCTGACTATGTGTCCGATGTCATAATTAGTGTTTGAACGAAAACTCACCCATCTACTGCGTTACTGCAAAAGTTTGCCAAATTATAAATCGGCCTCATGTACAGGAGTACACTCCGGTTTCAAACTTTCTTGCGACTTGTATATGGGCAATTTTTCACCCAAACACGGGTTTCCGGTCAGGCACTAATTATTCAAAAATTATCATACAAGGGGACTCGTATAAATCAGGTCAATGATATTTTGCAATTCTATTAGTATTGCCATCCATCAACTTATCTGATAAGAACCTTAAAAAAAATCATAAATTTTGAATCATATTCCAGGATGTTATGCCAAAAAGAAAAAGCAAATCCAATGTGTTGAAAAAACGAAGCAAAAAAAAGGAAAAAAGCCTTGTTCGTTTCCTTTTCAAATGGTTTTTTATTTTATTTATATTTTTAACTTTTTTGGGATGTGCAGGACTTGCCGGGCTTTACTATTATCTTAGCCAGGATTTACCGAAGATGAACACCTTAAAGGATTACCGACCTGCAACTGTTACCAGTGTCTTTTCCGATGATGGAAGGAAAATCGGAGAATTTTATGAAGAACGAAGAATTGTCATCCCTCTTTCTGAAATGCCAAATAACCTTATCAATGCTTTTGTTTCCGCTGAGGATTCAAGGTTCAGGGAACACCCCGGTATTGATATTCTTTCCATAATGAGGGCTTCTATAAAAAATTTCAAGGCAGGCACTATTGTCCAGGGAGGATCCACAATCACCCAGCAGGTCACCAAATCCTTTTTGTTGACCCCGGAACGTACCTATAAAAGAAAAATTAAAGAAGCAATTCTTGCATACAGGATTGAAAAAAAATTCACAAAAGATGAAATTCTTTTTCTTTATCTGAACCAGATATACCTGGGCCACGGGGCATATGGTGTAGAATCGGCATCTGAGAATTATTTTGGTAAGCATACAAAAGACCTCAACCTGGCAGAATGTTCAATGCTGGCAGGCCTGCCGCAGGCACCCAGCAGATATTCCCCTTTCAGGTTTCCCGATCGGGCAAAACAGCGTCAGATTTATGTTTTGAACCGGATGAAAGAAGAAGGTATTATTACAAATCTTGAGGCCACAGAAGCGATTGATTTAAAACTGGATATAAAACCTCGAAAAAACTGGTTTATTGAAAGAGTCCCTTATTATACAGAGCATGTCAGGCGATATGTAGAAAAAAAATACGGCAGAGATGCCTTATTCAATCAGGGACTTCAGATCCATACAGCCGTCAATATTGAACTCCAGAAAATCGGTAGGAATGCTGTAAAAAAAGGATTAATTGAACTTGACCGGCGAACTGGATATCGCGGTCCTTTAAGAAATATCCCGGACACTGAAATAGAAGATTTTTGTGCTAAAATTTCAGATAAAATAGGGAATACACCCCTGAACAAAGGAGATACCTATGAAGGGGTGGTATTAAGTGTTGATGATAAAAATGGGAAAACCCTTGTCAGGGTAGGGAATTTTCATGGTATCATAAACCTTAAGACCATTACCTGGGCTCGAAAACCTGATTATGAAGTAGCCTATTATAAAATTAAAATCAAAAAGCCTTCCAAGGTATTTAAACCCGGGGATATCATCCTGGTTAAAGTTCTAAACGAAATAAATGAAGACAAAAAAATAGATCTTTCCCTTGAACAGGAACCTGTTGCACAGTCTGCATTATTAAGTATTGAAGCGGAAACAGGCCATGTAAAAGCAATGATTGGCGGGCGCGATTTCAAAAACAGCCAGTTTAATCGAGCATATCAATCCAGACGCCAGCCGGGAAGCGCCTTTAAACCAATTATTTATGCTGCTGCCCTTGATAAGGGATACACTGTTGCCAGCATGATCATGGATTCCCCGGTTGTTTACGAAGACACTGAACGTGATCATATCTGGAAACCTAAAAATTCTAAAGAAAAATTCTTTGGTCCTACCCTATTCAGAAAAGCCCTTGTAAAATCAAGGAATATCGTCACCATTAAAATTCTACAGGATCTAGGGACAGAATATATTATTGATTATGCCCGAAGACTTGGTATCACATCGGAAATCAGTCAGAATTTATCCATTGCACTGGGATCATCCGGACTTTCTTTGCTATCACTTGTTAATGCTTATTCTGTTTTTTCAAATCTTGGTTACCTTATTGAACCTGTATTCATAACAAAAATTTTTGATCGTGACGGCAACCTTTTGGAAACTTCCAAACTGATCAGAAAAAAAGTAATTGATATGACAACGGCTTATATTATGACTAATATGATGGAAAGTGTCGTAAAATCTGGAACTGGCTGGCGAGTCAAAGCCCTTAAACGCCCAGTGGCAGGCAAAACCGGAACAACGAACAATCTTTTTGATGCCTGGTTTTTAGGATATACACCCCAATACACAACAGGAGTCTGGGTGGGGCTTGACCAGGAAGCCCCTCTTGGAAGAGGGGAGAACGGCTCAAGAACTGCAAGCCCTATCTGGCTTGAGTTTATGAAAAACGCTCTGGAAGGCAAACCTGCCAAAACCTTTAAGGTTCCTGAAGGCATCGTTTTTGCCAAAATTGATGCAAAAACCGGGCTGCTTCCCATTGAAGCATCTGAAAAGACAATATTTGAATGCTTTAAGGAAGGCACCCTGCCGACGGAACATACCCCAAAACCAAATACTGCTTCTACTTCCGAAGATCTTTTTAAAGAAGGAATTTAAAAGGATATAAAATCAATCCTTATTTATTTCTATCTGGTTTAGCGGGATCATTTCATCCCGACGGATTAAAAAATCAAATTCTGAATACCTCTGGCTCAACCTTTTCAAATTTATATTTTTATTACCCCTTAATCGTGATTCTGATTTTGGATTCACGCTTAAAATAATTTCCCTGGATCCCACGCCCCCCTTGTAGAGATCTATCTCTTTACAGACAAAATCATATAAAATTTCAGAATAAACCAGATGACCAAAGGCAGGATGCCATGGACCGGCAAGCAACTTTGTTTCATCTTCCATAATGTCGGAAGCCTGAAGCCCCACGCGAATCACTTTGATGTCTGCAGCTTTAAATATACCAACCATTATTTTCACAAGGCTGATACTTTCTTCAAGACTCAAAGGCGTATATCTGCCTTGGCAATACCAGTGTTCCAAAAGGCTGCCCTTTAATACCATTAAAGGATAAATCCTTGCAAAATCCGGGGCAAGGAGTGCCACCTTTTTTGTACTTTCAAACAAAGATACTTTAGTATCGCCAGGCAATCCCACCATGACCTGGACACCGATTTTAAATGAATATTCTTTCAAAAGACCCATGGCCTTTATCGTATCCATGCTGGTGTGACCCCTTTTTGATCCTAAAAGTACCTCATCGTTCATGGATTGAACACCCAGCTCCACGGCAGATATATTGTAGGGTTTTACAAGTTCCAGTATAGCGCGGGTAATGGTATCCGGGCGGGTGGAAAATCGTATACCATCAATTTTTTTTCCCTTAATATAGGGCTGGATCATATCCAGCAATTGAATGATACTATCATGAGCCAAACCTAAAAAATTACCTCCGAAAAAAGCTATTTCCACCTGCTCCCGCTTGCCTTTATACTGTAAATACTGATTTACAATATTATGAATCGTTATTTTATCCGGCATTTTTGATTCTTGACTGGTAATAATAGATTGATTGCAGAACGCACATTGATGAGGGCACCCGGAATGGGGAATAAATACAGGAATAACAAGGGGATTTTTTACCTGAGCCATTATTAAATCCTCTAATCAAACCATCAGGGATTTATTTTTTTTAACATCTTTAAAGCTTTTTTTGCAGAATCCTGTTCTGCGGCTTTTTTAGTTTTTCCAAGGCCTTTTGAATGAATATCAAAAATATTTAAACTTATTTCAAAGATTTTATCATGGTCAGGGCCGATCTCATTGAGGACTTCATACTGAGGTGTTGTTGCATCATGTTCCTGAACAAATTCCTGTAACATGCTTTTATAATCTATAATCTTTTCATTAGATATATTTTTTTCAAGGGTCTCTTTGAAAAGATCATGAATCAGCTGATATGTAATATCAAATCCGGCATCCAGATAAACAGCTGCGATAACAGCCTCATAGGTATCTGATAATATGGAGTTTTTATCGAATCCACGAGAAAAGGCTTCTCCTTTTCCAAGCCTGACAAACCTGCCAAGATCAATCAACCGCGCCATATCAGCAAGTGCAGACTCACTGACAAGATTGGCTCTTAATTTAGAAAGTTCGCCTTCATTTTTTGATGGGCCTTTTTCCATCAGCAAATGTCCTATGCATAGCCCTAAGACAGCATCGCCTAAAAATTCAAGGCGCTCATTATCGCAAAGACATGACCCCTGGTTTTCATTTAAATAAGAGCGATGGCACAATGCATTATTCAACAATGATTTATCTTTAAATAAATACCCTATATTATTTTCAAGAATATTTAACTGTGACCATTGTCCTTTAATTTCTTCCAACTCAAGGGTTAATGCTTTAAACACAGAATAATCAATATTCAGGTTATCCATACCCGAGCCAAGGTGAACACCTTTGTTAAACAATCCATGGAAATCCGAACCTCCTGTCATCATAAGCTTTTTTTGACTTGCAAGTTCTTGATAAAAAGATGTCATTGGATCATCATGATCTGTGTAATAAACCTCTATTCCGGCAAGACCATCGGCCATCAGGGCATCAATAAAGTTTTCTATCTGATGGCTTTTATTAAACCTTAACAGACCAGGATGCGCCAGAACGACAATCCCGCCTGCCTGCCGAATTATTTGAATTGCCTGTCTGCAGGAGACCTTATATTTATCCACATAAGCAGGCATGTCTTTCCCAAGATACTTGTCAAAGGCTTCTCTAAAGGTTTTGACATATCCCTTTTCCTTCATGAACTCTGCAATATGGGGGCGACCTGTCTGATCTGCGCCAAATCGATTCTCAATCTGGTGGATGGTTATATTGAATCCCAGGCGCTTTAACTTTTCAATGATTTTTGGATTTCTCTGGGCGCGGGCTATTTTTGCATCATCTAAAATTGCATTAAGATTTTTATCATAAATACTGAACCCATACCCCAGAAGATGGACACTTCCAACTTCCCTGAACCCGGATGGCGGCTCACAACTGATTTCAACTCCTGTAATAAATTCAGGAGATGGGGGCAATGGATATTTTAAAATTTCCTTAACACCGTCTATGGTATCATGATCTGTTATTGAAATGGCCTGGACCTCAAGTTTTCTGGCCAAGGCCATAATTTCTAAAGGGGGAAATGACCCGTCTGAAGCTGTAGAATGTACATGAAGATCTATCAATGAACTATCTTGTGCAGGCTAAATCCCGAGAGCCTTCTCCAGATCCTCTTCATGGGTTTTACAATCAATGCATTGGGTGGTAACAGGTCTTGCTTTAATCCTTTCAAGAGAGATATCTTCTTCACAAGACTCGCAAATTCCAAATGTCTCATTTTCGATACGTACAAGTGCTTTTTTTATTTTCTTGATCAATTTATGCTCACGATCTCTGATACGAAGTTCAAAACTTCTCTCGGCTTCATGGGATGCCCTGTCTGTTGGATCGGCAAAATTTTCTTTTGGTTTGGTCATACCGGTTACAGTGCTGTCAGCATGGGAAAGGAGCTCTTTAAGCCTATCCTTCAAAAGATTTCTAAAAAATTCCAAATCTTTTTTTTTCATTGTATTTGCCCTTTATCTTAAATTACACGAACATCCAAAAAAGATATTATACTAAAATTAAAAAAAATGTAAAGAATTAAATGGCAAAATTTCCACCATATTTTAAGGTGCTGCTCATTTTTTTTTGCGTTACTTTAGGCTATTCTTCCTCGTGCGGGTCGATATTAAATAATTGATGTGTGACATTGAGATAAAGTGAATCATCCCTGTGGTCACCTGTATTGCGCAAAAAAAGAATGGGGTCATGAATTGTTCTGGTTGCAATAGCTTGGGTCATGCGTTTGATCGCATCGATATCTTCTTGAGAAAGGTGTCTCAGATTTGAAAGGGTTTTTTTACATTCAATGTCAATTATAGTAGATATTTTATCGTTCAAAGCCTTAATTGTCGGTACTATGGCAAGGCTTTCCAGCCAATTACGAAATTTTACCACTGCTTCTTCAATGTATCTCTCAGCCTTTACCGTTTCTTTTCCACGCTGCTCAATATTGGATTCCACAATATTTTTCAAATCATCGATATCATAAAGATAGGCATTGGAAATCGTGTTTATTTTGGGATCGATGTCCCTTGGAACGGCAATATCAATAAAAAAAAGTGTATTATGATGCCGTTTTTTCATTGCCTGTTTGACCTGGGTCTGGGTCAAAACATAATCTGTTGCACCGGTTGAACTGATAATTATATCAACATCCTTTAATGCCTCTTCTCTTTCTTCAAATTTGACAGCCTGCCCATTGAATTTATCGGCAAGAGCCACTGCCTTTTTAAAGGTTCGATTGGCGACAATAATTTGCTTTACATTGTTTGATAACAAGTGCTCCACTGCCAGTTCCGCCATCTCCCCGGCACCCAGCAGCATAACACTTCTTTGGGACAAGTCTGAAAAAATTTTATTGGCAAGTTCAATGGCAGCATAGCTTATGGATACTGCGTTATCCCCTATTCCTGTTTCTTTTCTGACTTTTTTAGCAATATTAAAAGTTTTATGCATCAATCGATTTAGTAAAACGCCTGAGGCATTGTTTGAAACTGCTGTCCGATAGGCCTGTTTGACTTGACCCAAAATCTGGGGTTCGCCCACCACCATTGAATCAAGGCTTGATGCAACCTTAAACAAATGCAGGATCGCTTCATCTTCCTTATAAATATATAAAGAACTTTTAAACTCAGAAATATCAATTTTTTTTTGGTGTGAAATAAACTCAATTATTTTATCAACCTTGTTACCGGTTGCAGGGATATATAAAACTTCTGTCCTGTTACAGGTTGAAAAGATAAGGCTTTCTTTAATTTCTTTGTCCTGTTTTAATATTTCAAGTGCAGCTATTGTCTCTTCATTGGAAAAAGATAATTTTTCCCTGAGGTCGACAGGTGCGGTTTTATGATTCAGGCCGATTAATATTATTTTTGACATTGTTCTTTCTTTGTTTTGTTCTTTCTTTATTTTGTAAAGGCCTGGTGATGTCCGCCCAACAGCATGTTGACGCCAAGAAATGCAAATATGATAATAAAAAAACCAATAATTGTCATTATAGCTGATTTCCTGCCACGCCATCCCGAATAAAGACGTAGATGCAGTAAGGCTGCATATACCAACCAGCTTCCCACAGAGAAAATTTCTTTTGGATCCCAGCTCCAGAATCTTCCCCATACGGTTTTTGCATATATAAACCCTGTCACAAGCCCTATGCTAAGAAGGGCAAATCCTATTGTTATAGAAGTATAGCCCACATTATCCAGAAGATCCAAGGATGGCAACCTTTTATAAAAGAAGCCCGGACTTTTAGTCTTAATCCCTTTTTCCTGCAACAGGTATAAAATTCCTGTACCGCATGCCAGGGCAAGAGCCGCCTCTCCAGCAAACACCAAGATAATATGGGCATAAAACCAGAACCCTTTTAATATGTCATTTTTCTCAACCGGTGCATCCGGAATCATCAACACTGCCAGCATAATGGCGAATAACAATATTGAGGCAAATACCCCTAGAATTCTCAGATCAAATTTGTACTGAAAAAATAAAAACATACATCCCAGAAAAAATGCTGCAACTGATAAACTCTGGGATAAATTCTGTATGGGCACATGCCCTGTTGAAATCGCATAAATCATCATACTGATAAAATGAACTGCAATGGCTGTTGAAATAAAACCAAGAGCTGTTTTCTGATAGATTTTTTTTTGATTAAATAAATATGATATATAACCAGCCATGCTGATAAAATACAGCACGCTTGTTATCTGCAGCAACATTTGGGCAGTTTGAAGACTCATTCATCACTCCTTAAAGAAACAAGATCTTGATATATAAATCCTTTTCCAAGAACTTCACGCAAGACAGCGTTAATTTTTATTTCATCATTTGTTTTGATCAACTCAAGAAGACCCTTCTCAATCAGGGTATAAAAGATTACTTTGTTTTCATCCGGGTTATTCTCTGACGACAAAAACCGTTTGCGTATATTCTCCATGAGCTGTAACAATTTTGCATACTCCGTCCCAAACTGACACTCAAGGTCCTGCCTGATTTTCTTTGCCATTGCCGGACTTGATCCAGATGTTGAAACGGCCATAATAAGGTTACCCTTTTCCACTATTGAAGGGAGCAAAAAATCACTATTGTCTGGAGCATCCGCGATGTTACAAAGGATATCCAATTCTGATGCATCTTTTTTGATCTGCTGGTTTAATTGCCAATTATTGGTGGCGGCAAAAACAAGAAACATCCCCTTCACATCTTTTTTTTCATATTTTTTCCGCACAAAACAAATGGCTGTTTTTTGTAAATCATCTGGCCCGGCTGAAAACCGATCACTGATGATTTTTACCTTTGCACCACATTTTTCAAGTGTTACAGCCTTTCTAATACCAACCGGACCTGCGCCCACAATAAGACATTCCTTTTCTTTTATATCAAGGAATATGGGATAATATTTCATTGTCACCCTTTATTTAAGACCTTGTTTGCACAAACAAACTATTATATATATTGCCATAGGCTATTTTACAATAACTAAGCTGGTTATTTAGGACAATTGATATGATTATTGATACACATACCCATATTTTCCCGGAACATGTCAAACAGGATCGTTCCAGATTCTTTGACAACGAACCTGAATTCAAACTTCTTTATAATTCGCCAAAAGCAGCCATCTGCAATATTGTTGAATTATTAAAATCAATGGACAAGTATCAGGTTGATATCTCTATTATTTGTGGTTTCCCCTGGCGTTCCCCTGAATTTACAAAAAAAAACAATGACGTTATAATTGAATCTGTACAAAAATATCCTGACAGGATTAAGGGGCTTGCCTGTTTTGATGCCTTTTGGACTGGTGCAGCCAATGAAACCAGAAGATGTATTGATGCCGGCCTCAGCGGCGCAGGGGAATTGGCATTTTATCTTTCCGGGATTGATAAAGCGGCCTTGACATCCCTTGAGCCTGTAATGACAGTCTTAAGGGAAAATGGCAACCTTCCCTGTATGATCCACACCAATGAACCTGTGGGACACAAATATCCCGGCAAAACGCCTATTACCCTGGAACAAATATACACACTTGCCAAAACCTTTCCTGCCAATAAAATCATTCTGGCACACTGGGGAGGGGGAATCTTTTTTTACAACATAATGAAAAAAGAGACAAAAAACATCTTAAAAAACTTCTGGTATGATACTGCGGCGTCCCCGTTTTTGTATGATTCACAAATTTATGATTTTGCCGTTGATGCAGGAGTAATAGAAAAGGTTCTTTTAGGAACTGATTTCCCTTTACTGACCCCTGGCAGATATTTTGCGGATATTGATAACTCCAATATTAGTCCCTTTCAAAAAAAACAAATATTGGGAAAAAATGCTAGCTCATTGTATGGATAAAGGAACCAGATAAAGGAATCAGGTAAATGAAAAAAGATACTCACAATTTCATTCAAAAATACAAAGGCATGGGCGCTTTTGGCCTTAACCGGGAAACAGATGAAGAAACCATTATGTTTTATCTTCAAAAATTTTCTGAAGACTCTTTTTTAAAATCACTTCTCCCAAGGCTGTCTGATCTGGAACTCGAAGAAATATACGGGTTTATTAATGACAAGTTGAGAAACCATCTCTTAGAAGATGAATATCATAGCCTTTTCCTAAAAGACCGATAACAATTATTGTTGGTATTGGTTGGTATTGGTTGGTATGTCTCTTTTTTATTCATATTTTAAAATTTATTATTGACTCTTATCTAATATTAACATATTCCGACCTCATTTCATGAAATGGGACTTAAATATTTTATAGGAGAATTGAAGATGTACAGATCAAACGTTTTTACTTGTATTTTAGCACTTATATTTACAATGATCATTACCATCGGTCTAACCATCAATGCCCGGGCCCAAACCAAAGGCTTGATGATGGCAACCACAACCAGTACGGATAACACAGGCCTTTTGGATTATCTCATCCCGCATTTTGAAAAAGAAACCGGCATTACCATGAAATGGACGGCCACAGGAACGGGCAAGGCTTTAAAACTGGGTCAGAACTGTGATGTTGACGTTCTGCTGGTTCATGCTCCTCCTGCAGAAAAGAAATACATTG
>Ga0233437_1001393_pt1 | contig 44463 bp, 29 predicted proteins | sample SI_122_August201_FD_182714 | JGI IMG/M metagenome (GOLD analysis project Ga0233437, IMG submission 182714) | Seawater microbial communities from Saanich Inlet, British Columbia, Canada - SI_122_August2016_200_MG | ecosystem: Environmental > Aquatic > Marine > Inlet | place: Canada: British... | reverse complement strand
GGCCGAAAGTGCGCAAGCAATATGGTATATTCGTCAGGCAGGGTGAGCATCTCGACACCTCTCTTGGCGGAGAAATGTCCTAGCTTACCCTGCTTTTGTTAATGTGCAAATGGATAAAGTCCAGCTTCATGGCTAGGCAAAAATTCGGGTTGGCGCCCGCGGGGCTGGTATCTGCCTGGGGGGTTGGTTTTTTGCTCTCTCGGGCAGGCATCCACTATGATCCAGGCTTGTTTGCCCTGGCGTTTCTGACTGGACTCTACTTCCTCGCTGGATTATGGGCCGAATGGCGGAATTTCAGCGATGGGAAATTCCTGTCTCCTCTGTATAAAGTTGCCCATCTTCTCACGAGCTGGGTGGCGCTGAATATTCTTGCGCGTCCGATAAGCGTTTACTCGGATTATAGCGATGCCATACACCTGTGGGGTGCGGCGGCGCTGATTGGGTTGGGAGCTGTCTACGCGCTGTATGCCTGGGGGCGCAACCGGGCGCGCTGGGCGCATGTGGGCGTGTGGTTGGGGATTTTTGGCGGCGGGTTGATTGTATCGGTATTGAGTCAGGGCAGCGGGCGTTCGGCGGCATTGGCGGCGTTGATGGCAATTGGGTTGGTGCTGGCTGAGCGCGACCTGCAGCATGCACGCACGGATGCGCGTTTGGCGCGCCGTTGGCGTGTTTTGGCGCGATTGGTCTGGCGCTTGTATCGCCATCCGTTGTTGGTCGGGGGTTGGGTGATTTCGGCGGGGACGATTGGTTTGGCGCTGGTGAGCAATTTGGTGATTTTGGAGAGCGGACGCATCCAGCAAATTTGGGCTGTGGTTGCTTTGTTGCTGATTGCGGCGCTGTACGCTGGGGCGGCGTATTTATTCCGCCAAAGGCGCTTTGTGTGGCTGGCGGCGCTGCTGGTCTTCGCCCCGTGGACGATTTTGACTCATCTGGGCTGGTTTACGCCATACCGCCTGCGCGTGGCCGGTTTCGCGGTCAGTTGGCTGGCGCTGGCATGGCTGCTTTATGGCGTCAGCCGGATGGTGCAACGCGCAGCAGGGCGAGCTTTTGCTTTGCCAATTAAAGTCATCACCCATCTATTGGTGAGTTTTGCGCTCTTGTGGGCCAGTACCGATGCGGAAGCCAGCCGTTATACCTTTGGGTTGGCGCTGGGTCTGTATGTGCTGGCCGCCTGGGTGCAGCATCGTGAAACCCAGCGGCTAGCTGGAGAAATCTCTTCTTTTGGAGCTTTACGGGCGAGCAAATATCTTTACCCGGCGGCTGGGCTGTTCCCAATTTGGAGTATGTATCTATTGGGTTGGCTGCCCGGCGCACAGGTGGAGCATTACGGCTTGCTGCTGTTGATGCTGACTCCACTGGGCTTGTTAGCGGGCCGGTGGCTCAGGAAAGCCGCGCCGCGCCCTGAACTCCGTCTGGCATATGCCTTGCCCGCGTATCTGATGGCCTATTCTGCGCTATTTGTGGGCACCCTGCTGATTTTGATTGCCGAGCAGCCCGCCCTGCTGGCAATGGCGCTGCTTTATGATGCCTTGCTGATGTTGATTTCGACCCTGCTCTTTCGGCATCCGGCCTGGCTGGTTCCAGCCCTGGGGTTGGCTCCGTTGGCGTTGGTGCTGGCATTGGATGTGGCCGGAGTTCCTGCAAATCGACAGGGCTGGTGGCTGATTGGGCTTGGCGCGGCTTTTCTGTTGGAGGCCTGGTTGTTGCGCCGGGTAGACTTGCGCCGCTACAGCATCGCTCCGCTTTTGGGGGCGCTGGCGCTGGCGGCGTTGGGCTTGTTGCCCTCCAGCCAGGATCAAATTGGCGCGCTATGGGGATATAGCGGCGCAGCCCTGATTTATGCAGTTACCGCGTTTTGGCTGAGGCGTTCCATTTTGCTGACACCCGCCGCGGCCTTCGTGATAGTGCCATACGTGATCGCCATACAACGCTCCGGGTTGACCGACGATTATTTTGGGTTGGTCTTACTCCCTGGGGCATTGCTGGCAATTGCGCTGGGCTGGCTGCTGGAGCGCCGGTACGGTGTCTGGGACGATTTTCCCTGGTCGAAGTTGCCGGAATGGCCGGGAGCTTTGCTGAAGCGTTGGTGGGGCTGGTGGGGCTTGCCACTCTATGCGCTGGGATTTGGTCTGGCTTCGTTTAGTCCCTTTTTTACCAATGAGCGTTCAGATGTGGCTGCGCTGAATCTGGTATTGCTGGCGGGGTTTTACGCCTGGGGGATTTATCGCTTTCGGTTACGGAGTTGGTTGGTCATTACTATTCTGGCCGTTCATCTGGCCGCGGTAGCGGGTCTGGACGCGCTGGGCTGGTGGAATTATCCTGATTGGGCCTGGCTGTTGTTTACTCCCGTGCCGATCGTCATGGCTGGCCTGGGATTGTGGCTCGAACGCCGTCTGGCGGAGGGCACGCCTTTTGCAGTGACGCGATTCTTGCGCGGATGGTCGCGTCCCCTGTATTTAGTTGTGATGTTGGATTTCATCATTGCCCAGGCTTCCACCTCGTGGGAAACACCAGCCAGCGCATGGGTGACTGTCATCCATGCCGTGCTAATGTTGCTGCTGGCTTCAGCTTGGCTGGCTCCGGCATTTTTGTATCTCAGCGCCGGGCTGGGCGCACTAGCATTATTCCAGTGGGTTGAGCTTCTTGGCGCCCCTGCTGAAGCCCTGTCCGTATATTTTTCTTATCTGGCATTGGGTTACGGGCTGGTTGGCTACGGCGTGCAGTTGTATCAGAATGCCCGCAATCTTCCTGTTTGGCTGGCAAGCTGGGCGCGCCCTTTGCAGCGTTCTGGTTTATCGCTTTCGTTTGGGGTGTTGTTCTTTACAATTGTCCTCGGCTTTGACCTGGCAACCTGGACCGCGCGTGCCATCTTCGGTATGCCTTTCCGTGAGATTGTGGCTATCTCTACCGTGCAGATGACGGTGAGCGTATTCTCACTGCTGGGGCTGCTCTATCTTAGTGATGCGCTGGTGTATCGCCGCATCCGTCAGAGTTACGTCGCCGTAGGGATGCTGTTGGTAGGGTGGTTGCTATTTGCCTTCTTTACCCAGGCCTGGGATGGGCTGCGGCAGGTACAATGGTATGCTATTCCCACTGGGCTGTATCTGCTGGGGGTTTCTGCGCTGGAATGGTTTACCGGCAGCAAACGTCTGGCACGCGGCCTGGATTATGCCGCCCTGTTTTTGATGCTTGGCTCGTTGTTTTGGCAGACTCTGGTTTTGGGCTGGCAATTTGCCTTATTATTAGGCGCAGCTGGCCTGGGAATTTTCCTAATGGGCAGCGCCCGCCGTTTGCGGCGCTTCTTTTACGCCGGAATTCTGGCCGTGGTGTTGGCGACGCTGGGGCAACTGATCAATGCTCTGCAGGCCGTAAATCAATGGGTTTCCTTTGGGATCATCGGCTTATTGCTGGTCGGCGCGGCGATCCTTGTGGAGCGCAACCTCGATGACATCAAAGAATGGCAAGAATCGATCGAAGACTGGGAATAGGCCACCGATGAAATTGACTAAATCTCTTCGTGTTTTTGTGGTGCGACGAATAAATATTTGGATTGCAGGGGGATTAATTGCGGCGAATCTATTCACCTGGACGAATTTGCTGCTACAGGCCCCGGAACCGCATATTGTAGACGCCGTACGCGATCCGGAAGTGGTTGCCCTGTTGGACTATATCCACTCCGGGGAGCATTCTGGCGAAAACTGGCAAGTCACCCTCACCGAGCTAGAAGCCGAACAGACCATCACCTGGTATTTGCGGCAATATCCCCAAATTCCTTTTGCGCATCCTAAGATCGAAATTACGCCCGATTATATCTCCGGGGAAGGGGATATCACACTCTCCGGGTTGCGCATCCATGTTGGCGGCAAGGCGCGCATCGCCCTCGTGGATGGCTTGCCCGTGGTGGAAATCATCGATTTAAGTTTGCCGCTCCCTCAATCATTGCGCATAGCCATTGAACGTGAAATCCAGACCCAACTACAGCGCGCAGAACTATTGCCCGTGCGATTCGCGTCCGCCGAGTGGGGGGATGGCGTTGTCGTTGTGCGCGGGGTGATACGGTAGCAGTACTAAGGCATTCGTCAGCTAGTAAATCAGAATGAATATGAAGAAATCAAAATATTGGCGCAATTTGCTTGGGTTTAGCGTGGGCATGTTGGCGCTCGGTGTTTTTTACATAATTTTGCGAATTAGCTTTGATGGCGCGCAAAACTATGCTCATCCGGCGCGTTCCCAGCAGGCGCCAGAAGATAACCCCGCGCAGCATGGTGTAGCCTATCAGAATATCGAATTATTCACTTCCGACGGAATATGGCTTAGCGCCTGGTATACGTCGCCTGAGAACGGCGCGCTAATCTTGGTGGCGCATGGTTATGGCGTTTCCCGCTCGGCGGAAATCCATGCCCTTTTTGCCCGCAATGGTTACGGTGTTCTCTCATGGGATGCGCGCGCTCACGGTGAAAGTGGAGGCGATCTATGTACATGGGGTGTTGATGAAGTGCAGGATGTGGTTGCGGCGCTGGCCTTTGCTCTCAAACAGACCGAAGTTGAGCACGTGGGTGCGTATGGTCAATCGATGGGGGCGGTTGTGCTTATCCTGGCTGCGGCAGAATTTCCCCAAATTGAAGCCCTGATTGCCGATAGTGCCTTCCCGGCCATCGAAGAGATGCTGGAACGGCTTGTGTATGTGCCGGTGCTGCGCCCGTTTGTGCGCTTCTTCGCTCAATTGGAGACTGGCCTGGCCGCGGATGAACTTCGTCCTCTGGATGTGGTAGGGACGATCAGCCCGCGCCCGGTGTTGTTCATTCAGGGTGAAGCGGATGCTACCATCCCGGCAGATTCTGTTGTCCGGCTCTACATGGCCTCGGGCGAACCGCGCGCTTTATGGACAGAGCCAGGGGTAGGCCATGTTGGCATGTACGATGCATTCCCTTATGAATTCGAGCGTAGGGTGATTGCCTTCTTTGATCAATATCTCTTGGGGAGAAAATAGTTCGTTCAAGCCTAGTGCAAAATAAAAACGCAGATACACAATTTGGTGAATTCATTTGTGCATCTACGTTTTTTATAAAAATTAACGACAGCACTAAATATGGATAGCGTGCCCTTCGATGCCGTGCGCTGCTTCCATGAGTGTTTCACTCAGCGTAGGATGGGCGTGTACATTGCGGGCAATTTCTGCCGCGGTGAGTTCCATCATTTGTGCGATAGTCAACTCGGGGAGCAATTCTGTGACTTCTGGGCCAATCATGTGCGCGCCCAAAATTTCGCCGTATTTGGCATCGCTGATGATCTTAACCCAGCCCGTGGATTCGTTCAGCCCCAGGGCTTTGCCATTGGCCTGGAAGGGAAAACGCCCGACCTTTATCTCGTGGCCGCGCTCAATCGCCTGCGCTTCAGTGATCCCAAAGGAAGCTACCTGTGGATGGCAGTAGGTGGCCCGCGGCATCATTTCGTAATCCAGGGTGTGCGTTTCCAAACCGGCGATCTGCTCGGCGCAGATCATGCCCTGAGCTGAGCCAACATGTGCCAGCATCAACTTTGCAGTTACATCACCAATCGCCCAGATGCCGGATACGTTGGTCGCCATACGTTCGTCAATCTCAATCGCGCCATGCTCGCTGATCTTCACGCCAACATCTTCCAGGCCGATGCCCTGGGTGTTGGGTTTGAAACCGATGGCCATTAGCGCCTGCTCGGCTTCAATGACCTGCTCGCCCGCCTCGCTGCTGACGGTTACTTTTACGCCCTTTTCTGTCGTCTCAATTTTCTCGACTTTTGTGCTGACCAATGTGTTGATCTTCTCTTTCTTGAAGGCTTTTGCCAACTCTATGCTGACCTCTTCATCCTCCGATGGAACGATGCGCGGCAGCATCTCGACGATGGTCACATCTACGCCATAAGCATTCCACACCGTGGCAAATTCCACACCAATCGCGCCAGACCCGACAATCACCACCGAGGCGGGCAGCTTTTCTTGTAAAATAGCCTCACGATAGGTAACCACTTTCTCGCCATCGACTTCCACGCCGGGGATGATAAAGGGGCTTGCGCCGGTTGCAACGATGACATTTTTGGTTTTGAGGTCCTGGGCGTTGCCATCGTCGTTTGTAACGCTGACGGTGTTCGTTGCGGTGAGTTTGGCTGTGCCCATGTGGACGTCAACATTATTCTTCTTCATCAGGAAGCCCACGCCCTTGGTCAGGCGCCCCGATACCTGGCGGCTGCGCTTGACAGCTTTGGGGAAATCCAGTTCCAGATTGTCAAAAGAGAAACCAAAAGTACGCCCCCCGGTACGCAGTAGTTGCGCCACCTCGGCGTTTTTCAATAGCGACTTTGACGGGATACAACCTATATTCAGGCATACGCCGCCCAGCCATTCTTTTTCAACGATGGCAGTTTTTAACCCCAGTTGTGAAGCGCGGATGGCGGCTACATAACCTCCCGGCCCCGCGCCGATTACGATAACATCATAATTTTCGGTCATTGATTATTCTCCGTTATGGTTTCCGTCAATAATTTTCCAGCGATTCTACCACCTTCGCCAGAAAATGATCGGCGCTGGCTCCATCCAGGATGCGGTGATCGAAGGTCAGGGTCAGGTAGGCCATCGGGCGAATGGCAATCGTATCATCGCCAAATTCATCCGTTAGCACCACCACGCGCTTCTGGAGCTTGCCCACGCCCAAGATTGCACATTGTGGCTGGTTGATGACTGGCATGGCGAATAGGGAACCGCTGACGCCGTGATTGGTGATTGTGAATGTGCCCCCCTGAACTTCAGCGGGTTGCAGTTTTTTCTCTCGCGCCCGTGTTGCCAGATCGGTGACGGCGCGTGCCAGCCCCAGCAGCGAAAGCTCGGCAGCATTGTGAATTACCGGCACAATTAGCCCTTCATCCCCCAGGTCTGTCGCCATACCGATGTTAATCTGGCGGTGTAGCACCAGTCCGTCTTCGCTCCACGACGAATTTACCAGCGGATACGCTTTTAGCGCGGTTACAGTCGCGGCAATAAAATAGGCTGTAAATGTGAGCCGAACATTATCTTGCGCATAGCCATTTAAGTTTATTTTTCTATGTTTTACAACTCGGCTCAAATCAACTTCCATCACTGTTGTCACATGCGGCGAAGTATGCTTGCTCGCCACCATATGTTCGGCAATTCGCCGCCGCATCAGCGTGTGGGGGATGAAGTTTTCCGGGCTTTCTGTAACACGTTTTGGTTCCGCTGGCTTATCGCTTGCGACCCATGCCAGTACATCTTTTTTTGTGATACGCCCGTTCCGCCCGCTACCTTTAATTTGGGATAAATCGAGTTGATGCTCGGCAGCGATGCGCGCCACAACGGGGGAGATAAAACCCAGAGCTTGATTCCGTCCGGTGGGCAGGCTTGCGGCACGCGGCTCGGGTATGGCAGCCAACCCCGGTGCGGATTCTGCCACTGCGGGTTGCGTCTGAGACTCCACTTCGGGGGCAGAATCATCATCCGGTATGGATTCGCCAGATTGGCCGATCCAGGCTAATAAGGTATCTACGCCCATAATCTGTCCCACTTCAGGGGCGACAATCTTGAGCACGGTACCGTTGATCGGGCTGGGAATTTCTGTGGTCACTTTGTCCGTCTCAACCACCAACAAACCTTCAAATTCTTCTACCGAATCGCCTTCGGCTTTCAGCCAATTGACGATGGTGACTTCTTCTACTCCCTCACCGAGCAGTGGGACAGTTATTTTTACAGGCATAATTCCTCCGTTTACCGATAAAGATCAGGGTACGCGTCGGGTTCAACTTCATTGAAGATCGCATACACGGCATCAAAAATATCTTCCGCATTGGGCTTGGAGAAGTAATCGCCGTCGGAGCCGTAGGCCGGGCGATGGGCCTTGGCGCTGAGGGTGCGCGGCGGCGAATCGAGCCAGTAGTAGCCACCTTGTTTCTCGATGACTTCTTGCAGCATATAGGCCGTAGCGCCGCCTGGGACATCTTCATCGACAAAGATGACGCGGCTGGTTTTCTTGAGTGATTCAAGAATAATACCAGGGCGGTCAAACGGAAGCAGCGATTGCACGTCGATGATTTCGGTTTCGATGCCAATTTGAGCAAGCTGGCCTGCAGCTTCCAGCGCAATGCGACACAGCGCGCCATACGTCACCAGGGTAATATCGTCGCCGGGGCGGAGCACTTCTGGCACACCCAGCGGAAGCATCATTTCGGCAATATTGTCGGGCAGGCGCTCCTTCAGCCGATAGCCATTAAGTACTTCGATCATCAGAGCAGGTTCGTCGGCGGCCAGCAGCGTATTATAAAATCCGGCGGCCTGCACGGCATTGCGCGGCACCAACACATACATGCCGCGTACTAAACTAATGATCCCCGCCAGAGGTGACCCGGAATGCCAGATGCCTTCCAGCCGGTGGCCGCGCGTGCGGATGATGACCGGAGCTTTTTGGCCGCCTTTGGTGCGCCAGAGCAGCGTTGCCAGATCGTCCGACATAAGTTGCAAGGCGTAGAGCAAATAGTCGAGATATTGAATTTCGGCAATCGGGCGCAGGCCGCGCATCGCCATACCGATAGCCTGCCCTAAAATGGTCACTTCGCGGATGCCTGTATCCATCACGCGTGTGGTGCCATATTTTTTCTGCATATCATGCAAACCCTGGTTGACATCCCCAAGCTGACCAACATCTTCACCAAAGAAAATCAGCCGCGGCTCGCGCGTCAGGGCGGCGTCGAAGCAAGCGTTGAAAATATCGAAGGCACGCACCGTTGGTGATTTTTGGGTGAATTGAGGGCTGACTGGCTCTATGGACAGAGCGGTTTCGGTATGTAGATGCGAACTGAAACGATCGGCGTTGATGGCGTCCTGCGCGTGTTTCCAGGCCAGTAATTGTTGACGCGCCGGAGTGTTTTGTTGGCGCGTTTCGAGCAGGGCGGCGTGCAGGGCGGTGTAGGCATCGCGGCGAATGGGCGTGCTCAACTTCGCAAGTCCGGTACGAATTTCGGTCAGGCGCGTAGATTTGGGATAGGCCAGGATGATCTCGTCTAGCAGAGATAGCACTTGGTCGCGCTCAGCCTGCATCGGGCTGGTGAATGCCACCCAGGCAGCCTTGCGGTGATTCTCTACTTCGCGCCGGTCTTCTTTTTCGAAGGCCTTAAGGTCAGTTTCCGTGGCGATGTCATTATCAAGAATCCACTGGCGCATTTTGACAATGCAATCAAACTCGCCTTCCCAACGCAAGCGCTCAGGAGATTTATAGCGCTCGTGGCTGCCCGAGGTGGAATGCCCCTGGGGTTGAGTCACTTCGGTCACATGTACCAACGCCGGGATGTGGTGCTGGCGAGCAGTCTCAGCGGCGGCCTGGTACACACCCAGCAGAGCGGAATAATCCCAGGCGCGCACAGTGTACAGGTCGTAGCCGCGGTCATGGTGGGTTGCGTTGCCAGGGTCGCGCTGAAAGCCGCTCAGAATGGCGCCAATACTTTCTTTGACCATCTGGAATTGATTGGGCACCGAAATGCCATAGCCATCATCGTAAATCGAGATGATGGCTGGCGCGCCCAACACACCGATGGCGTTAACCGACTCCCAGAACATGCCCTCGGCCGTGGAGGCGTTGCCGATGCTGCCCCAGGCAATTTCATTTCCATTATCGGAGAATTCGCGAAAAGGTTTGAGGTCGTCCAGATCGCGGTACAGGCGTGAGGCAAATGCTAACCCCACCAGGCGCGGCATCTGTGAACCGGTTGGGGAAACATCGGCGGAGATATTGTACATTTCGGTCTGGGTTTTCCATGAACCATCGGAATTCAGATAGCGGCTGGCAAAATGAGCGTTCATGGCCCGGCCAGCCGAAGCCGGATCAGCTTCAACATTGGCGTGGGCGTAGAGTTGAGCGAAAAACTCCGGGAAGGTGTGCGCCCCGAGCGCAAAAAGCCAGGTTTGGTCGCGATAATAGCCTGAGCGCCAGTCTCCCTTTTGGAAAACGCGGGCGATTGCCAGTTGGGCAACTTCCTTCCCCGCGCCAAATATTCCGAATTTTGCTTTGCCGGTGAGTACTTCCCGGCGGCCAATGATGCTAGCCTGACGACTCTTGTAGGCTAGACGATAGTCTGCAATGATATCTTCGGTGGAGAGGGGTAAATGGCGTGTTTTTTGTTTTGACATAAGTAGTTAGCTTTTGTGACAAGATTACTCCGAATATTATAGTCGATGAAACCATATCTTTGTATTCTACGTATAAGTGATGTATGTAACTTTTTGCGAGAGAGCGAATCGCTATAATATAATTGGCTAATTACAGAAAAAGGAGCATCTGATGATTGACGAAAAACCCACGAAACCCGAAGAAATGTCGTGCGCAACCTGCTCAATGCGGCTGAAAGCCGAAGCGAAGCCAAAGTCGTTTATGGCGCGTTTGTGGAAATGGCATACGGGCTGGTGCCCCGGCTGGAAGGCCTATCAAGCCGCATTAGCTGAACAAGGTTAGCCAGCGTAACGCGCACGGATTTGTTCAGCGAAATCGATCAACGAAAAACGCAGCGCGATGGGTTCAAGCACCTCGATCGCGCTGCCGTGTTTAAGTAAATTATTACGCGCATCTTCCAGGGATTCAAAGGGCAGCGTCAGGGTTATCCAGCCATCGCTATCTGGTTGCTGGATATTTTCGATCTCAGCTTGAATCACTTTGCCGAATTGTCCTGGCAGCGCCGAAAGCAACTCCGCCGAGATACGCACCCTGACCGGATACTGAGGCTTTTCACGTTCGTATTCGCTGCTCCAATATTCCCAATAGGCGCTCAAATTGAAATCGGGGGATCTCTCGAAATGCTCATCCAGTAGCTGCGCAGCCTGGATCCAGGCGACTCGCACAACTATAAAATAATCATGGCGATGGGCAATTAGATACCATACCCCGGATTTTGCAACCAATCCATAGGGGGAAATATCGGCTTCCAGAGGGCCGATCCAGGCCCCGCCCTCGGTCAGATATTGGATGTGCATCCGGCGGTCATTCCAGAGGGCTTGCTGGATGATTTGCAAATGGAGCTGAGGTTCTTGCTCGTGGAACCAGGGGGTCCAATCCAGGTGGACGCGCTGACGAGATTGTTCTTCGTCCGCGCGGAGGGAGGAAGGCAACGCCGCCGCGAGTTTGAGCAAAGCCCCCTTGAGTTTCTGACCAACCCCGAGGTCGTCCAGTGGCGCGGGGATGCTAAGCATGAACAAAGCCCGAACTTCCTCCTTGCTCAAACCCGTTAAGTCGGTGCGATAACGCTCGATCAGGGCGATGCCGCCCCCTGGCCCGCGCTCCGTGTAAACTGGCACTCCCCAGACGCTCAGGGCGGTCACATCGCGGTAGATGGTGCGTATCGAAACTTCAAGCTCATCAGCCAACGCTTCAGCAGTAACACGCCCGCGGGATTGCAAAATCATCAACAGGGAAAGCAATCGATCTGCACGCATAGTTGAATTCTACCGCGAAATCCTGACAGAAGGTGTCAGGTAGGCTGCGATAAGATCATTCTGCCGCCGATAGCTGTGTCGGCGCAACCGGAAAGGATCAGCGTGGTTCTACTGAAAAGGAGATCAATTATGAGCGAATTAGAAGTCAAGATTATTGAGTTGCCGCCGATGCGCATGATTTCGGCCTATGGTTTCGGCACGGAACCGGAGCCGATTGCCTGGGATAAAATGCTAATTTTTGCACTGGCAAAGAGCTTGAGAAAAGAAGGCGAACTCCCCCAGACCTTTGGTTTCAATAACCCGAACCCGTCAAAAGGCAGCCCGAATTATGGGTATGAACTCTGGATGCCGGTGGTAGAAGATGTGCTGCCGGAGGGTGATCTCCGCATCGTGCATTTCACGGGCGGCCTGTATGCAGTGACTCCGTTCAAAGACCTCAACAAGATCGGCAAAGTGTGGCAGCAGTTGGCTCATTGGCGCGAGGCCAGCCATTACAAACGCGGCCAGCATCAATGGCTTGAAGAGCAAACAGCCGCGTCGGATGTTCTTGAAGAACTCGAGTTCAATTTGTATTTGCCGATTATTGAGTAAAGAAGTATATCATCGCGGAAACATAAGCCACAAAAGCCTTGTGTTTCCGCGATGATTGGGTGAATTACCGCCCAACCTGGAAAAGCACATTTTGGAAAATTGCGCTACTATTGTCGTTGCCATCTTCTGAGCGGTATTCCACTTCCAGGTTTGTACTCCCTCCACTGCCAGATTCCGCTCTCGCCAGGCTGTAGGCGCCATAGTCTTTGTCCCAGGGTGCATAAACCGCCAGAGTTGAAAAAGCGCTGGCGTTATTCTCCCAAATATCCATACCGGTATCCATGAGATTGGCTGAATTATTGGCGTAAAGTGTGTAATAGTTCCAGTCAATCCTGGCGTCTACGCCAAAGACATTCGTACGCGATGTTCCGGCGCCTGTCCAGCCAAGTATATTGAAAAATCCCTGCACATAAGCATTTTCCCAGTCTCCTGGATAAGTGGTTGCAAATGTAAAGCTGGCGTCCATATTATCGAGCACCGTCCAGCCCATATCGTCTTCTTTATTGCTCTCATAGCGGTAGATGTTGATCAGCGGAACGGCGTTACCCACCAACGGGGTTTGCACAAAATAAGTAAATGGCAAACCTTGCTGATATTGGTTGCCATGCATATCATGGATGTAAATTGTGCCAGCATCCATTGTGAAAGCAAAGCCCTCTAAAACCGGGAAAACATTATTATCCCAGAGGAAAGCGTAGACAATCACTGTACTATGGTCGGAATAGAAAGTATCCAGATAAAAGGGGACAGAGCCAGACGATGTGTTATTCATATCCCACCAACAGTTAAAAGCAACATCATCATCCGTATCGGGTAAATAACCAACAACTGTGCAACTTCCCCGCAGATCTTGTAAGCGATTTTCCATACCATCGGGGATGGGAACCCAGGCCGAGGCTTGATGGCCGTTTTGGGAGGTCAGATAAACGCCGGAGATGCCTGCTTTCTCATATTGGTTCGTACCACCCACAGCAAGGCTGGAGTATTTGCTCAATAGCTCGTTGATGCTATCTTGTCCCAGGGGATAATTATTCGAGTACGTTGCGCCGGGGGCAGCATTAGGGTACATCAACATCCCTTGCTCCACATCATGGCCCAGGCCGATTGCATGGCCGAACTCATGCGCCAGAACCAGTGAGCCATCGTAACCAATCCCATCGCCAGCGGCTGGATTCCAATGGAAGATGGTTGCGCCATACTCGTCGATGACGGCGCCGCCAGAGCCATAATTCAGGCCGATTAGCACTTGCTGGCTGGATTCGTATTGACTGACATACGCAGACCCCAGTGGATTGTCTCTCAGCCCGGTGGTCCAGCCGACGATGATATTGGTATCGCTTTGGCAACTGCTGTGCTGATAAAGATTGAATCCGGTATTGCTCTGCCAGTATTGCGCGCCGTTGGTAGCGAAACTCTGAATAACATTATCCCCCCACAAATACAGTCCGCTATAATCGCCCCCAGAACTCGAAGCGATGCAATAACTGGCTTGTGCCGTGGGCCAGGAAAAACTCCCGGAAGTTAAACAATACCCAATCGGGCAGTCATCCTCTTCGAAATAATCATAGGGAACTGGCTCGCCTTCATACGCAAGAGCTGGTATTGCGCTCGATGTGAACACAAACATCAATACCAATACTATAACAATGAGCGGCAATAGCTTGTGGAAAACAGGATTTTGGTTCATCAGTATTCCTTTCGCATGGTCAGCTAAAAGTTCATGCGGAACTATATAGATATAGATTTATAATAGCATATCACTATATAAAATTAATAGGCCTACGGTCATAGTCTCATGCTAATAAAGGAGAATGCTATGAAATTTGAAACAGCTTCATTGCTGGAGTTTGGACTTCAGCCAACGCTGGCTATTCTGGATCGCGGTTTTGCGGATTATTTTGTACCAATCCAGATAACTTTCGAACATTTTTTGGGGATGTTGCGGGTGGATAGTGTGGATGCGACGGCTAGCCGTGTTGTTCTCAAAGCTGGTCAACCCGCGGGAGTTGCGCTGATTGCCCGGAGAGGGCGGAGCAGCCGCCTAGCGGGGATGGCAATCCTCCCCGAGGCGCGCGGGCAAGGGGTAGGACGCTGGCTCGTGGGGCAGATCATCGCCGACGCCAAAGCTCGCGGCGATCGCCGCCTGGAACTCGAAGTCATCGAGGAAAATATACCTGCCATAAATCTCTATGAGCAGTCCGGCTTCCAAAAGGTTCGCAAACTGGTGAGTTATTCGTTGGAAAATCCAACCGGCGTAACAGCCAGATTGGAAGAAATTGATCTGCGCACAATGGGTCGCCTGATTTTTCTGCACGGCTATCAGGATTTCCCCTGGCAAATGTCGGGAGAGAGTCTGCTGCAAATGAGCCTTCCCAACCGCGCTTTTCGTTATATGGATAGCGCCGTAGCCATTTCGTCACCTGCTGCTGAACAAATTTTTATACGCGCACTGTTGTTGAATATTGAGAATAAAACGCAAATTCAAACCTTGCTCCAGGGTTTATTTGCGCTTTATCCTGGCAAAACCTGGAAAGTGCCGGCTATTTTCCCCGAGGAATTTTGTGGCACATTTGAGCAGGCTGGTTTTGAACGTGGAAGCTTAGCCCAATTCCAAATGGCACTGCGTCTATCCGCCCAGCCTTGACAGAACCTCCGCCTCTGGTAAACTAGCACCCGTTATGCAATTTTTAGCTTCCCCATTCGCTCCCGTCCCTAGCAACCGCAAGCCGCGATAGGCTTTTGGTCTTTTGGGATGGTGGGCAATCATATACCCACGATAAGCGAACACCCTCTGGACTGAAAAGCCAGAGGGTGTTTTTGTCTCAAGTTAAACACTTGAAGCACATTCCCCCGGAGGTAGTCTATGAAAATGTCAATGCTTTTTAGCCAAACCCTGCGCGAAGCCCCCACCGACGCTGAAATGCCCAGTCACAAACTGCTGGTGCGGGCGGGTTTTATCCGCCAACTTGCCGCCGGTATCTACACAGCCATGCCGTTAGCCAAACGCTCGCTCACCAAAATCGAAGATATTATGCGCGTGGAAATCAACGCCATCGGCGGACAAGAGATGACCATGCCGGTAGTGCATCCTGCCGAAGTCTGGCAAGAGACCGAGCGTTGGTATCAGATTGGCTCGGAGATGGGCCGCTTCAAAGACAAAAATCAGCGCGATATGGTGTTGGCCATGACCCACGAGGAAGTAGTCGCCGACCTGACGCGTAAAGAGATTCACTCCTATCGCCAACTCCCTGTGCTGATTTATCATATTCAAACCAAATGGCGTGATGATCCCCGCCCGCGCGCGGGCCTGATCCGCGTGCGCGAGTTCACCATGAAAGACAGCTATTCACTCGATGCCGATTGGGAAGGCCTCGATAAACAGTATCGCGCTCATTATCAGGCCTATTTCGATATCTTCCACCGCTGTGGGATTTCGGTGATTGCGGTTAAATCTGATGTGGGCATGATGGGCGGCAAGCTGGCCCATGAATATATGTATCTAACCCCTTTTGGAGAAGATACGCTGATGCTTTGTGACGCGTGCGGATATTCGGCCAATCGGCAGGTGGCCACCTTCAAAAAGGTTGCCCTCCCCGAGGAAGAATCGCTCCCCACTGAGAAAGTCTTCACGCCCGATTGCAAAACCATCGCCGAATTGGCCACATTCCTGAATATTCCTGCTGCCAAGACCGCCAAGGCTGTCTTCATGATCGCCGATATCCCCGAAGGCGAATCCAGTGTGCAGAAATTTGTCTTTGCTATCGTGCGCGGCGATATGGACTTGAACGAAACCAAGCTGGTCAACGCCCTCAAGGCCAGCGAACTGCGCCCGGCCACCGAGGAAGAGATTGTCGCCATCGGCGCGGTGCCAGGCTACGCCTCACTAATTGGATTGCCGGAAAAGAATACTTATTTGCCCGTTATCACGATTGTGGATGAGTTAATTGCGCAGTCGCAAAACCTGGTAGCCGGAGCTAATGATGCCGGGTATCATATGCTCAACACGAATTTGGGGCGCGATTATCAGGCCGATCTTGTGACCGATCTAACCTCCGCCCGCGAAGGGGATGGTTGCCCCGAATGTGCCGCGCCTTTCCGGGAAGTGCGCGGCGTGGAAGTGGGCAATATCTTCAAGCTTGGTACGCGCTACTCCGATTCGCTGGGTTGCACCTTCCAGGATAAAGATGGCAAGGAGAAGCCTGTCATTATGGGTTCTTACGGCATTGGCAGTGGGCGTTTACTGGCCTCAGTCGCCGAAGAACACAACGACGAATACGGGCTGATCTGGCCGATTACAGTGGCCCCGTATCAGGTGCATCTGGTGATGCTGCCCAGCAAAAAAGACGATTCGGCAATGGAAGCCGCCGCGCAGTTGTATAAGGATTTAGTAGCCGCCGGTGTGGAAGTTCTCTTTGACGACCGGGACGACAGCCCCGGCGTGAAGTTCAACGACGCGGATCTGATTGGCTTGCCGATCCGGGTGACGGTGGGCGCGCGCGGGCTGAAAGATGGCATGGTCGAGATCAAACGCCGCAGCGAGAAAGAAAAACGCATGATCCCCCTGGAAGATGCGCTGAAAACCGTTCAGGCCGAAATTGAAGCGCTATTAGCAGAGATTCAGGCCACAATTATCGAAGTTCCCTACGAAGCGTAGGCTGTCAGCAAAAATAGCCCAAAAAGGTGTGCGTGGGTTTTCCCATTGCACATCTTTTTTGCTTAACACCCCTTGACTCTCCTCCTACCGGAGGGTCTATACTATACGTGTTGATGGCCTTCAACCTCGCAATAGCTCATAACAAAAGACAGGTAACGAATGATAAAGATTGGCGACTTCTCAAAACTGGCGCATGTCACCGTCAAAACCCTGCATCACTACGGCGAAATCGGCCTGCTGCGCCCGACGCATATCGACCGCTACACGGGGTATCGCTACTACACCCTCGAGCAACTGCCGCGCTTGAACCGCATTCTGGCGCTCAAAGACCTGGGCTTCTCGCTAGAACAGGTCTCGTTGCTGCTCAATGAAAACCTTTCTCTGGGAGAATTGCGCGGCATGTTGCGGATGAAGCAGATTGAACTGGCAGAACGCGTGGACCTGGAGCGGGCGCGACTGGCCCAGGTGGAGTTTCGGCTTCGCCAAATTGAGCTGGAAGGTGGTATTCCCGAACGCGAGATTGCACTCAAAGAGATTGCCCCAATGACGGTTCTGGCCGCCAAAGCCACCGCGGCCAACGAAATCGCTTTGCCCGCAGCCCGTTCCAGCCTGCAAACGCTGCTCACGCACAATCTTGAGCGCGCCCGCCTCAAAGCCGATGGCCCGTGGTTTGGCCTGATCGCTGATTTACCCTATGCGGAGAGTGAACTGGAGTTTGAGATAGCTGTCCCCGTGCAACTTCGCCGCGGTCAACGCGCTGGCGATTGGGGCAGTTCCCCAGTGCAGTTGCGCCAACTAGCGGCCGTGCCCACAATGGCCAGCCTGATCTATGATGGTGAGTACGCCGCTATGAACATGGTCTACGCCGCGCTTTACGCCTGGACAAAGAGCCATGCTTATCAAATCGCCGGACCGTGTCGTGAAGTTTACCTGTCTGGGGCGGGGATCACCTTCGAGAAGCCGGATGAATCTTCCGGCTTTGTGGAAGTGCAGTGCCCCGTTGAGCGGACGCAAATCCCGATTTCAGTAAAATCAACACAAACCTATGGGAAGGACCTAATCATGCAACCCAAATTTGTCACCAAACCCGCAATGACCGTCGTCGGATTGTCTTATGTCGGAAAAAATGAAAGTAACGAGATTCCCCAACTATGGGGTCAGTGGAATGCGCGGGCTGGTGAAATTAAAAACAGAACTGGCTATTGCGCCTATGGCGCCTGCTTTGCGGCCCCCGAGAACGCAGGCGAAGGTGAGTTCGAGTATATGGCCTGTATGGAAGTGACCGAAGTTGCCGATACGCCCGATGGCATGCTTGTGCGCCAAATCCCGGCGCATAAATACGCTGTTTTCACGCACAAGGGCAAGTTACACAATTTACCAGAGACCTATAAATATATTTATGAAACCTGGCTGCCCCAATCCGGTGTGGAACTGCACGAAGACAAGTTTGACATGGAACTTTACGATGAGCGCTTCATCGTCGACGCAGATGAAGCGGAGTTTGATATTCTAGTAGCGATCAAGGAATAAGTATCGTTAATAAGTGAACTGCGAAAAGTCCTTTAAAAACCTGTCATTGCGAGGAAGCGAAGCTGACGAAGCAATCCCCAGTTTTTAGGGTGAAATATGTCTTTTTTAAGATTGCTTTGCCGCCTACAGCGGCTCGCAATGACACCGTTTATCAGATACTTTCCAATACCTACTTAAATCGACCAGCCCTCCGAGATCGGCGCTGTCATAAAATCTCGGAGGGCTTCTGTTAAGGCCGGACCGAATCAAATATCTTCGAGCCAATTGACTTCTGGTTTTCAATTTGAACAAAGCGCCCCTGTTTATGATCCTCAATTGCCTGGAGATAAACTGCTTCCAGGCGTTTGGCCTGATTGCTGATTTCATAGTTTTGCGCCCGCGCCAGGGCCGCACTTTTGAAGCGGGCAGTTCTATCGGGGCTTTTAAACATCTGCTGGATTGCGGCCGAAAGCGCTCCGCTATCGTTTCGTGTAGTGAAGCCCTCGATGTTGTCTCGCACAATGTCAGAAGTTCCAGTTGCGGCAACTGCGACGACCGGCAGGCCTGCCGCCAGCGCTTCCAAAGTGACCAAGCCTTGTGTTTCCGAAGTCGACGCGAATACAAAACAATCTGCTGCCGCAAGATAACGGGGGATGTCGTTGAAGGGAGTGCGCCCCAGGAAATCCACGCGCCTGGCAATTCCCAGCGAGTGAGGCAATTTGCGGATCAAATCGCCTTCGGGGCCATCGCCAATAATTACCAGGCGCAAAGCCGGATCATGTTGCATAGCACTGGCGGTAGCTTCGAGTAAGATATTCCAATTCTTCTCCAATGCCAAACGCCCGACAGAAATCATCACTTTGTCATTCTGCCAACCTAATTGCAGGCGCGTGGCCTCGCGATTGGCTTCGCGATACGGAGTCAGGTCAATTCCAGTGGGGACAACCGTGTATCCGCCGGATAGCCCGTAGTCGTCGACGAGAATCTTGCGCATACTTTCGGAAGGCAAGACAATATGCTGGCACTTCTCAATGAATTCGCCCAACCAGATATGGATCATATCTTTGACGAAACCTTGCACACTTTGCTGTGGCAATGGTATGTAATGACTGTACTCCTGATAGCGGGAGTGAAATGTAAACACCAGGGGCAAATCAAGTTTATGGGCCTTGTTGGCAGCCGTCAGGCCGAGCAAGGCTGGATGATGCGCGTGGATCAAATCCAGCTTGAGAGTGGGGAGCAGCCTGTCGACAAATGGTGAAACGGGAATGACGGCAGGAATATCTACCGAGATGGGCAAATCGAGGCTTGGGTAGCGAAAAACGAAAGGTTCTTTATCTTCGTAGTCGTCATTATGTTGAGCGAATACAAAGACATTATGCCCCATTTTAGTGAACGCATCGCGATACGCGCTCACCGAGCGCACCACACCGTTAATCACCGGATGGTACATGTTGGTGAAGTGAGCAACATGCAATCTTTTCATATTTGTTTTGGAGTAACTACATAAAATGCAAACAGGGCGTACCTCACAGGCTGTACACCCTGTTTGCCAATAGCTGGAATTTTATTACCGCTAGCCCATCTTGAAGAAGCTGGTCAACTTCATTGCCAGGTTGAGGTCCCCAGCGAGTTTGAGCTTACCCTGCATAAAGCCCTTCATGCCGTCCTCTTTACCGAGCAGCACATCGCCGAAATAGCGTCCGTCGGCGGTGAGGGTCATGGTGGCCTGATCGGTGGTGCCTTCTTCGACAGTGCAGGCGCCGTCTTTGATATTGATGACGAAGTCGCCACTCTCATCACCGGTGAGGTGATATTGGATGATGGCTTCTACGCCTGTCGCTTTGTCGGCACGGAAGGCTTTTTCGTGGTTGAAGATCAATTCTTTTACGGTGAAATCTGACATTGTATAAACTCCTGTTTGTGGAATGGAAAGCATGGAGCAGGAAGCAGAAAACGCCAAACCAATACGCTCGCTGCTGCTTGCCTTCGGCTTTCCGCTAATTCATATTCTCGAAGATACCCGCAGCGCCCATGCCGCCGCCGATGCACATGGTGACCATCCCAAATTCGGTCTCGCGGCGTCCCATTTCGTAGAGCAGTTGGGTGGTTAGTTTCGCGCCTGTCGCGCCCAGGGGATGTCCCAGAGCGATCGCGCCGCCATTGACATTGGTGATTTCCGGGTTCATGCCCAATTCGCGCATTACTGCCAAGCCCTGCGCGGCGAAGGCTTCATTGAGTTCAATCAGGCCGATGTCGGCCAGCGACATTCCGGCGATTTTGAGCGCCTTCGGGACAGCCGCCACTGGGCCAATGCCCATGATTTCAGGCGGTACTCCGCCCACACCAAAGGAAGTGAAGCGCGCAATCGGTTTAAGTCCCAGGGCTTCAGCTTTGGCGAGCGACATGATCACAACGCCCGCCGCGCCATCCGACATTTGAGAGGATGATCCGGCGGTGACGGTGCCGCCTTCTTTGAAGACGGCTCGGAGACGGCCCAGCGCCTCGATGGTTGTATCGGCCCGGGGGCCTTCATCGCGCGAAAAGGTGAATTTCTTGATATTGGGTTGGCCGTTGCTCCCAGGGGTGGTAACTTCTACTTCCATGGGAACCAGCTCCGGGTCGAAGCGTCCGGACGTCACCGCGGCATGGGCCAGTTGGTGGCTGCGATACGAAAAGGCATCCTGGTCTTCACGGCTAACGCCATATTGATCGGCAACATTTTCAGCCGTCAGACCCATATTGGTGAAGGCCTCGGGATAATGCACTGCCAAATGCGGGGAAGGAGCAAATTTGAAGCCGGTCATCGGCACCATGCTCATCGATTCGACGCCGCCGGCGATGGCGACTTCGATTTGACCGGCCATGATAGCGAAAGCTGCGTGGGCTATGCTCTGCAATCCCGACGAGCAAAAACGGTTGATCGTTTCCGCCGGAACCGAGATGGGCAACCCGGCCTGAAAGCCGATCAGGCGGGCCATATTCATGCCCTGATAGCCTTCGGGGAAAGCGCAGCCAATCACCATATCGTCGATTTCTTCGGGCTTGAGGGGTTCGGCCCGTTTGAGTAATTCTTTTATCACCGCCGCGGCCATTTCTTCGGGGCGAACAGTCGCCAGACTGCCGCGCTTGGCCTTGCCAATTGGCGTGCGCGCCGCTGCAACGATGACGGGATCGTGTTTGGGGTCTCGTTTGGACATAGTTTTTCTCCTGTAGCAGAGATTGGGATAAGTAGGCAATTGGGCGCTTAGGAAACGGGGGTTCCCAGTTACCTGATTACCTAATCGCCTAATTCCTCAATACTTTACCGGTTTGCAGCAAATTCCACATGCGCGCCTGAGTCTTCTCCTCTCCACATAGAGAGAGAAATGCCTCGCGCTCCAGGTCGAGAATATATTGCTCATCGACCCAGGCTGCCTGGCTGAGTTCACCGCCGGTCATGGCGAAGATCATCTTCTCGCCGATAACGGCCTCATATTCGGTGATAAAACCGCCCTGCGCAAACATATGGACTCCAGCCCGCAAGGCAGCCAGTAAATCGCGCCCAGCGGCGTAGATTTTCTCGCGCGCCGGTGCATGGTAGCCAATATTGACCATGTGCAGCACTTCTTTCTTGGCTTCGGTCAGCAGATGCTCGCGGTTCAGTACAATGCGATCTGCATCGGTCAGGAAGCCATACTGCCGGGCTTCTACTGCACTGGTAGCAACCGTTGCCATACCGATCAGTTCAAATACTTTCTGCATAAAGGGTAACACTTCGACATCTTTGACGCGCATGGGCGGGTTGACAATGCGGCGCAGCAACTCTTTGGTGCCGCCGCCCGCGGGGATCACGCCCGCGCCCAATTCAACCTGGCCGATATACAACTCGGCTGCGGCTACAACTCGGCTACCGTGCATGGTAATTTCGCCGCCGCCGCCCAGGGTCAGCCCAAAGGGGGCCACAACCACCGGCTTGGGACAGTAACGCACACGCATCATGGTATCTTGCAGCATCTTGACAATGCCTTCGAGTTGATCCCACATGCCGTTTTGCGCGGCCATCACCACGCCGAACAGATTCGCTCCGGCGCAGAAAGCGCGATCGTGATCGCTGCTGATGACGAGGCCCTCAAATTCGCCTGCTTCGGCGCGATCCATGGCTTCGTTCATCATCTTCAGCAGATCGTCGTCAATGGTGTTCATTTTGGTCTGGAATTCAACGCAGGCTACGCCGTCGCCAATATCCACCAGAGTCGCCCCGGGGTTCTGGGCAACAATCTTCCCGGCATCTTTTTGCTCATTGAGCAGAATCAAGCCCGGTGTGCGAATAATCTTTTCGTAGGCAGCCAGCCCGGGGTTGTACGCGCCGACTTTCTGGTCTCCCTCGTACTGGTAGAACGTCTCAAAGCCTTTTGCCAGCATCTCGGCCACCCAGGGCGCGGGGGCAAATCCGGCAGTTTTCATGGCCGCACTGGCTTTGGCAACACCGATCATATCCCAGGTTTCAAAGGGGCCAGCCTGATGTCCGAAGCCCCAGCGCATAGCATCGTCGATGGGTTTGGGGGTATCGGCCACTTCGGGAACGCGCTCGGAGGCGTAGGCCAGACCCTGATAGGTCATGGCTTGCACAAGTTGCCCAGCGCGGTCATCCGCGGCCAACAGCACTTCGAGCTTTTCGGCCAATGTCTCTTTGCCTTTGGCTGCGCCAATCGAATCAAAGCGTGGTTTGCCTTCGGGGAGTTCATATTCCAACGTTTCGAGATTGAGCGACCAGAATTCTTTGCCGCCAGCTTTCTTGACAACCTTGAAAAAGCCTTGTTTGGTTTTATTGCCCAGACGGCCTTTTTCGACCATATTGTGGATCAGGTTATTAGCTTTGTCGGAATTGAGATATTTCAAGGCGTGCGCATCGTGGGGGATGGCTGCCGCCAAATTTGTACCGACATGCTCCCAAACATCCACACCTACCAGGTCGATCAGGCGGAAGGTGGCGGTTTTAGGGCGGCCCATTGGCGGGCCGGTGATAGCATCTACTTCGGGGATGGTGTAGCCATGCTCGAGAACATAATCGAGTGTGAAGGCACCGCTGCCGAAGCCAAGCCGATTGGCGATGAAATTGGGGGTATCTTTACAGGGGACGATGCCTTTGCCGAGGCGATACTCACCAAAATGGCTGATGAAACGGACGACCTCGGGGCTGGTCTCCGCGGTGGGGATGATCTCCAGCAATTTGAGATAGCGCGGCGGATTGAAGAAGTGTGTGCCGAGGAAGTGCTGTCGGAATCCCTCTGAGCGGCCTGCCGCAATATCAGCGACGGGGATGCCCGAGGTGTTCGTGCTGATGATGCAATGTTCCGCGCGAATGGCGTCGATGCGCGCCATCAAATCTTGTTTGATTTTCAAATTTTCGATAATCGCTTCAATCACCCAATCGGCTTCAGCGATAACGTCGAAATCATCTTCCAGGTTGCCGGTGGCGACCATTTCAGCCAGGTCTTTAGCGAAAAAGCTGGCTGGGCGTGATTTAACCGCGGCTTGCAATCCGGCGTTGACAATGCGGTTGCGCACGGCGGGATTTTCCAGGGTCAGGCCTTTGGCTTTTTCTGCCTCGGTCAATTCCCGGGGGACAATGTCTAGCAGGGTCACAGGAACGCCAGCATTTGCCAGGTGAGCGGCTAATGCCGCCCCCATAGTGCCGGAGCCGATGACCACTGCGCGATTGACTTTATAAGTCATACGTGGCCTCCTAATCTGAAACGCTCTATTTGCGTAAGTCCACCACCCTAAGGGGTGGGGGTTGCAGAAGTAGTAATTGGTCCCCAAACCTGTAAGTTGTCGAAGTGCGCGACAACATTATCGTCATCCCAGCGTGTGCCTGTCATCATACCCGTGTAACCAGCCGCAAGCGACTCGATTTCTTTTTGCACCAGAAGAACGCCATTTGCCCAGAGCGTGAGCGTATTCCCGCGGCATTCCGCCCGGACGTGGTTGTACACGCCAGGGGTCGGATCTATAGCCGGGGAAGCCGCATAATAGATGAATTCAACTTTCCCGTTGAGCGTTTGCCCTAACCCGTAATACCCGTCGGTCGTAATGAACAATGTGTAGTAATTGGTCTCCGATTCGCGACAATTGAAGCCGTAATACCCGCTGCCCCGGTTGGTAGAAATATCAGCCTCGATACGCACTTCGTTCAAGATCAAGATCGAGTGTGAGACCGTGATTTCCACATTGGGTTCAATGACCTTCATCGCAAATACATCTTTGGTAGCATGGAAGTAAGTTCGCCAGTTTGAACCATATGCTTGATACCACATTGCATTGGGGCTGGAGAATGTTTCGTTGATGAAGCGGACGACTTCGGGGGTGTTCGTCAGAGATGGCGTAATCGAAGGCGTCATCGTGTATGTCGTTGTCCGGGTGGGGCGTAAAGTCTCGGTTGGCTCAGGTGTCCATGAAGGACGCAACGTATTGGTCGGGATGGGGGTCCAGGTAGCGCGATCGTCAATCGCTTCGGGTAATACCGTAATATTCGATTCTGGCGTATTGGTCCACCGGTTGAACGTCACCAGTGTGCGGGTAGACGTGGGTGTGAGGGATGCCGTTGGCGTAGACGTAATCGTCGGATTCAGCCAGGGAATCGCCTGCATAGCATCTGCCAGGCTACACCCAGAGATGAGCGCAGCCAGCAGAATAACAGCGATGCCAATTCGATATTTCGGTATCATTAAATTCATCCGCAAACCTCCGAGGTCTTGAAGACCTCGGAGGTCTAACACTCTTAGTACATGAACATGGGTTTGCCCAGCATATCTTTGACTCTGGGCTTGTAATTCTTGGCGTCGTAAAGTGCGGCGACATCAACCGTCTTCTTGGCCGAAATGACCATCGGTAGCGGCACAGTAGTGTAATTGCCTTGCTGCAGCGCCACCATGCGGCCCGTATGTCCCAGTACGACCTGGTCGAACGCCAAATTGCCAAATGAAACAGCAACCATGCGATCGAGCGAATCGGGGGAACCGGAGCGCATTAGATAGGCCAATTGTTGATAGACCGTATGCATACCAGCACGATTCTTGATTTCCTCAGCAACCATCTGACCAATACCACCCAGTTTTTGATGCCCGTAGGCATCCGCTTCGCCGGATTGTACGATCTCACCGCCGATGGGAAAAGCCCCTTCAGAGATGGTCATGATGGCATAATGCGATGGGTTGCGTTTGCGGTCAGATTTGAGAAAATCAATCAGTACATCAAGGTCAAAAGGCACTTCGGAGATGACAGCGCGATCTACATCGCCTAGATAAGCTGCAAAAAGTGATGTCTCGCCAGAGTTGCGGCCAAACAATTCCACCACGCCGACGCGCTCATGCGAGCCGCAAACGGTGCGCACGGCGGTAATGTTTTCTACCGAACGAGTTACTGCGGTAGAAAATCCGATACAGTAATCGGTCCCGAAGACATCATTATCCATCGTCTTCGGGATGGCGACGACTTGAAAGCCTTCTTCGTGCATGCGGGCGGCGTAACTGAGGGTATCGTCTCCGCCGATGGGGATGAGAGCATCCAGGTTGAGAAAGTCGAGAACTTTGAGTACGTATCGGGTGATGTCAATGCGGCCGTCTTCTTTTTCTACACGGTCTTCTGCGGCCACGAAGTCGGGAATGTCTTCCGGCTTCATGTTGGATGGGTTGGTGCGGGATGTGTGCAAGAATGTTCCGCCGGTACGGTCTATGGTGCGCACACGCCCTTCGTCGAGCGGTTCGATGAGTTCAGCAATTGTTGCGGGGTCATCGGGGTTGATGTTAACCACAGAACCCCAGCCCCGCCGCAAACCGATAATTTCGACATCGTGCTCGTGTTCCTGGGCGCGTTTTACCACAGCCTTGATGGCGACATTCAGGCCAGGCACATCGCCTCCACCTGTTAGAATTCCTACGCGGCGTTTCTCCGTCATGATAAAGACCTCCTGGATTTATTGAAACCTTGGTGATAATTGGGTTGGTTTTTAATCATGGCAAATTTTACCGCAATTCAGGACTCTTACAGGAAGCGATTTAGGGACCAATTCGGTAATGCTATTATCTCAATTGACTGCCGCGATAACCGAGCATATTACGCGCCACCACCAGACGATTGATCTGGCCGGTGCCTTCGTACAGGTCGGTGATCTTGGCATCACGGAACCACTTTTCGAGCAGTAGTTCGCGGCTGTATCCCAGCGGACCGAGAATTTCTACGGCTTTTTGGGTGATTTTAACAACGATATCGCCGGCATAAACTTTTGCCATCGAGGCTTCTTTTGGATTGTGCAGCTTATTATCTGCCATCCACAGCGCCTCCAGTGTGAGCAACCAGGCCGAACGCAACATAACTTCCATTTCGATGACATCGCGCTCAACGCTGGTTAATTTCTGCCGTGGCAGTCCGTAACGAATCTCAACGCCATTTTCGGCGAGGATTTCCTTAAGTAATTCCAGGGTGGCGCGAGCGATGCCCACAGCTTGAGCAGCGATGATCGGACGGGTTGCATCGAAGGTTGCCATAGCGCCTTTGAAGCCCTTGGTTGTCTTCTCAACCGTGGGGCTGCCAAGGATGTTTTCAAAGGGGATGCGGCAATCTTGAAATACAATCGAAACGGTATCGCTGGCACGGATGCCCAATTTGTGCTCTTGCTTGGTCACCTTGCAGCCGGGAGTCCCTGCTTCAACCACAAATGAGCGCATTCCACCGCGCCCGGCTTCAGGATCAATCGTGGCCCACACGACGACAAAGCCATCCGATTCAACCAGCGCTTTTTGCCCGGCAGTGACAAAAATTTTCTCGCCGTTGAGAATCCACTCGTTCGTATCCTTGTCGAGTACGGCAGTCGCCCGGATCGCTGATGTATCTGAGCCAGCTTGCGGCTCGGTCATCGCCATGCCATCGAAAACGGGCTTATTGCCCATGAAGCGGCTCAGGAAACGTTTTTTCTGCTCGGGGGTTCCAGCAGCCGCTATGGCTGCAGATCCGAGCATCCCGCCAGGGATGCAGAGATACATCCCGGCGTCGCCCCAGGCCAGCATTTCGACCATATGTCCCAGGCGCTGATAGCCGATGGGGGGGCGCTTCTCTTTGGGTTCGGCATCCTTTTTCTCCGAATCGGGTGCCATGGAAGTGCCGCCCATCGATTTCACCGCCGTGTGCATAAAATTGATAAAATCCCAGGGAATCGCGTGTTCATTCTCATCCATCTCACGCGAAACCGTGCGCATCATATTCACGGCAACCGTTTCAACAACGGTGTTAAGTTGCTCTATGGGTTTTGGGGTTTCAAAATCAATCATTATTTGTTTCCTCCTACACAATCGCTAACCCGTTGAAGGTTGCAAAACCGCGCCCGCTGCGCATCCACATTTCAACCGGATGCTCGCGGATATAGCCGTGGCCGCCCAAAATTTGCACAGCCCGGTCTGTCACCATCATGGCCGTATCCATCGCGCCAGAAAGCGCCAGATAGGCTTGTTTGTTAGCTTCAGGATTGCCGCCATCAATCATCCAGGCCGCTTCCCACACCAACAGGCGAATAGCCTCAATCGCGGTGCCCATTTCAGCGATCATGAAGGCAATCGCCTGCTTTTGGGCCACTTTCATACCAAATACATCGCGGTCTTTGGCATATTCCACGGCATAGTCGAGGGCGGCATTCGAGACGCCAATTGCCATCGCGGCGAGGGCAACATTTGAAGCGGCCAATATCGGCGCGAAATCGTGCCCGCCTGATCCGCCCAGGCGATTTTCGAGCGGCACACTCACATTCGCGAAGCGCACGGTATAAAAAGGCAACGCGTTCAGGCCGAGCAACTTTTGGCGCTCGCCAACGACCACGCCTTCAGTGCCTGCGGGGACGATGAAGCCTTGCGTAGTCCCAGCCAGATTAGCATACACCAGCATCGCTTCAGCGCCGTCTGCGTAGGGTACATACGACTTTTCGCCATTGATCACTACGCTATCGCCATCAATGGCGGCAGTGGTAGCCAGATCATTGGGGTCAAAGTCAAATTTTTGCTCCATTAGCGCGGCAGTGAAGGGCTTCCATTCCATTTCGATGACCGGAGGAATATAGGCCTTTTTCTGTGCTTCGCTTCCGGCCAGTAAAATTGGCGTGGCAAACAGCCCCGGGGTCATAACCGCCAGCGCGCCAGCCAGATCGCCATACGCCAGTTCTTCAACGGCCAACGCGCCCGTAACCGCCGAGCGTTCGCCAAAGCCATCGTAGTCTTCGGGGATAGAGGCTTGCAAATAGCCCAGCTCCCAGCCTTTTTCGACCAGATCGACAGGTAAATGGCCTTCTTCTTCGGCGTCACGCGCCGCGGCGCGCAAATCGTCCATTGCATAGCGCTTGAGGGCATCGATCAGCATTTGTTGTTCTTCCGAAGGCTTGAAAGAATACATAGGTACCTCCTTGGGGTAGGTCTAATCCAATAATGTCTGATAGCGGATGGGTGTATGCCCGCCGCCATTCGTGAATTCATTCAGGTTTGCGATTCGCAGCAAGCCGCGTTGGTGCAAATATTCCACGTGTGCGCCAGCCTCCTCCAGGGCCAATAGCACGTTATAGCCATGCACCTCGCCAAATAATTGGTGGGATATTTCTGCAATCGTGTGCGGATCGGTGAGCAGAGCCAGAATTTCGTTGAGCCTTTTCCGGTGGATTTCCTGAATTTCGGCAATGCGTCCCGCTAAATCGTGGATGGGTTCGTTATGGCCGCCCAGTGTCAGGCGGATATTCGTCGCCCAGCCCAGTAGGGATTGCAGGGATTGAAGGTAGTGACTCAGCCCGGTGTTGAGCGTTAGTCCCTCGGGCGCCTGGTGAGGGCTGATCTCGGCGAGGACATGATCGCCGCAAAAGAGCACATCATCCAGACGAATGACAACATGCCCGGCGCTATGTCCTGGGACATGCAACATTTCAAAGGGGCCAAGTTTCATGCCAGCGGCCTCGTAGGTAAAATCGACGCGGCCGGGCTGGTAATCGAGCTTGGTGAGCTTATAGATTTCGACCAATTGCCCGGCTTTATCTTCAGGAACACCCGCGTCGGCGAGAAAACACGCCATGCGGCGGGCAACTTCGGCCAGTCGTTCTTCGGTATGAGTCAGGTTATGCCGGTCGAGTTCGTGAATGCCGATAGGGGCGGCGCTTTTTTCGCGCACAAACGACAGCCCGCCAAAGTGGTCGATATGGCCGTGCGTAATCAGGATGTGGGTGAGCGAATCAAAGCCCAGGGGCTGCTGCCAGGCCTCGGCTGCGGCAGCCAACCCATCTTCCAGGTGACGGTTATTCTCCCCAAATCCGGAACCAGTATCGATCAAAATGCGCCATTCATCCACAAAAACCAGATAGGCATAAACCCAAAAATCAGGGAAGGCTTCCAGCGGGATTTGTCCAATGCGCGCCCCGCGGCTGCTCTCGAAAAAACGCACAGCATGGCTTTGGGCACGTTGACGCACGGTTACATAGCTTGAATAGCTCATGCCACGACCTCGCGCGTGAGCAAACCATTGATGAGCATCCCGGCGTATTGGTCGGCGATTTCTTGTGGGGAGGAGGGGCCTTCGGGGCGATACCAGGTGATAGTCCAATTCATCATACCCAAGAGGGCGCGAGCAGCCTGGGCGGGCGCTTGGCATCGAAAGATGCCGGCATCGACACCAGATTGAATTTGATCGCGCCACAAACGCTCAAAGCGATCACGCCGGATCGTGTGCTGGCTAAAGCGTTGGCCTTCCAGCGAACGATACTCGAAGAGCAGCACCGCAGAAAGCTCGCGGTTTGCAACCAGGGTTTCGAGATACGTGCGCATAGCGCGGCGTAATTTTTCGGGGTAGGGGGCTTCTACGCTCAACGCTTCATTGACTTGTGCAATAACAAGATCGAGCGCCTGGTTAAGCAGCGCCAACAGAATTTCTTGCTTGCTGGAAATATGATGATACAGACTGGCTTTTTTGAGATCAACCGCGCTGGCGATATCTTGCATCGAAGTAGCGTGATAGCCCTTCTGGCTGAAGATTTGCGCGGCAGCTTCGAGGATCAGTTGTTTGGACATAGCACTCTCCCTACCGACCGGTCGGTAGGGAGAGTATATCATAGAATTTTGTTGCGAGTCAATTCTGGGGGAAATCTAGTTTTCGCAAAAAAGTGTGTACATAGGGCGTAGAAGCCCTATGTACACACTTTTTTGCGACTTTTCCCCGCTTCTGGTGGGGGAGTAGTTATTGCGAGCAACTCTATTTCTTTAATCCGATAAATCTTCAGAGAAAAGTATGTCAAGCTTAAAAAAGGCGCTGACCACCTGAGGATCGAAATGGTGGCCACTTTGTGAACGAATATGCGTTTTGGTTTTTTCGCGCGACCAGGCTGCGCGGTAGGGGCGATCCGAAGTCAGTGCGTCCCAAACGTCGATTATGGCGAAGATACGCGCCGCCAAAGGAATCTCTTCGCCGCTCAGCCCGCGGGGATATCCCGAGCCATCCCATTTTTCATGGTGGCAATACGGAATATCCAGAGCAGGGTGCAGAAAGCGTATCGGGGAGAGCATTTCATGGGCCAGCACCGGATGCTGCCGCATGATCTCCCATTCTTCTTCGGTGAGCTTGCCGGGTTTATGCAATATGCGGTCAGGGATGCCCATTTTGCCAATATCATGTAGCAGCGCGCCGCGCCGTAGATGAGTTAGTAATTGGGATGAGTATCCTATTTTGCGGGCTAATTGTTCCGTAAGGGCCGTTACACGGCGGGTGTGCCCAATTGTGTCCTGATCGCGCAGCTCAAGCGCGCGCGCCCAGCCCTCGAGCGTGATGTCGTACGCGTGGGCTAATTCGAAATTTGAGCGCTCCAGGTTGACAAACAGGCTGGCATTGTTGATCGCGATAGCGGCTTGTGTTGCCATGGCGCGAAGCAGGTCAAGCCAACTTGTGTCCGCAGCGATTTGTTTGCGCGTAAATAATTCCAGAACCCCTTGCATTTCTCCCTTGGCAATCAGCGGAATGCCAAAATAACTGACAAAAAGTTCCTGATGTAATAAATGGGAGAGCACTTCGTTTTCCGCCGAATCGATTAGCTTTGGAATGGAAATAATCATTCGCTCAGCAATGATTTTCTTGGCAAAAGGGCTTTGGTTGGAGATATAGCGATTTGGATTTATGAATCCGGTATTGACACCCGCTTCAAGTCTAAGACTAAGCGGGTTGAAGATAGATACCATAGCCGCATTTACATCCAACTGGCGAACAACTTGCTCAATTAGAATGTTAAGTGTGACATCAATATCCATGCTGCCAGAAATGGCTACATCAATTCTGTGGAGGGCTTCAAAATGCGCCGCACGGCGGCGGATTTCATCTTCTGCTTTGATGCGCTCGGTAATGTCTTTCGCCGTTGAAACAAAATGCGTGATTATTCCTTTTTCATCACAAATCGGATTGATGGCTTGATCAACATAGAATAATTCGCCATTTTTCTTTTGATTGATGATTGTGGCACGGAAGGCATCTCCCTGGAGAATTGTTCCCCACAATATTTCGAAAAATGCGGCACCTTGTTTATCAGACTTAACAATCCGCGGCGTGTTGCCAACTGATTCTGCGCTGGAATAGCCGCTCATTAATTCGAAAGCAGGATTGACATATTGAATGACACCATCGCGGTCAGTAATCACAACAGCATCCGCGGTTTCTTCAACAACTTGCGATAACCTGACTATTTCGCTTTCGGCTTGTTTACGAGCACGAATATCGCGGATGATGACCGTAGCTAATTGGCCTTCAGGAGTATCCAGTGCGCTCAGGCTGATTTCAACCGGAATGATCTCGCCACTTTTATGGAGCGCAGTGAGTTCTATACCGAGATCGTCTTTTCGCTCGTTGGGAGCTATATAGAACTTGTCGTGATGCAAATGATGCCGTTCACGCAAATTTTCGGGAATGAGTATGTCAATATGTTCTCCAAGCAATTCGCTTCGCGTGTGGCCAAATAGCGCCTCAACTCGTTGATTGACTTGCTGGATGATGCCTGCCCGGTCTGCGACTACGATGGCATTTGGAGCGTTGTCAAACAAAACATGATAGCGTCGCTCAGCCTGAATTTGGGCACTAATATCCCGCCCGTAAATATTGACATGGCCAGCGTCGACAACTGGCAAGAGGGTAAATGTGAAAAAGCGCCCATTAATATCCAGGTTAAGATTACGTGACTGACCTGCTTCGCGACATTCGATTACAAGCTTTCGCAAATCGAGGGGGAGGAGTTCATCAAGTTTACAGCCCCAATAATCCAGCAATTCATGGCTTGCTGAGTTTGCGTAAATAATTGCCCCCTCGCTAGCAATCCTCATAACCGGGTTGGGGTTTTCGTTGGGGAATTTTGCGAGCAGTTGAATTTCACTTTCCGTGCGGGTTTGGGCAGTAATATCGAGCGTTATTACGATAGCATGAGTAATTGCTCCTGTAGCATCCAGATAAGGCAGATAATGTACATGCGAATAGCGCCATCCCTGCGAAGGAATATTCAGCCAAACAAAATCATGCACTTCCTGACCCGAGAAGCACTCTTCAAAGCGATGTTTGATCATGGTAGCAAATTGCTTGGCTCCCCATATCTCCGCAACAGAATGACCAATTATTTCAGACGTAGTTCTATTGACTGCCTGACAATAAGCAGTATTGCAATTGGTATAAATATAATTTCGATCCACAATCGTTGTTAGCGTATTTGCGATATGACTACGCAAATCTGACTGCACTGGTATATCCGTTTTTTGCGAGTTTTCCTGAATCATAACCATCCACTCACTATGTAATTCTTATTATCCCAAATAAATAAACATTGAATAATTGTAGTGCGATGGTAACATAATATCAAATATCAAGGAAAACGAGATGCATCAGAACTATTTGCAAATGCTGCTCAGAGAAATCTTCCATGGTGAATGATAAAGCAGCAAAATCAAGTTATTCGCCCAATGGGGTAGGGGAACGAGCTGAATAGAAAATTGTTCAATATGAGATTAGAGATCGCTATAATTATCGCTGTTGGTTTTCTCTAATTTACGCCAAGCAATCCTTTTTATAAATTTTTACTTTTTTGCCTTGACAGGGGATGGTCTGTGAGATAAAATGATTTTACTTTCGATAAGTATCATTATCGAAAGTATTAAAATTACAATTGGAGAATCGCCATGAACAATATTATACAGGTTGCTTTGGCCTATTTAGACAGCGTGAAACTGTCGCGTAGCGAGAACACTGCACGCACGTATACGAATGCTCTGAATGTTTTTATGCAAATTCTGGAAGAAAAAAAACTGCCGCCTGCAGAAACGCCCATTGAAAAGCTCAGCGAAGAAGCCATTGTGTGGCTTGCTACAGCGCTCAAGGATACGGCGCCTGCCACGGAACGGCTGTATCTCACCGCAACAACTGGCTTTTATGAATACCTGGCAGCTGAAAAACTGTCTGATATCAACCTTCCCCGCCTGCGCCTGCTGATTAAACAGCGCGCTCGCCGGCCTGGTCAACGATTGCCCCAATTCCCGCGTGAAAATATTGAAAAAGTAATACTATACGCAATTAATATGGTTAATCTCCCCTTCGAAGGAGAAAGAGAGCAACTTCGCCATTTGCGCGACCGGGCCTTTTTATTGACTCTGGCGGACACAGGCTTGCGTGTCCACGAGGCCTGTGGAATGCGGCGAGGCGATGTAGATTGGAGCGAAGCCAGGGCGATTATCATTGGCAAGGGCGATAAAGAAGCAGTTGTGCGATTTTCATCGCGCGCTGTAGCTGCGCTAAAAGTTTATCTCAACACGCGCGTGCAATTGGATGGCGCCTCTGGACGCCCGCTGACCTCCCTGCCCCTCTTTGCCCGCCATGATAAACGCGCAGGCAGCAAAGTGCTTCCCATGACAACTACTACAGGGCGCAATATTGTCAAGCAGCGCGTGCAAGAGGCGCTCGGCGAGCAGGCTGCGGGGACGATAACTCCACATTCTTTCCGTCATTATTTTGTGACAACAGTTCTACGCGGTTCGGGCGGTAATCTCAAACTTGCCCAAGAATTGGCCCGCCATAGCAATGTTCAGACCACGAGTCGGTATGCCCATCTCGCAAATGACGAGTTAGATCGCGGTTATTTTGAGATTTTTGAGTAGGCGAAGAAATTAATATACAAAAATATGTGGGTGGCGTGCGTTGGCAATCAAATTAATAAGCACGGTCCCAAAAAAAAAGACGGCTATTAGCCGTCTTTTTTTCTGCCGAAAAGAAGAAACCCCACCATGCCGTGTGCAGCTAAGTTTTGAACCTGCTCTCGCAGGTATTGGCTCTCATCGTTAGATCCGCCTTGGCCAAGGCCTATCGCGTCACGAACGTAATTTCGAGCCAGTAATTGTTAAGTGTTGGCTCAAAACGCAAAGGCTGCATCACGAACACAGCAGGGTATTTAACTTATACCACAAAAAAAATTGAGTGGGAAGGTACGTTTGTTCTATGCTAAAACGCTCACTCGTCACTAGGGATATACGCGATTGATGGTACGCGGGAAAGCGATTGTTTCACGGATATGATGTATGCCACAGATCCACGAGACCGTGCGTTCAATGCCCAGACCAAAGCCGCTGTGGGGCACGCTGCCAAAGTGACGCAAATCAATATACCATTGATAGGCTTCTTCGGGCAAATTGTGGTCGTGAATGCGTTCTAGCAATTTCTCCGGATTTGAGATGCGCTCACTACCGCCGATAATTTCGCCGTATCCCTCGGGGGCTAAAAGATCAACGCTCTTGCACACTTCAGGGCGTCCAGGCCAGGGTTCCATATAGAAGGCTTTCACCACAGTGGGATAGCCATACACAAAAACAGGCTTCTCGAATTGTTGCGTCAAGGCTGTTTCGTGGGGTGCGCCAAAGTCGCTGCCCCACTCGAAGGCCAGGAGTTCTTTTTCTTCGGGGTCATCGGTTTCCGCATGTAGTTTCGCTAAGATTTCAACGGCTTCATCATAGGAAATGCGTGGGAACGGCGGTGAAATTTTTTCGAGCATGGTTGTATCGCGTTCCAGCGAGGCCAGTTCGGGTTGACGATCGCGTAATACGCGCTGGATAATATGAGAAACAAATTGCTCCTCGATTTCCATCAATTCATCGAGGTCACAAAAAGCCACTTCCGGCTCCACCATCCAGAACTCGGTCAGGTGGCGGCGGGTTTTCGATTTCTCCGCCCGGAAGGTGGGGCCAAGACAATATACTTTGCTGAAAGCAAAGATATTGGCCTCGTTGTATAGTTGCCCGGTCTGAGCCAGGTAAGCCGCGCCTTCATCAAAGTAGGGAGTTTCAAAAAGAGTCGTGGTCCCTTCGGCGGCAGCCGGCGTGATGATGGGGGTGTCCATATTGATATAGCCATTCATATCCAGCCACTCACGGATGGCGGTGAGCACAGTGGCGCGAATGCGCAAGATTGCCCACTGGCTGGGCATGCGCAACCAAAGGTGGCGATTATCAAGAGCAAAATCAACCCCATGTTCTTTGAGCGCCATCGGATAATCATCCGCAGCGACTTGATAAATCTTCAACCCTGTAATACCAATTTCGAAGCCGCCGGGAACGCCGGGCGAGCGCGATTCGGCGCGCACAATCCCCGTGATCTCCACCGAAGATTCCTGTGTCAGCCGCACGATATCTTCAAAGGTCTCTTCGGGCAAATCACTCTTGAAGGCCACGCATTGCACAAAGCCATAGCCATCGCGCACCAGCAAAAAGACCAGCTTACCCTTGCGCGTGCGGTTATACACCCAGCCGCGAACGCGGATTTCCTGCTCAGTATAATCAGCGATATTTTCTACTCGAATTAACGGGGTCATAAATGCTCCTCTTGATGTCGTTGCCATTGCAAGGTAAGGCGCACAAGTGCAAGTACACCTCATCTGCCTATTATATATCCAAATCGATATGTAATTCCTTGAGCTGCGCCGCTTCCACCGGGGAGGGCGCGCTGCCCATAACATCACGGGCATTTTGATTCTTGGGGAAGGCGATTACCTCACGGATATTGGGTTCGCCAGCCAGAATCATGCAGATGCGATCGATGCCGGGAGCGATGCCCCCATGTGGAGGTGTGCCATACTCAAAGGCTTCCAGCATATGCCCAAAGCGTTCCTGGGCAATTTCGTCGCTCAGGCCAATCAGGCTGAAGACTTTGGCCTGCAAATCACGGTTGTGAATACGGATCGAACCGCCGCCAACTTCGTAGCCGTTGAGTACCATATCGTATTGCTGGCCGCGCGCTTTGCCGGGGTCTGTATCGAGCAGGGGTAAATCTTCGGGCATGGGCGATGTGAACAGATGATGGCTGGGATCCCAGCGCTGCTCGTCGGAATTCCACATCACAAAGGGGAAGTCGGTCACCCAGCAGAAACCGAGCAGATTAGGATCGCGCAAGCCCAGGCGGTCGCCGAGATGCTCGCGCAAGCGCCCCAGGCTCTCGAAGACCACCGCGGGCGCAGCCGCCACGAAGAGCAGCAGGTCGCCAGGTTGGGCATCGAGGCGCGTTATAAAAGTGTTCAACATATCCTCAGAAAGAAATTTGGCAAACGAAGAACGCTGCTCGCCAGCGGAGGTCAGAGCGAGATAAGCCAGCCCCCTGGCGCCATACTGACCAACGAACTCGGTCAATTCTTCAATTTGTTTGCGGCTGTAATCACCCAGCCCGCGGGCGTTAAGGGCACGCACATGCCCGCCTTCGGAGGCCACACTCTCAAACACGCGGAAGCCGCTTGCCGAAGCCAAATCGGTGAAATCGATTAACTCCATGCCGAAGCGTATATCAGGGTTATCTTTGCCAAAGCGCGCCATCACTTCGTCATAGGTGAAGCGCGGCCACGGGGATTGCATCAGCTTCTTTTCGGGCACCACCTGCCCCACCAGGCTAGTGAGCATATCTTCGATCAGCGCCATAATATCTTCACGCTCCACGAAAGACATTTCTAAATCGAGCTGGGTGAACTCCGGCTGACGGTCGCCGCGCTGATCTTCATCGCGGAAGCAGCGCGCGATCTGAAAATATCGCTCAATGCCAGCCACCATCAATAATTGCTTGAGCTGCTGGGGCGATTGCGGCAGGGCATAAAATTCGCCCGGATGTACGCGCGAGGGGACGAGATAGTCGCGCGCACCCTCGGGGGTGGTTTTAAATAATATCGGTGTTTCCACCTCGAGGAAGTCGCGCTCGTCCAGATAATCGCGAATGAATTTGACCACCTTGTGGCGCAGCACTAAATTGCCGCGCATACGCTCGGTGCGCAAATCCAGATAACGATAACGCAGGCGCACCTGCTCGTCGATCTCTTCTTGTTTATTGATGTAAATGGGCGGCGTTTTCGCTGGGTTCAGAATTTTCACGGCCAGGACTTCGACTTCAATTTCGCCAGTAGAAATTTCGGGGTTTTTCATACCCTCTGGACGCTCGCGCACCAGCCCTTCGACCTGAATCACCCACTCGGCGCGCACAGGGATCATCGCCTGATGTGCTTCCGGGTAGAGATCGGCATTGGTGACAATTTGTATCAGGCCAAAGCGGTCACGCAAATCCATAAAGGCGACGCCGCCATGATCGCGTCGCCGGTGAACCCATCCGGCCAGAGTGATCTTTTGAGCAATGTGTGCGGTGTTCAGTTCGCCGCAGGTATGGGTTTTGTACATGAGTTTCTCCTAGAGCCATCAGTGCTAAGCAATTCATCGCGTTCAGCAGACGAGTGGATTACGTCCTTTGAACGAAAAATCGCCCTTTGCATTTGCATCGGGCGACTGTTGAGTAAAAAAACCAATTTGTGTGAATTGGCAACCTTCAACAAACCGCCCGATGAAGATCATCGGCGGCATTGTTATTATTATTGTTGTCCGGATTGCCGAAACGCCAAATTTTCATGAGCGGGATTATATCACAGCTTTTCAGAGGCGGAAGTCATTTGCGCCAATATGATGCGCCATTTTTCTGGTGTACAGCTCCCCCACTATTTCGGCCAAGACAAACCAGCCTGTTCAGGCCGCAAAGAATCTTCCTGAGACTTCGGATATCTTCGTCTTAAAACGCGAGTATAATTCAGATATATTCTATCGTAATTCCTGGAGTCAAACCTATGAGTAACTATCACCGAAAAATACAAGAAATCATTGAACCGCAGCTTGTTGTTGAGGGCGCAGGCGTGCTGTTGCGGCGCTCTTTTGGACCGCGGCGCGATAATCTTTTTGATCCCTTCCTGCTTTTCGATCACTTTGCCTTCAACGACCCCATCGAAGGGCCGCCAGTTGGCTTCCCCACGCACCCACACCGCGGCATTGAAACGGTTACGTATATGCTCGAGGGCAATGTGCGCCACCGTGACAGCCTGGGCAATATGGGCGTGATCGGCCCTGGCGATGTGCAGTGGATGACCAGCGGGCGCGGCATCATGCACGAAGAAATGCCGCAACGCGGGTCAAGCGGCATCATCAACGGCTTTCAATTATGGGTCAACCTGCCTGCCGCCCGAAAGATGAGCCCGCCGCGCTACCAGGAAGTCGAGGCCAAGAGTATCCCTACGGTGGAGCAATCTGGTATCTCCGTGCGCGTCGTCGCGGGGGAATATGAAGGCGTGCGCGGCCCCGTCACGGAAATTGAAGCACAACCCCTATATATGGATGTGTCGCTTGCCCCTGGGGCGGCGTTTTATTTGCCAGTGGAAGCTGGACACTTTGCGATTGCGTATCTCTTTGAGGGGGCCGCATTCTGCGGATTGGATGAAGACGGACGCGGCGAGCGAGTTGATTCTGTTAAAATGCTGGTCTTTGAAGATGGGGATATTCTGGGTATCCAGACCGAGGAGAATTCGGAGGCGCGTTTTATGCTCATGGCTGGCGCGCCATTCAAAGAGCCAATCGCACCCTATGGCCCATTTGTGATGAATACGCAAGAAGAAATTCAACAGGCATTCGCTGATCTTCGCAATGGCACATTTGTGCGTCGGACATGAGTCAGGAAAATAATAAAACCCACCCTGTTGCTTCGCTTACAGCTTTATAAAACAACAGGGTGGGCAGGTTATTTGCTTGCACGATTGCTCGGCAAAAACCGCTGCTTATGGCGACGGGGGCACAAGTAACTTTGAAGCTGTGCAGACGCGTTCCCCATCATTGATGGATAGCTTGCCGGTGTAATATAGGGGCGCTGCGCCAGTTGGCAATCCAGATACTTCTCCCGTACAAACGCCGGCGGCGCAAACTAAGTTTTGTAACGCGAAAGAACCTAACCCATCAATAGATAATGTTGCCTGTGTAGGGTCTAGGTCTAAGCCCTTGTATGTAAATGACACCATTCCAGCACCAGCGCTCCCGGCGATGCCCTTTAGGCTATCAAAGCCTACCCAGGGGTGTTCCACCTTTGCAGGTTCAACGGCCGGTGCAACAGGTCCCCCCGGCGCCCACGCAGCCATTGCTGGTTGTGTAAACCCTACCAGCAATATAACAGCAACCGTTACCAAGCCCAAAAACACGTAACTGACCTTCTTGTTCATTTTATCCTCCTAACACTGTATGGAATATCTTTGAACTCACATTGAACGTATATTATTCTGACAACGCTACTAACACATACGTACCGGTAATGCTTTGATCGGTGAAGATTCTAGCTGTAGCACCGGGGAATGGCGGCTCTTCAGACCAGCCACCCAAGCTGCCGTTGGCAGCATCATCCCAGTAGAGCAGAGAAGCTTCTAACAGAATACAGTCACCGGTGAATGGATCGTAGTACATGATGCCGAACGCAACCGCATTTTCAAGCATCTCGGCGGGCAGGGCGAAGGAGATCGTTATTTTTCTGGCAAGCAAGGATACGGCCTCGCCGTTGTTACTCACCCTAAGAGTTAAGGCTTTGATAAACTTCCACTGAGCAACTTCAATACCCGATGCTTGTAGCGAAAAATCAGCGTCAGCAATGGCAAATGTGCCCACTCGCAAATTTGCTTTTTGTTTCGCCCCAGACGGCTGACTCATGTGGATGGCCCAATTCTCTTCGTCCGATACGCCAATCGGCCCACCTTCATCCTGGGATAATTTCTCTGCCAAAACATGGGAGCTTTTATCATCGCCCAGGATCATGCGCCAACTGTTTGTCACCAATATTGGAAGGTCTACACGTTCGAGTAGGGCCTGATCGCCACCAATATAGAGTGGAATTTCAACCAAATCTCCAACCCAGGGGGCGAAGCGCGGACCCCAAGAGATGTGGCTGAGATATTTAATCTGATCGATCTCGCCCATAACTGACAATGCATCAATCAAAACCGTGGGGACATCCGATGATAATTCGACCCATAGGGTATCCGGATAGACAACAATAATCTTCGGTGGTTGGCTGGAAAGATTGGCACCCACTGGAATAAGTATTGGCAGTGAAGAAGGTGATGAATGTGAAGAAGCGGTAACACAAGTGAAGTTTTCAACATCAACCAGGATATCAATGCCGCATTGTACGTTCACTGCTGTATCCACCCCATCGCTGCCAAAAATAATATCAAGGTCAGGGCCTCCAACAAAGTAATCATCAAAATTGGATCCAAGCACACTTTCGATACTGGAGAAGCCCGCCAGTCCTGGACCAGTTCTCGATGTCAGGTTCACTTCCACCGGGGTCTGAAAACGGCTGTAATCCAGTCCATCTAGGCCACTGCCGCCATCAACATTGACATTAGTACTTGTTCCGGCAGGTGAAACAATGAATGTATCGTTTCCCTGACTGCCAATGACCTGTTTGATAATTCCACCGGCATGGGCGGCAATATTGCTGCCAGTCTTGGCGACCACACTACCCAAAACCATCGTGAGATCATTGCTGGTGGCCGAGAAGTCCATGATATCGTCGGCGGCTCCAGTATCATTCGCAACGATATCGATGCCCCAATCATCAAAGAAGAAGATCGTGTCCGTGCCACGTTGCCCATTGATCTGATCGATGCCCGGGCCGCCATAGATGGTGTCGTTGCCACTGCCGCCCAAAATAATATCGTTGTTGGCATCTCCGTAAAGCAGGTCTGCGCCATCGCCGCCGGTTAGCAGATCGCCGCCATCGCCGCCGTGGAATTCCACCGGGTAACTACCGCCTGCCAGGGAGTCGCTGCCGATGCTGCCGAGAATCTTTTCAACCTGACCGGCTCCACCCAGAGCGAAATTGGCTGTCCCGGTCCGCAGGTCCAGGCGCACTTCGAAACCAGAAGCGGTTGTCGCCGTGACATAGTTGCTGAAGTCAAAGGTATCGAAGCCGCTGCCACCGGAGACGCTGCCGGTAAGCACGGCCTTGTTGGTGAAGATGAAAATATCATCCCCTGCGCCGCCATCCAGGCTGAGAGTTTGGTTGCTCTTGATCAGGAAGGTATCCGCACCACCGCCGCCGCGCAAGCTATCGAGGGCGGAGAAACTCAGAGTCTTGCCGCTGTTCTGATATTTGCGATCCCCGTCGAAAATCCAGGTATTCACCCCGTTCAGACCCACCAGGCTATCGACACCGCTGCCGCCGATAATCGTATCGACGTTCTGGAAGCGATTCACCAAACCGGAGATCGAACCGACAAAACTATCGACGCTGGCTGCTCCACTGAGAACAACATCGAAGCCCGGGGTGTAAGCGCTCAAATCGAAAGTATCGCTGCCTGCACCGCCGTCAATTATCCCATTCAGTACAGCCTGATCAGCGAAGATGAACTGGTCATCCCCATCCTGGCCAAAGAAACTCAGCGCCTGGCTTCCAGCGAACAGGAAGGTATCACCAGCGCTGCCCGCAAATAAATTCTCGAAGCTGGTGAAGTCTATGGAACTACCGTTGCTGATATAGCGATGATCTGGCGCGGTGGTCAAATCCCAAGTAGCAGAAACATCCATACCGGTTAGCGCGTCGTTGAAGGCGCTGCCGACAAGCTTCTCGATATTGTCGAAGCCACCCAAGACACTCGCAGAACCGGCCCAGCCATCCTGGGTTCCTGAGCTATTCAGGGTGACGCTCACCGGGCTTAGATAAAGGCTAAAATTAAGCCGATCCTCACCGGTTCCAGAATCGATGGTTCCAATCAGGCTGCCATTTCCCGCAAAATTGAAACTGTCGGCGCCGCTGCCGGTCTTCACTAATTCGATCTCGCCGCCCAAAGCGCTGATCGATGAGCCTGAGCCATCTTCGACAAGCAGTTTATCACTGATCGTGGTGGTGAAATCTACGGAGAAGGTCGAGAGATCGATGGTATCGTTGCCGGTTGCAGCGATGATGGTATCCGTGCCAAAGTTGCCCACAAAACGATACGTATTATTGCCAGCCCCACCGGAGAGATTATCATCGCCAGCACCGCCGTCGAGGGTGTCGTCGCCCGCATTGCCAAAGAGCTGGTCGTTTCCGGCACCGCCGTTGAGGGTATCATTACCAACGCCACCCTGCAGGATATCCATACCGTCGCCCGCAATGAGGGTGTCATTATCATCGCCGCCAAGCAAAATATTATTGCCCCGCGTATCGGTCAGGGCATCATTCCCGGCGCCGCCGTCGAGGGTATCGTTACCAGCATCCCCGTTGAGTATATCCGCGTCAGCGCCACCAAATAATTGATCCTGGCCTTCACCTCCATTGAGCGTATCATTTCCACCGCCGCCGCTGAGGACATCATTCCCTGCACCGCCCCACAGAGTGTCAACGCCATCACTGCCGCTCAAAAAATCATCGCCGCTGCCGCCCAGAATATGTTGAATATTACTGATGCCTGCGGTGCCTGTGGCCGTGCCAGCCGCCAGATCGACCGTGACGGTGGTGGTATAGGCGCTGTAATCCAGGGTGTTCTGGCCGGGACCGCCATCGATAGTGCCAGCGCCAGCGGCCAACTGCACACCATCTACGCTGAAAATGATGGTGTCATCCCCTGCGCCGCCGATGATTTTTTCGACGCTGCTGCCCGTGTAGACAGTCAGGTTGCCAAAACCGTCATCGACGATAATGCTCCCCAAAATGAACTGGATGTTTCGAGTCACTGCGCTGAAATCAAAAATATCGTTGCCACCGCCTGAGATTTCAACCACCGTATCCTGACCCCAGTTATCACTGAAGATATAGGTGTCATCGCCAGGCCCACCCACCAGCAATTCGTCTTCACTGCCGCTGATGATCAGGTCGTCTCCGTTGCCGCCATTGTAGTGCTCAATGTTTACAACCGTCAGACTGATGCCACCAGCCGTGACCGTGGAAGTTCCCAGACTCATGGAGACACTGCTGTTATAGTTACTCAGGTCGAGAGTGTCTGCTCCGGCGCTACCATCAAGCCTGCCGCTAAAGGTAATCGTATCCAGGATAATAAAGGTGTCGTCACCGCTTCCAGCTACCATAACTTCGAAATTATCGGCGGTGTGGCTGACTTTTTGGCCGCTGCCATCGGTAATTTCAAGTACTCCCGATAATGTGAAGGTCAGGTCGAGAGTGACGCCGCTGAAATCCAAGGTATCAGTGCCACCGTTGAGCAATTCGATGACCGTATCCTCGCCCCAACCATCACCAAAGAAGAAGGTATCGTCACCCTGCCCCCCCGTTAGCACATCATTTCCCGGGCCGCCGGTGATGTAGTTGGCAGCATCATCGCCGGTAAGGGTATCGGCTGCATTTCCACCGATGATGTGTTGAATATTGTGGATGTGCAGGGTTCCCGTGGCCGTCTCTGCGATAAGATCAACGACAATTGAATTTAATTGGCTATACGCATTATAATTGAGGGTGTTGCTGCCGCCCGGGCCGCCATCGATTTCCCCAGAAATTCCAACTCCATCAGCAAAGATGAATTCATCCGCCATTCCTGCTCCGTTGAGATTTTCGACCAAGGCAAAGCTCAGGGTGTCATTCAGCGATCCGGCATTGGCGGCGGTCATTTTCCAGATATTGACTGCATCCGGGCCGGTCAGCGTGTCGGCGAAGGCGCTGCCGATCAACGCGTTGAAGTTGTCGAAGCCTACGCCAAGAGAGCCATCTGTCCCGGCGTAGCCATCCACGCTGCTGGAACCGCTCACGGCAACGCTGCGGGCGCTGGCGTAGGCGCTGAAGTCCAGGGTGTCGCTCTGGCTATTGCCAACCAGATTCTCGACTGAGGCAAAGCTCAGAGTGTCATTCAGCGATCCAGCGTTGGCGGCGGTCATCTTCCAGTTATTGACAGCATCCGGGCCGGTCAGCGTGTCGGCGAAGGCACTGCCCA
>Ga0233437_1001391_pt1 | contig 44517 bp, 33 predicted proteins | sample SI_122_August201_FD_182714 | JGI IMG/M metagenome (GOLD analysis project Ga0233437, IMG submission 182714) | Seawater microbial communities from Saanich Inlet, British Columbia, Canada - SI_122_August2016_200_MG | ecosystem: Environmental > Aquatic > Marine > Inlet | place: Canada: British... | reverse complement strand
ACCAAGTAACAAGAGTGCTTATTCAAATTTATTTTATTGTGATAATGATGATTTGGATACATGTGCAATACTTAGTTCATGCTCAGCTGTATATACAAAAAGTTCATCATCAGCATGTTATAATGATTCAGATGATTACGTTACAATTTTTGTTCCACATTTTAGTGCTGTATTTGGAGACAATGATACTATTTCACCAATAATTACCATAACAGAACCTGTGAATGGTTCAACAGTTAATTCTAGTTATCAAAATACACTTGCAATAACTGCAAATGAACAAGTTGATTGTAGTTATTCAATTGATTCAGGAAGTTATTCAAGTATTGGAATCGACTCATCATTTAGTGTGAGTTATAATTTGTATGAGAATGTAGTTTATAATTTGAGTCTTAACTGTACAGATTTATCAGGGAATAATCAATTTTTAAAAATCAATTTTACAATAAGTGATACTACAGCCCCAACTTTTGTAGGTGGACTTGACATTGATGAGACAACATCGAATATTGAATTTAATTTTGTTACTAGTGAACCTGCAAATTCAACAGTGTTATTAGTTGGAAATTCAACTAGTTCAACAACAAGTTATGGTACGATTCATGGGTACAATTTTACAAGTCTTGAGGAAGATACAGAATATGATTATAATGTTACTATTTGTGATAGCTTAAGAAATTGTTATATTTATTCAGATGATCACAGTACTGACTCAGTTAGTAGTTCATCAACTACAACTACAACATCTACAACAACAACAAACGGAGGAGTTGGATCTGGTAGTGCAACAGTTCAAAGAATTTTTATTGATATTGCTGCAGGAAGTCATACTATGGACATAACTAGTTCAGCAATTGCATTTTCAAAATTAGTGTTTAAGACAAATAAAGTAGTTAATGGATCAAGTATAATGACTGTAACAAAAACAGTATTACCCTCCTCAATTTCAGATGTATCTGATTATGTTTATCAATATATTAAGGTGGATAAAACAACTATTACTAATACTGATATTGATAATGTTGACATCTTTTTTAGGATTGAAAATACATGGTTTGAGCAAAACAGTGTTGATAAGAATTCTGTTAATATTTATAGATATAATAATTTTAAATGGGATAAGTTAGTTTTGTCAATGAAAGGCAGTGATACAGTTTATACTTATTATGAAGCAGTGTCTCCAGGGTTTAGTTATTTTGGAATTTCAGGTAAGGTTGTTGATATTCAAGTTGTTACAACTGATAATAATGAAACTGGAACAGGTACACCAACTGGAAATGTTGTTGACAATACAAATGGAACAGATGATAGTGCAGGATCAGATGGGACAGATGATGCAGATAAGAAGAAAAATTCAAGTTCAGGTTTAATTTTGATAATAGTAAGTTTAGTTGTTATTGTAATAATTATCATTGGTATAGTTGGATTTTTTATGTACCAAAAAACCGTTTCACCATTGGAAGATCAGGAATTGAACCAAGTGAGAGAATATGTAAAAACTTGTAAAAGTCAAGGATTATCTAATGATCAAATAAAAGAAGAATTATTAAAAGTGGGATGGGAAACACATTTAATAGAAATTGTAATAAACGAGATTCATACACCTAACCAAGAACTCATTAATGTGATGAACTATATTAAAGAAGCACGAGCTCAGGGAGGAGCAGATAGCGAGATTAAAAGAATTTTACTTACTGCAGGTTGGGAGGAAAAATTAATCGATGAAGGGTTTGAAAAAATAAAATAATTCAAAATGAATTCTAAGTTTAACATTAAAATAAAAATTTATTGAGTTTAAATCATTAATTCTTTTATAGCTTTTGTTAAATATATTTTATTAGTTTTACCATGACTTTCAACATATACTATGTTTTTTTTAACAAGTTCTTTTATAGTTCGATGTGTTTTAAGCTTGTTCATTCCCTCAAGATAATTAATTTTAGACTGTAAAATAGTACCTTTATTATCTTTTAATAATTTAAATATTTTTTTTTCATTTGAACTCAAAAGTTTTACTATAATTTTTGTTGTATTTAATTTTTCACTTTCAACATATTTTTCCTTGTTAACAATTTTTGAAAGAACTTCAAAATTTTTATTAAATCTAGATTCAAGTTGTTTTGATATAAATAAATAAGTTAGAGGCACAATAATTAAAATTAACAAAATTAGGTAAATTAACAAAATATAACTTGGAATTAAACGAGGACATAAATCAGGGTTATTATTAAAAAAAATAAAATAAATTAAGACAAGTAAACTAATAAATGACAAAAAAAACATAAAAAATTTTATTGGTTTAATTTTAAAATTCATTAATTAAGGAAAACTAGATGTGTTTAAATATTTTTCATGAGTTTCAAGACCACTTATAGTTCCATCATGTAATTGGTGTTGAACGTAGCAATCACTACAGGTTCTTGACATTTTGCTAGTTGGTTTCAAACACCATTTAAATATGGTTTCAAACATATGAAATCATAATAATATGTTTATTTAACATTAAAAGGTGTAAAATGGTAAACCAAAATAATAATATGAACAAAATAACAATGTTGTTAATAGTCATAGTTATGACTTTTTTAATAACAAGTTGTAGTAATAAAAATGAAACAAACATTGATGAAGAATTTGACGAATCCGTATTTGTAGTAGATATTCCAGAATTGGATAATCTACATGAATCTGTATTTTTGTTATGGCATGATGCATATCCAAATAAGAATTATGATACAATTAAAGAAATGTTGCCTAGCTTAGATGTTTCTATTTCAAACCTTCAACAAGTTGAATTACCTGAAATATTACATGGTAAAAAAGAAGAATGGGATAATGAATTAACTAAAATAGATTCAAATATGAAATTGTTACATGTTGCAGTAGAACAAAATGATGAAGAGTCGATGTTAAAAGGTGTAGAATCATTTCATACTTCATATGAAAAATTAGTTAGTATAATAAGGCCAAAACTACCTGAATTAGAAAGTTTTCATCAAGAAATGTACAAAATGTATCATTATTTTATGCCAAATGAAAATGTTAAAGAAATTCAAGAATTAATTCCTATATTAAAAACAAAAGTTGAATTGCTTAAACAAGCTCAATTGTCTTATAGGTATAAAGATAGACAAGACCAATATAACAAAGCAGTTAGTGAATTAGAAATGTCAATAAATACATTGGAACTTTCAGCAAATTCAAATGATATTGAAACATTGAAGTTAGATGTTGAAAATTTACATACAGCTTATCAAGCTGTGGAACATACATTTGAATAATAAATTACTAGAATTAAATTTATTTTTTTTATTTTTTCTTAACAAAAACTTTAATACTAACAAAATATATTATAAATTATGAATGTTTTAAGATCTTTTATTGACTGGATAAACCCATCTAATAAACAAAAAAGATTGATGTTGGAAGATTTTGAAAATTTTAAGAATCATCTTGAAGAAAATATTAAAAAAGGTAGGCTAAATCCAAAAATTGTAGTAAAAACTATAGGTATGTTGAATGATAAAAGAAATCATTATCCTGAAGACGATACAAATTTACAATTATTTGAAATTGATTTATTAACAAAAGAATTACATATATATTTGAATTTTTTGATTCTGAAATTATATCATTTATACATTAAAAGTTTGCTAGAAAAAAATAAAAATTCTAAATCACTATTAAAAGGACTTCAAACTTTGGTTAAAACTTATGAACTTTATTTAGATAAAGATACACTTGCAATTTATGGATTATTAAAAAATACAAAAAACTATATTGAAAATGAATCTACTATAATTGATCCAAAAATACCTTTTTTTCTTTCAAAATATTTTGAAGATAAGAATTTTTTTGAATTGGAGCAAAATTTATTTGGTAGTCATTCATTAGAAACATTAAATCAATTTTTGATTAGACCTGTAGACTATTATCAGAAAAGAAAAATAATATTTGAAAAATTACTCAAATCAATTGAAATAATATTAGATTTATTGGAATACACTTTGTATCATTCAAGATTGGTAGAATATAATTTAATAAATATTGAAGAACATTATAAACTACCTCACAAATTAATGAGAGAAGATTTTTCTGAATGGAAACATGAATTGACTAAATTAATAACAGATACCGAAAAATTATTACAATTTAAGAAATTGTTTGATAAAAGGATTTTACTTTTTGATCAACATTATAATTCAATAATAGATTATTTTGGTGAGGATTTTGCAGTGCATGGTACAGATATATATGGTGCAATAAATATAATTGATAAAGGGATGGTTACAACAACAGCTAGAGGTGGAGCTAATTTTAAAATTAATGGGTATGCTGGAACGTATGGTATTGGTGAAAATAAATGTTTTATTATAACTAAAATTAAATACATAATAAAATCAACATTATCTCAAAATCCTAAATTTGAGTTTCATGATTCTGAATCAAAAAGAATATTGGAGTATCATAAATTTTTAATGGCTGTTTCGATTAATGGAAAGTTACATAATCATGAGGATAATTTTAAGACAATTAAGACACTTTTCCCTAATAAGAAAAATATTGTTTTAGAAGTAAAAGGTGGACAGAATCCATTAATTAAAGTACCTTGGGTAATTCTTCCTTATGGTAAACAAGAATATAATATTTTATTTGAAAAGTATCAAAATGAAAAAGCTATTAAAGTTATTTCTCATGATGGTGATGAAAGTAGAGAGTTAGAAAAAATTGATAGTTTTAACGCTAAAACAATTCTAAATAAACACCTTAAATAAATTTGTTCATTGTAACTTCTGTTTGATCATATCCCCAATAGTTAACTTTGCAGAATTTATCTTTAAGTTCTGGCTTTTAACTTCTTGTTCTTCAATTAATTTAATGCTTAGTTGCCTTTCAAGTTTTCTAGCTAAGTCAATTGACGGAGTAATACTTCCAGATTCCATCTTATGAATTAAAGATTCTCGTTCTGCTAAATATTTAGCAAGTTCTTTTTGTTTTAGACCCATTTTTTCTCTTTTATCTTTAATAATTTTTGAGAAATCATCAATTATGACTTGAACTATTTCTTTATCAGGTTTTTTTTGAAATATAGGTCTTGAAGATGGCGATGATGATGGAGGTAATCTTCTAATAGGTCGTTTAATACTTTTTCCAAATGCTGAACAGTTTTTACATACTTTAAGTTCAACTCCTTCCACTAGAGAATTAATAAGGTTTGATTCAGTACCACACATCTCACAATTCATTTACTTCACCCTCACAAAACTTAATACAAAAAATTTTTCTTTGCCTTGAAAAATTATATTTTTTTTATCTAATTTAAATTTATGCATTTTAGCACATTCACTAATGATAACTTCTTCTCTTGCAAGTAAAACAACTTTTCCTTTCTTATTTAATACATAATTCGCCTGATAAAAGAGCTCAGTGTAAGTCTTTTTAAGATTAGGTAGATCTTTGAGTTTACCATATCTAGGTGGATCGCTAACAATGATATCAACTGATTCTTTTTCAAACTTAGTATCAAGCCATTCTACATCAATTTTTGATAATTTAATTGATTTGTCAATTCCAGCAAGTTTAGAATTTTTTTGAGTTGCATTCAAAAATCTTAATTGACAGTCATATCCATAAATATTTTGTTTTGATTTTTCAATTTTTTTATCAATATGATCAAAGAATGAACTTTCAAATGGTTTAAAAAATGGATATCTTGTAAAATTTAATTTATCTTTATCATAATATTGTACAGGAAAATCTGATGCAAAAATTGCAGCTTCTATTGGAATTACTCCAGAACCCATGAATGGATCAATTAATATTTTTTCTTTTGAATATCCTGATTCTCTAATTAGATAATAACCTGTGATTCCTTTAAGTGCTTCAGGATGATTAAATATTTTGTATTGTCTTTTTGCTAAATCTATTCCTGAAAAATCAATTCCAAAATATCCTTTATCGTCAAAAATATATAAATAAAATATTAGTTTTGGATTTCCAAATTCAGCATGTATTTCATGATTATTTTCTTCTTTGAATTTTTGAATTAATACTTTGGAAATTTCAGAACTTAATTCAATACTATTAAATTCGTGTTCACCACATCGTTTTGTGTCAATTTTAAATGAATCGAGACACCATTCTTTTAAATTGGCAAGTTTTGAGTCTACAAAATTTTTAACAGACAGTTTTATAGTTTTGTCAACTTTAAATTTATTTAAAAGTAATACAGCTCTGTTAATTGACTGAGCTTTATATGTAATTTTACATAAATCAATTGCTTCATTAAGGTCAAAAGTTACGATTCCTGTACCTTTTTTTATATTGCTGGCTTTAAATTCTTTAAGTTCTAGAGCTACAACATCTTCAAATCCTTGATATGTAGTTACAAATGATTTTATCATAAATAGAAGGAAAAAAATAATGTTTAAAAACTTAGTCTATCCAACAATCCTCGCAGCATCCGCAACTTTGTCTCCAGTGTTAAGTCTCATTAATCTAACTCCTTGGGTATTTCTCCCAATTACATTGATGAATTTACTACTAGTTCTAATGACTTGACCACCAACACTAATTAACATTAATTCATCTTCGTCAGTTACGCTCTTAATTACCACAACACCACCGTTTCTTTCTGAAGTTTTGATGTTTATTACTCCAGAGCCACCTCTGTTGATTAAACGGTAATCATCAATTTCTGTACGTTTACCATAACCATTTTCAGTGATAGTTAGTAAGGTTCTGTTAGAGTCTGCAACTACCATTCCTACAACTTCGTCGCCTTTTTTCTTAAGTCTAATGCCTCTAACTCCAAGTGAATGTCTTGATACACTTCGTACATCAGTTTCATTAAATCGCACTGCCATACCAACTTTTGTTGCAACTATTAATTTTTGGTTACCAGTTGTTTTAACAACAGATATAACGTCATCGCCTTCATTAAGTTTTATACCCCAAATTCCACCCATTCTAGGTCTTGAATAAGCTTTTAATGATGTTTTTTTAACAAGTCCAAATTTAGTTGCAAAAATTAAAAATTCTTCATCTTTAAATTCTCTAACTGGAATTTGTGCTGACACTTTTTCATCTTTTTCTAGTCCAACTAAATTAATTATGGCTTTTCCTTTGGAATAACGTCCTCCTTCAGGAATTTTATATACTTTTGTCCAGTATACTTTACCTTTATTTGTAAAAGTTAAAAGATATGAATGAGTGTTTGCAATAAATATTTGTTCAAGGAAATCTTCTTCTTTGGTTTTTGTACCTATAACTCCTTTTCCACCACGATTTTGTTGTTTATATTCATCTATTTGCATTCTTTTAATGTAACCACTGTGAGAAATTGTTACAACAACATCTTCTTCATCAATTAAGTCTTCAATATCTAAATCATCTTCATATTCAATGATTTTAGTTTTACGTTCATCACCATATTTTTCAATAATCTCATCAAGTTCAGTAATAATCATTGACAATATTTTTTGACTATCAGCAAGAATTTCTTCAAGTTCAGTAATAAGATCCATTAAACCTTTATGTTCATCTTTAATTTTTTGTTGTTCTAATGCTGCAAGTTTTTGAAGACGCATTTCCAAAATTGCTTTTGCTTGATCTTCACTTAAACTATAATCGTTCATAAGAACAGCTCTTGCTGAAGCAGCATCAGGTGATTTTTTAATTTTAGCAATTACATTATCAATGTCGTCCAATGCAATAATTAAACCTTCTAGAATATGTGCACGTGCTCTTGCTTTTTTTAATTCAAATTTTGTTCTTCGTGTTATAATATCAATTCTATGGTCAACATGATGTTGTAGGATTGATTTTAAGTTTAATGTTTTTGGAACATTATTAACAAGTGCTAAAAATCTAACCCCAAAACTTGTTTGAAGTCTGGTATGTTTGTATAATTGATTTATGACAACATCAGGGTTAGCGTCTCTTTTAAGAGTAACTACAATACGCATACCTTCTCTGTTTGATTCATCTCTAAGTTCACTAATATCAGTGATAACCTTTCGTCTAACAAGGTCTGCAATTGATTCTAATAAGTTAGATTTATTTACCATATAAGGTATTTCTTTAACTATCAAAGCTTGTCTATTTTTCTTATCTTCAATATCAATTAATGCTCTAACTTTGACTCCACCTTTACCAGTTGTGTACGCTAATCTTATTCCTTGTTGACCAAGTAATAGACCTCCAGTTGGAAAATCAGGACCTTGAATTACTTCAATTAATTCAGAAATTGGGATTTCAGGATTTTCAATTTGCATGATTATTGCTTTACATACTTCCTTTACATTATGTGGGGGTATGTTTGTAGCCATACCAACAGCAATTCCACTTGAACCATTGATTAATAGATTAGGAATAACACTTGGTAAAATGGTTGGTTCTTCTAAAGAACCATCAAAATTTTCTTGAAAGTCTACAGTTTCTTTTTCAATATCTTTTAAAATATCATCAGAAATTTTTTGAAGTCTTGCTTCAGTATATCTCATAGCTGCAGCTCTGTCCCCATCAATACTTCCAAAGTTACCTTGACCTTGAACTAATGGATATCTAAGTGACCAATCTTGAGCCATTCTAACTAATGCATCATAAACTGATGAATCACCATGTGGATGATATTTACCTAAAGCTTCCCCTACAATTCTTGCACATTTTTTGTATGATTTTCCATATTCTAAACCTAAGTCACGCATTGAAAACAATATTCTTCTGTGCACTGGTTTTAGTCCATCTCTAATATCAGGTAAAGCACGTGACACAATTACAGACATGGCATAGTCTAGAAAGTCAGATTTTAATTCGTCTTCAATTACAGCAGGAATAATTCTTGGGTCTTTTTCAGTAGTTTCATCAGTCATTTTTAAATATAATCAATAATAGAAATTCATCTATTTTGTCCTCTATAAATAATAATTTTTAACACTTTATAAAGCTTGTTGTTTTTTACAAGTTTAATGCCAGAAAATCTTTGTTTTTTGCTATAAAAGCTTGTTGTTTTACAGCTCGTTAACAATAGATTTAATTTTTTTTAAAGCATTAGCAATTTGGTTTTCAGCAGCTATAAAACTCCTTTTAAGTTTCCCTTCTTCGTTAAGAGCTTCATTGACTTTTTTATCAATTTCTTTGAGCGCTTGCCTCATTCCTTTTAAGTCATTTTCTTTGTAGAACAGTTCTGCGTCTTTTGTAACAAGTTTGATGTGTTTTAACAATTTTTCAGTTTTATCTCGGTTTGCAAACATTTTAATGATTATTTTGTTAATTCAAATATATATATTTTTCTAAGAATTTAATTGACAAGTTAAGCATAAACTTTATATAGTCGTCACCGATATATCGGTATCGATATGTTAAGAGGACATCTAAAATTAATGGTACTTAAATTCTTGGAAGAAGAACCTATGAGTGGATATTCATTAATGGATAAAATAAATGAAGTAACTGGGAGTAAACCTAGTTCAGGTTCAATTTATCCATTGTTAGAAATATTAACGAAAGAAAAGATTGTTGATATTAAAGAAGTAGGTAAAACTAAGATTTATACTTTAACTAAGAAAGGAAAATTAGAATTTAGACAAATAAATAAAAAAAAAGTTGAAATAATCGATAAGGTTTCAGGATTAATGCAAATTTTAGGTAATGTGTGTGATGAACACGAATCAGAATTTTTTACACAACTTCAACATCATATTAAAACTGGAGAAATACCTTTTATTCATTTAGAACCTGAATTAAGTGAACTAAAAAGTATGTTAATTAAAAAATCACACACAAAAAATAAATACTCTAAAAAAATAAAGTCAATATTAAAGATAACTACAAAAGAGATTAATGAATTAAAATGAAAAAATCAAAGTCAATAATCAAACTAAAAAATGTATGGAAAACATACACTATGGGAGATGTAAAAGTACACGCTCTTCGTGGGTTGGATTTAGAAGTAAAAGAAGGAGAATTTCTTGCACTACAAGGTCCTTCTGGATCAGGAAAAAGTACCGCAATGAACCTTATTGGATGTTTGGATATTCCAACAAAAGGAAGTGTATATTTAGATAATCATGACATTTCAAAAATGTCAGAATCAAATCTTGCACAAATTAGAGGACGTAAAATAGGGTTTATTTTTCAGCAATTTAATTTGATTAATACACTTACTGCAATTGAGAATGTAATGTTACCTATGATGTTTCAAGGAATTCCTGAATATGAACGTAGAGCAAGAGGAAAAAAACTTCTTGGGATGGTTGACTTGGGAGACAGAATAGATCATAAACCTAAAGAAATGTCTGGTGGTCAACAACAAAGAGTTGCAATTGCAAGAAGTTTAGCAGTTGATCCTGATGTTATTTTGGGTGACGAACCAACAGGAAACTTAGATTCAAAAACTGGAATTTCAGTCATGGATTTTTTAAAGAAACTTCATAAAGAAGGAAAAACAATTGTTATGGTTACACATGATGATATACTAGCAAAAGAAGCTGGTAGAATTGCTTATCTGAAAGATGGTAAGATTGTAAGTAAAGATGAAATTAGGAGGCTTTAATTAAAATGAACAAAAAAATAATGTCAATAATAATTATGTTAGTTATGTTAACAAACTTAGTGTTTGGACAGTCATTTCAGACACCAACAATAAGTATTTCAATACTAAATCAAGATCCTGATCCAGTTAATCCTGGTGAATATGTAGAACTTAGGTTTAAAATTATAAATGAGAGAGCAGGGTCATCTGCAAAAAATTTGGAAATTAAACTAAGTCCAAGTTATCCATTTACATTAGATCCTAATGAAGATGAGGTAAAATTGATTGGGGATTTACCTGCATTAGGAAATGGTGAGAATGCATTAGTTGTCAAATATAAGTTAAAAGTTGATGAATCAGTTGTTGAAGGAGTTAACAAGATTAATGTTGAATATAAACATGATAATTCAGATTGGGTTAGTCAAGAGTTTGATGTAAATGTACAAACAAGGGATGCAAACATTGCTGTTGTATCAGTTGAAACTGTTCCTGAAAAAATTAAACCAGGGGAAGAGACTATAGTAAAAGTCAAAGTAAAAAACATGGCTGATTCAACCATGAGAGATGTTGCATTAAAATTAGATTTAACATATTCTTCAGTTTTAACTACTGCAACATTAGCAAGTTTTGATTCATTACCTTTTGCACCTTTGGGAAGTTCAACTGAACAAAAAATTAGTTCATTAAAACCAAATGAAGTACATGAGTTTGAATATAACTTAATTTCATATAGTGATGCTGAATCAAAAGTTTACAAAGTACCTATTGTTATTACTTACTATGATGAATTAGAAACTCAATATACAAAAAATGATATAATGGGTTTAGTTGTAGGTACAAAACCTGATTTATCTGTTATTGTTGATGAGACTGATTTAATGGTTGGAAAAAGAACAGGTACAGTATCCATCAGATTTATTAATAAAGGATTTTCAGATGTCAAATTTTTGGATGTAACAGTTCCAAGTAATGGTAAATATGAATTATTATCTCCTGAAGAAGTATATGTCGGAAATGTTGACTCCGATGATTATGAAACAGCAGAATTTAAGGTATATCTTAAGGAAGAGAAAAATGAAGAACATGAAATAATGTTACCAGTAAAAGTTGAATATCGGGATGCTAATAATAACATCTATACTGAAAATATTGAACTAATGGTGAATATTCATAAATCATCAAAAATTACTGGGACAAACCCAATGCAGTCATTAATAGGGACATTGTTTGGATTTGGTTTCCTTGTGTTAATTGCATTAGCATTCTTCTTTATTGGAAGACGAGCAGGAAGACGTAAAAAATAATTTTTTTTTAAATTTTTAGTTTAGAATGATTAGTGATAATTTCAAATTAGCGTTTAAAAATTTAAGTCAACGTAGGCTTAGAAGTTGGCTTACGATGATTGGTATATTCATAGGAATAGCGTCAGTGGTATCATTAATTGGTCTGGGTCAAGGATTAAGAATTGCTATTACTTCTCAGTTTGATTTTTTAGGTACTGATATTTTATCAGTTCAAGCTTCAGGTAACACATTTGGACCACCTAGTTCATCTGTACCAAATGCGTTGAGTGATGACCTTGTAGACAAAATTGAAAAGATAAATGGGGTTGAAGCGTCATATAACAGATATATTGCTTCAGGTAAATTAGAATTTAATGATAAACAGGTAATAGGATTAGCAGCGTCAATACCGATGGGTGAGGATAGAAAACTTTTTGAAAAAATGCTTAACCTGAAAACTCAGTCAGGCAGAATGTTAAAACAAGAAGATAATAAACGATTAGTATTGGGTAGTTCATTTTCAGATGATTCAATTTTTGGTAAATCAGTTAACGCTGGAGATAAAGTTTTATTAAATGATGTGAAATTTGAAGTAATTGGAGTTTTAGAAAAAAAAGGAAATTTTATGATTGATGGTTCAGTATTACTTAATGAAAATACCTTACTTGATTTAACTGGTGATGATGGCACAACAGATATTATTGCAGTAAAAGTAAAAGATGAAAAAAATATTGATAAAGTAAAATTTGACATTGAAAAATTTTTAAGAAAAGAAAGAGATGTAAAAATTGGAGAAGAAGATTTTGCAGTTACAAGTCCTCAAGCTATGCTTGAAGCATTGGATAGTGTTTTAATTGGTGTGAATATATTTGTGTTTATTATTGCTGCAATTTCATTATTAGTTGGAGGCATTGGTATCATGAACACAATGTATACTGCAGTTTTGGAGAGGACTAATGAGATTGGTATCATGAAAGCAATTGGTGCAACAAATTCATCAATTTTTTTGTTATTTTTTATTGAATCAGGATTTTTAGGTTTGGTTGGAGGGATTATTGGAATTTTACTTGGTGTATTATTAGCTTACGGTATGTCAGCTATAGGGCGAATTGCTCTTGGTTCAGATTTGATTCAAGCAAGTGTTCCTATGTCATTAATAATTGGATCATTATGTTTTTCATTTATATTAGGAACTTTTTTTGGAGTTATTCCAGCATACCAAGCATCTAAACTTCAACCTGTTGAGGCATTAAGAAAAAAATGAATCTTGAAGAAGTAAGTTATTCAATAAAGAACCTTTGGGAAAGAAGAACTAGGTCAGTGTTAACTGTACTTTCAATTTTAATGGGAATTACAGCTATATTTACTTTAATGAGTTTTGGAGAAGGTATGAAAGTTTATATGGATGTATTAGCAGACGAAGTTGGCGCCGATAAACTTTTTATTCAATCAAAAGGTATAGGTGCTCCTGGAACAGATGAAAATTTTTACATTTCTAAAGACGAAATTGATTTTGTTGACAAGATAAAAGGAACAAAAGATGTTAATGGATTCTATATGAAGATAGGTGAACTTAAATTCAAAAAAGAATTAAGATATGGTTATTTATTAGGATTTAGTCCTGATGATAAAGAATTTATGGAAGAGGTTTTTACAGTATCAACCATTAAAGGTAGATCACTAGAGAATGGGGATCTTAACAAAATTACTCTAGGGTATAATTATCAACTTCCAAAAAAAGTTTTTGACAAACCCTTAGCTCCAGGAGACAAAATTCAAGTGAATGGAAATGATTTTGAAGTTGTTGGATTTTATGATGAAATTGGTGGGCCAGATGATAATAATATGTATCTTTTGGATGAAGCTTTTGAAATTCTTTATCCTGAGTCAAAAGATAAATATGCTATGGTGATGTTAAGATCTGATAAGTCAATAGATCCTCAAGATTTGGCAGAAAAAATTGAAGATAAATTAAGAAAATATAAGGGACAAGATGAAGGTAAAGAAGATTTTTTTGTTGAAACTTTTGCAGATGCATTAGAACAATTTGGAATAATAATTAACGTGATTAACAGTGTATTAATTTTAATTGCTTTGGTATCAGTTATTGTTGCATCAGTTAACATTATGAACACTATGTACACTGCGGTGTTAGAGAGAACAAAGGAAATTGGTATAATGAAAGCAATTGGTGCAAGGAATAGCAAAATTTTGTTTATATTTGTATTTGAATCTGGATTTTTAGGATTAGTTGGGGGTGCTTTGGGAGTAGTTCTAGGTTATTTTATTTCTTCATTTGGTGGCAGCATCGCCGCAATGTCAGGTTTACCAATGTTACAACCTGTGTTTCCACCAGCATTAACGATTGGATGTATTCTTTTTGCAACAACTATTGGTGCAGTTTCAGGATTTTTCCCAGCACTTCAAGCTAGTAAATTAAAACCTGTGGACGCTTTAAGATATGAATGAAATGAATATCTTAAAGATCATGAACGCTTAGTGAATTATCCTTACGTTACGAATAGTAAAGTGGGCATAAGAACGATAGTGAATATTCTTTAAGATCGAAATGAAATGATTATCATTTAAGGATAAATGCTTAGTGAGTTAGCGTTATGTTATGAGTAAATTAAGATATAATACCAAAATTCAGAGGCTAACTTAGGAATAACTTTTTATACTGGAGTTTTTTTAATAGTATTAGTATTTATTAGGAGGTTGATTAATAATGACTGAAGCATATTGTGTTAAATGTAGACAAAAAAGAGAAATGAGTGATACTGAAGAAGTTACCATGGAAGGGCGAGGCGGAAAAAAAAGAGCCATGAAAGGTAAATGTCCTGAATGTGGTACTGGTATGTACAGAATCATGGGTAAATTAGAAGAAAAGAAAGAATAATTTTCTTCTCAATTTTTTTCTCAATTAAATTTTTTAAACTAAAACTATTGAATTCTGTCTTCGATATATTTATATAGATTATTTATTCTATAACTTGGTATATGGTTAAAGCTAATGTAGATAAAATTATTGATGAGCTTAAAATTAGTAAAACATTGTCTGTAAGTGATTTATCTAAACATATTGGGTTAACTAAGCAAGATATCGAAAAATCTGCTGAGTATCTTGAGCAAGATGGAGTAATTAAGATTGAACATAAGTTTCCACATACCATGTTTACTTTACTTAAAGATCCTGAGGCAAAAAATTCAGAGATGTCAACAGTTCCACCATTACCACCTCAACCAGTACATACTTCTTCAGAAAATTCAATAGCTAGTCCTCAAATTCAGTTACCCGTTGAGCAACTGCAGAATAATATTGCTCAGGAAAGAACTATGCCAATTCCACCACCAGTTAAACCTGTAAATGATCAACAAGGATTTCAACAGCCAGTTAATCAACCTATGGCACCTTTACCTTTGACAAATCCAGATCATACTGTTCAGACGCCCCCAATAATACCTTTTGATCAACAAGGTGTAAAAAATAACACTACTTTTGATAGTCAACCTTTTTTGTCACAAAATAAAGAGAATATGGGTCCACTTAATTCGTTTCAAACTTCAAGTAATGAGAATGTCCGCGCGTCTATGTCAGTTATGAACAAAGAAAATCTTGATATGACCAGTGATCCTTTGAATCCTGATAAACCTAAATTTACTTTGGCACCACCAATACCACAAGTTGTAGAACACGAACCTGTATTAAATTATTCTCAAGAGTTTGTTGCAAAACCTAAAGACGAACTCAAATTTCCTGAATATATTAAGACTGATGTTGATAGAATAGATTTTTTTGTTGAGAAATTAAATGATAAAATAACTAAACATCAAAATGATAATTTGAATAGTGAGTATAGACAATTGTATGATTTATTTAAAAATTCTAATAATTTAAGTCCTAATGAGCGTTATGTTTTCTCTGAAAAAATAAATGAATTGTTTGATAGAATAAGGTCATTGTATATTATTGAAGAAATTTCTTAAAACTAGTAATTTGAACGATATTTTAAAATATGCTTTTTTTAAAAGATACAAAAAATAAAATTAATGAACAATGATTCTTTTATTGTTGATACAAGTGATAATTTCTTTGATGAAGTATTAAATAAATATGTAAAACTAGTTGCAGGGTGCAAAGAAAAATTGAGGTAAATGATAAGCAATTAATAATTGAAATAATAATATGCTAAAAAAAAGATAATATAATTTTAAAGGTTTGGATAATTTTTTTATATTAACTTTTAAATACTTGCTTAACAATAAAAAAATAATGAAAAAAGCACAAATTAATTATTTTGTATTAATTGGAATTCTATTAATTGTTGCTACAATAATTTTTGGTGCATATAATTATAGTCATACTAAAGAATTAAAAAATGAAATTTATAATTTACATGGATTGTCAAATATTGATCATGTAAAAATATATATTGATAATTGTCTAGAACAAGCATCATTGCAAGCAATTGCTGATCATGGTATTCTTGATTCAGAAGAGAGACTAGAAGAACAGATTGATAGAGAAGTATCATTATGTGTGAATAATTTTGAATTTTTTAAGGAATTTGGGTATATAATAGATGCGGAGGCACCAAAGTCAGAAATCAAACAGAATAATGAAATGATTATTGTAATTCTTAACTATATGATTTCTTTTGAGCACGAAGATAAGAGAACAAGGTTGAGTGAATTTACTTATGAGTTCTATAAAGATGCTTATGTTAAAGTGGATAAAAGTGTTATTAAAGAAGGAAAAAGAATTGTCTCTGGGGATAATAAAGCAGTTATGGAGTTTAATTATGATACGAATGTTTATAATGAATATACAGGAGATGAGGTAGAATACGTAAGATTGTCTATTTTAGATGACAACGCTAATGGATTATCTAATTCAGTAGTAATTGGTTCTTTAATTTATGAAGGTTTTCCTGATGGCGCTGTTTTTGACCCACCAATAGATATGTCTATAACTATATCTGAAAAAGATTTGGTTGGTGTAAATCCTGAGACTTTGAGAATATCTTATTTAGATAATGGAATTTGGCATGCATATTCTGGAAGTAAATTTGATCAAGATTCAATGACTGTTAAAGGTAAAATAAGTCATTTTAGTCCAATTGCAGTATCAATATGTGGCGGAGAAGACAATGAAATAACTTTATCCATGGACACAGTATTAAATGATGTATTTAAGGATGATGGAGAACAATGTAATCCAGATCGTTGGACTCATAATTTTAAAAATAGTAAAAAAAACTCTTTGGGTTTTCATATTCTTCCAGAATATATGAAAATATTTGAGTGTGGATATTCAGATCCAAATCAGAAAGTATATTTGGCGGGTTCAGAGTTTGATTTAACTTTTTGCAAAGATAATGATGAATATATACAAGATTGGGATATGGATGATGATCTAAATTATGAAATTGATCCTGAAAATGTTAATCCAATGACTGAAAGAAATCTTCAAGAATTGAATGAACTTATGGAGTTAGAAGGGTTTAGTGAAACTCAAAAAAGTGATAATTTAAATAAGGTTTTCGAAGGTTTACGACCTATATGTATTCGAGCATGCAAATTAAAGGCTGTTGATGAATTAAAAAAAACTTTAGGAGAAGAAATTTTAATTAGTGGTGATGGAATTCGGGATGGTGCAACTCTTTATTGTAGTGGAAGTCTTAGTGCTTATACTTCATCTTCCTACAAGGAATTAACTAAATCAATTAGACTTAATGATATATATCTAGGATGTAATCTTGATGATGAATATAATAATCTTAAAAATAGAAAACCAATAACCTTCAATAATTATCCTTCAAAAACATTTACCATGGAATGGTATGATGAAGATGATTTTGAAAACCCTGAAAGAGAAGGTTTTTTTGCATCTCCAAAGACATTTGGATTTAATTATATACCAACTAATTCGATTTATGATTTTCAACAAGACAATCAAATTTCTTATGAAGATATAGAAAATGAAAAAGAGTTCAATTATATTGAATATGGTGGTGAAGGTCACTATACTTTTAATTTAAATTCTGGTGGTGATGCCTGTGTTGATAGTGCGCAAACAATTTCACCTGATACTGTAGTGGCTAAACTTACAAAAAAAAATATTGATTTATTATCAGATAGAAAAGTAGATTTTCCTATTGCTTCACAAGAAGGAGAACAGCCACTAATTTTACCAGTATTGTCAGAGTTGACAACGGAAAATAATTTACTTATAGAAAGAATTTTGAATTCTCCATGGAGTGAAATGACATATAATCTTGATTTTTTAGAAAAAGAATGGGATGGAACATGTTCTGATGAATGTATATGGACAATAAATAAACTTCCCGGAGAAATATCGGATAAGTCTAATAATATAATTGAGAATACAGAAGCAACTCCTGGAAAGTTAAGAGAAGGAAGCAATACAATTACTGTAAGAGTTAATAATTTGAACGATCCTTGTTTGTATGCTAAAGCTGACATCAAGTTAATCGGTAAAGGAATTCAAAAGAAAATACCTAACAATTATTTTGAGTGTGAAAATCCGGATGGAGCAGATAGTTGTTGGCTTACAAGCAAGAAAAAACCTGAAGAATATCCAACTGATGGATATTGTGTTTTGAAAGATGAATGGGATCCAAAATCAAAACTTTGTTGTTTTGGAAGGAACAGCGGTCAAAGAGTTATTTATGCGGATAAATCTCATTTAGAGCAATTTCCAGATGATAAGTGTATGTTGGATCCTAATGCTAGACCAAATAATAAAGGTAAATGTGAATTAAAAAATGGTATTTGGTTCAACCCAAAATGTATAATGCATCATGAATATGAATCTGGATATTGTGTTTATGCACCCTATGAAGAACCCAATGAATATAGTTGGAGCGTATTAATAAAGTTAGAAGAATCCTCTTGTCCTTGCAGTGAAGATGATTTAACAAAAGAATGTCTTCCTGCTTTAGAATGTAAATTAGAAATTACTAAAAATTCAAAAAAATGTGGAGTTAACGATGAAGAAGGGGTAAATGATAAACATTTATATTGTTGTGAACCAAAATAAGATTTTGAATAGGGATTATGTGACTAATCAGGAAATGAAATGAGTTAATAATCAATTTACCATTCAGGTACAATTTTTAATAATAGAGTTAAGAACGGAGAAAATAATTTTGGTGGGATGTAACCATTTTGTATACTATGTTTAAAAATCTCTATACTTCGTTTTACATGATAATTAATCATCAATTCTCCATCTTTTATATTTGCAATTGAAGGATTACCAATATAATATTTTGATTCTGGATCATTTGTCCAGTCAGATACTGTTGCCATGTCATTTTCTCTAAATAATCTTAAAAAATTTCCAAGTCCAGATTTTCTTTTTGGAAAATACTTTTTTAAAGATTTGTATTCATTTGATACTTTTGATTTATTAATTGCTAACATAACTGAAGTTTCATTTGTACCTGCATGAAAGTCATTTATGTCGCCATCTGAACCAATTGGTAGATTAAGATTTGTATGATGTTTTTGCATCTCATTAAAAATATTTAAGAATGGAACAACAAGATTAAAACCTTTTTTTCTAAGTTGTATTGACGCTTCTTTTAGAGCTAACATATGATCAGCACCACCATGTCCATTAAATATAATCCAATGTTTAAAACCCATGTCTTTAAGTTTAGTTCCCCATCCAATCACAATTTTTTTAATAGTTCTATAATGAACAGGCATTGACCCTCCGCTTGGAAGTACATGTGCACCAATTGGTAAATCTTCAATGTGAATAATTGTAAAATTTGTAATTAAGTTGCATGTTCTTTTCATATATTCTTTAGCAGCCATTAAGTCTGAACCAAGTGGTAGATGAGGGCCATGAACTTCAATTGGTGAAACAACATTTACAAAAACTGTATTTTTTCTATCTAGTTTATCAATTTGTGTTTTGGTCAGATTTATCATTTCAATTGTTTTTGTCATGGTGGGTTTAACAAAGCACCAAAGATATTTAAAATAAGTGCTTATTCTAGAGTATAGCATGCTAATGACGATAATTTGGAGTAGTCCAGTATTGGATAAAGAGAGTTAGCTGAGGCATGCTATTTTTTAATCAAATTATAAAAGTGCGCCTGTAGCTCAGTTTGGATAGAGTGGCACCCTCCTACTTATTTATTAAGAAGAAAGGTGAAGGTCGGGGGTTCGAATCCTCTCAGGCGCGTATTTATTTTTTAAGTGCAAGATCTAATATAGAAAAATTATCAAAATATCCTAATTGACTTAATCCAGTGAATAAAATAATATCAGCTGCATGTGTTAGATTCATATTTGGAACTTGACCTCTTGCATATGCCCTAGGGTGATCATTATGTGGCATATCCCATGCATGACCCATCATTGGAACAATTAAGGTTTTGTCTAGATATGAATTAAAACTAACAGGTAATCTGAGATTTGAACTAGGGAGTAATCCATGATTTTCATTTCCAATTAGTATTAAATCATTCTCATAAAATTCAAAATTTGGCAACGGTATTGCACTAGGTGTAATGTCTGTTGCAATAATTCTTCCAGGGTATGTTGAAAAAAACTCTTCTAAATCAGGTTCAATTATATGTGGCATATAATGAGGAGATTCAGGTATACCAACTGTCATAATGTTTATTATCTCTTTAAAATCTGGTTTATTTAACAATTTTCTAGGATCAAAAAAATATAGTTGACTTGCATCGCCTCCCGTGACATGACTTAATCTAATTAATTCAGCAAGATTATAAGGTGATCCAACGTCAACTCCCATTAAATTAATTCCCATTTTAGATTAATTAAATAAAAAAATATGTTTATTTAATTAGATATGTTTTTATTATATTATAACGTTTTTATTAATATGAATGAATTAAAAACTAATTATAAATTAAAAAAAGAAGATATAAAATCTAGATTAAATGAATTCTCAAGGTTTTATACAGAACCTGTTTCATGGTTTTTTATAAATAAAAAAATGGTATTTAAACCTGTAAATACAACTAATGATGAAAGAATATTTGAAGAATTAATTTTTTGTTTACTTACTGCAAATACTTCTGCAATCATGGGTCTTAAAGGAGTAGATTCTGTTAGACCTGTTCTAATTAATGGAACATATGAACAAATAAGGGATAAATTAATTGAATCAGGGTACAGATTTCCAAACAAAAGAGCAGAATATATAATTGAATCACGAGAGAAATTTAAAATTGAATATGATTTTAATTTCAAAAAATTAATTGATGGTGAAGATCCAAAAAAAGTCAGAGAATTTTTTGCTGATACTGTTAAAGGATTAGGCTATAAAGAATCAAGTCATTTTTTAAGAAATATTGGAGTTTTTGGTTTAGCTATACTTGATAAACATATTATTAGAACAATGCACGAATATGGATTAATTAATGAAGTGCCTAAATCACTTAATAAAAAAAGATATCTAGAAATTGAGCAAAAATATATTAAGTTTGCAGATAGTGTAGGTATTGATATGGACCAACTAGATTTATTATTATGGTCGATGAAGAATGGAAGGATTTTAAAATGAGCAATTTCCATTCACTTTGGATTGTACCAATAGGGAAAGCATTTGATACATTTGTTAAGATAAATAAAGAACTATCACAAAAGTATAATGCACCAATATTTGAACCACATATGACTCTTATTGGTAATTTAGAAATAAATCAAGAAGAATGTTTACAAAAATCTGGAATTTTGGCTAGTCTGATAAAACCTTTTAGTATTAGATTTAAAATTGCAAAATGTTTAGACGAATATTATAGGTGTGTATTTGCAAAAGCTGATGAATCTGCTCAATTAATTAATGCGGCAAAACTAGCAAAACAAATATTTTATGATAATGGTGAAGAGTTTATTCCTCATATAAGTTTATTGTATGGGGATTATCCTATGGATTTAAGAAAAAAAATTTCTGAATCATTAAATTTTGATGTTGAGTTTATGTTTAATAAATTAGTTGTAACAGACTCAAGTAAGTTTTCTAAAATATCTGATTGGAAAGTTATTGAAGAAATAAAATTAGGTGAATAATTTAACTAAATCGTTTGGGTTATTTACGACATGATCTGGCTTTGCTTTTTTTATTCTATTTTTTGAATGATATCCCCAAGTGACACCTACAGTCTTAATTTTAGCTTTCTTACCTTCATAAATATCTCCTGTTGTGTCACCAATATAAAACAATTTAGCGTTTGGGTTTTCTTGTTTTATATTTAATATTTTTTCAACTTTACTTTTTGAAACTTCTGCACCAAGTACTTTTTCGAAAAAATTTAATTTATGTTTTTTTAGAAAATGGTTTGTAACAAAAGATAAATTAGATGTAATCATTATCATTCTGTTATTAGTTGAAATTTTTTCAAGAGATTCTTTTATGTTTGGAAATGGATTTAGGTGTGACTGGAGCAATAATAATTTAACACCTAATTTTTCTTTAAAATGATTTAATTTTTTATCATCTAGTCCTAATTCCTTGAGAGATTCATAGACATTTTTTTCAAATAAATCTTCAACGTCTTTTCTTGTTTTAATCATATCAAGACCATATTTTGGAGCTAAAGTTTGCAACAATTCAAGAACAAGTGGCATTGAATCTACAATAACACCATCATAATCAAATAATAAAATTGTTTCCATTAAATTTGGTTAAACAGTTAGTTCTATTTAATAGTTACTAGGAAAAGTTTAAAAGAAAAATGATTTTTCAATAATTGATACGCGGAGTTGCCGGAGCGGTCAAACGGGGCAGACTCAAAATTATTTTTAAAATGTGATATCTGTTAGCTTAGTGCTTACGCAGGTTCGAGTCCTGCACTCCGCATTCTTTTTTCTATAGTTATGTTAACTAATTAAAAAAAATAAGAAAAAATATTTATTCAGGACAATCTGCCATGAAATTTAGATCAAAGGTTTCTGACGTAATTTCTCCATCAATACTGGACACAAATTTAGCAGTACATCCTGTTTTAGTTGCAGTAGCTTCAATTAATGTATTGAACTCTACTTCTACTTCTGTTGTGTCAGGGTCATCCATGTACCAATTAAGTCCTTGTAGTTCGTCATTAGCACTCATTACATAACTGTCAAAACTTGTGAAATGACCAACTGTAAGTGGTCCATCGTCGCATGTAACATCTGCAGGTACAACTAAATCAATATACATGTCTTTTTTTAGATATACTTCTTTGGTATCTAACCTTGCAAAATGTACACCAGATTCCAGATAATCTACACAAATTGTGTTGTCCACTGGATTGGCTCCACTTATTAGATGTCTTGGAGCATATGACTCTACTGGGTCAGTTTCTTCAGGAATTGGATCATCAGGTTCTTCTTCATATTCAAAGAGTTCATGATAACTTGGTTTGTGATCATCATAATTATCTTTGACTTTTGACCAAGGTCTAAAGATCATACCGCTAAATTCATCACATTCTTTTGCAGCAGTTCCCATTTCAAGAATCCAGTCAGCTGAAGTTTCATTATTGTAGATGAACATAGGGATAATATCCATTTCAAAGTCTGCAGCTTTTTGGCATTGTGTATCAAGGTATGAGACATTTTGTTTAGGAGGAATATTAATAAACACAATATCCACGAAATCATTGTCTTCACCTATGACAATCTCGTCACAAGTGTCATCATTTGATTCACATAAAACTTCACAAGTGTCATCATTAAAACAATATGTACCATCACTATATGCATCATATTCAGTACCACATTTATCAGCACAAAATATATTTGGTTTTTCTTGAGTTGTACTTGACTCAACTACAACAATTGAACCAGCCATATGCGTATATTCTGTGTCACCAAAATTATATGTTCCAGCAGTATCATACGTGTGGCTAAAAATATCACCAGGTGCAATAGTAGATTCGAATAAATCACTTTTTAATGTGTGTGCTACAGCATCATTATTAATCCATGATACAGATTCACCTAGTTTAACAGTTAATGTTGCAGGTGTATATGCATAATTTTCAATTGAAATACTTCCTGAATCTGGTAAAACTTTTATAACAGTTTTCATGAAATTAAAGTCAGAACTTTTTACTTCATAACTTCCAGCATTTTCAAATTTGTATGCAAAAGTCTCTCGGGAAACTATCTCTTCATAAAACAAAGTACCTTGTTCAATTTTATGAACAACGTCATCATTGTTTACAAATAAAACAGTTGTACCCAATGTAACTTCTAATTCAGTAGGATTGAAAACATAGTTTGATATCTCGATTGTTACAGTCTCAATTTTTGAGCATGAATCAACTTCACAGATTCTTGTACATGACGAATCATCAAAACAGTGATTTCCGTCATAAAACCAAGTACCTTCTCCACATTCATCTTCACAAATATCTCCAGCAGAATCATCAATAAACTGTTCTAAACAATTCAAGTTATTGAAATTCATGATAATTGGCATGTCTTCATCATAAGACTTTGCTTCAATGTACAGATCAGATAAATCTGTTCTTGATACATCCCAATCAGTACATACATTATTTAACAATTGATAACCTAAAACATTTTGAGCATTGACATAAAAGTTACCAAAATCAAACTCTGCAAAATCAATTTCTTTGTCACTATTATATTCTGAATCATCTAATTTTACATAGATTCCAAGGTTTTCATCTCTAGATTTTATAACTGCATTTTGTACAGCAACAACATCCTCAGGATGATGAATACCAACAGTATCAGCACCTAATTGTTTTGCTTTTTCAAGGTCATTAAGAGGTACTGGTGTAAATCCATAATATTTATAGTCATCTCTTGTAACTTCATCAGTACATTTTCCATTAATACATTTTTGACCATCATTACAATCTTCATCAGTCTCACATGTTAAACCTTCAACACAACTAGCTTTAATGTATAAGTCAGGTTTATATCCATCAACAACTTGTTGAATTTCTCCAAATATCCAACATTCACCATTATTATCAACTGCGTTAAATGGTGCAAATTCAATACCAGCAGCAATATCTCCAAATGAATCACACATTTTTTTGTCACGAGTGTCACAAGCTTTAGATAGGGTAAACATTTCTCCTGGTGTGATTTCTATACTATCGCAGACTGGTAGATCAGTTGAAGCACAATCTTCACCACGGCCGCCCCCTCCGCCACCGCCTCCTCCGCCACCGCCACCGCCACCGCCACCGTTTCCAAGTGGTTGACATGTTGGAGGTTCAGTGGTTTCATCACATACATCAGGTGGAGTACATTCTGTGTCTCCACATGTGACACCTTCTGGAACCCAAGTACAAGGTGGAGTACCTTGATCATCAGCACAAGTACAAGTTGATTCAAAAAGTGTGGTTGGGTCACCACCCATGGCAAGTGGTGCTTCTTGTGTGTTTCCATCTTCAGCTGGAGCACAAGTATAACGTGCATTATTAGCACCAAAACCTTGTCCAGTAATTACTGCATAACCTGCATATTTTGAATCAGGTTCACTATCAGTACATGTTAAATCAAATGTAAATTGCAAATTTTCAAGCGCACTAGGTTCTGAAACAGTACATTCACCAGCAGTATAAATTGATTTAGCAACTACATTGATATGTGCATCTTGTGCATCGTCAGGAAGTTCTCCTCCATAAATAGGGAATTCATTGTTTAAATCAACAGTTCCTTCATCTAAATTTGCAGCTTGACAACCACCACCATCACCACCAAAATCAACTGGATAGCTTAGATATTCACCAGATGGAGCTTCTGCATAAAAATAAATTGGCATTTCATAATATGATTCATCGCTCTCTTCATCATCATCACAACATTCACACACTCCACAACCTGCCTCAGCACCAACAACACTTTGATGGCAATCTCCTCCTCCTGATGCTGTGCTTTTCCAAGATATTAATTCTGAACATACAGAACCACACCCATTTCCATCTTCGCAAAGGGCATTTTCATTTCCATCTTGTTTTATCCAAATTTTTGCAGGGGTAGTTGTTGCAGCACGATATTTTGTATCTTGACAGGCATATACAGGTCCATCGCCCCAATCTCCAGGAGTACATCGTTCCTCAACTAACGGATTTTCAGTAGTTATTGTCCAAGTGTCTCCTGCAGTACAACCTACTAATAAACCAGGCAATCCTGAAAAATGAACAGTTTGCATAACTAATTTATTTTTTACTGGGTCAACCACAGTAGGTAAACTTTTCCATATTTTTGCATTTTCATCGTAATAACCTAACATTAATTTTAATTCATCATATCCTTGTGGGACATCTTCATCTCTATAGAAACGAGTAACAGTAATAGGTTGTGAAAATCTTGTCCCGTGTGGATATCCGTTATATGCCATCATTCCACCAGTAACTGAATTTGTAAGTGCATTAAATTCTCTATCTAATAATTTTACTCCAATTTTTTTAACTGGTTCTCCATCTAATGTAGCGTGAGTTCCTGGAGGCACTTCAATGATGGTTGTTCCATCAGCACTAATAACTCTAGTTGTACCTTCAAAATTAATTTCTTCCATTACAGTTCTTGGGAATCTATAAGTTTGATGATCGATATGTAGTAATACATTGCCTTTGGTTATTTCAAGTGGGTAATTAACCTCAACAACTACTGCTTCATGAGTTATTTCAACATCAGCATCTAAGTTACCTTTTGTTACTTTAAATCCTTGAGACTTGAACAATTCAAAATCATCAAAACATCCAGGTAGATTTTCAAGAAGATGTTTTTTAATTTCTGGTGTTGACCATACTCGATGTAGACCATATTCAAGTTCTGCCTCTATTGTAGTTTCTTTAACACAGTCATGCACAAATGCATTGAGAGATGACTGTTTAGGTCCTATCGAGAAAACATTTTCTGCATTGTATGCAAGTTCACGTTCTTCTCTAGCAATTTTGCTTACCATGAATCCTGCTAATGATAAAACTATTACAACACCAACTATAAAGTACCAAGTAACTTGGCCAGATTTATTTAATTTCATTTACCCACCCTTTTAAATTTTTAAATTAATTATTAGTATAACTATTATAGTTACATTTTGAAGAACTCTACTATTTAAATTTTTACTATTTACCCCACCCCTTGGGGCGATTGAGTATTTTATTTTTAGGAAAATTCTTTTGAGAATGCACCGTAGTAAGCGTCATTAAAATCTTCAACTGATTTTTCAATAATGTCTTCCCAAGGTCCAAATATGATTCCATTAAAGTATTCGCATTCGTTTGAATATTTGGATATTTGTTCTACCCAATCAACAGATACTGATTCATCAACAATAATTATTGGAATTACTTCAATTCCTTTATCAATAAACTCTTGAGCAAAATCGCAACTTTCGTCAATTTTATTTTTTGCTTCATTTATTGATAGACTATTGTTTATTTCAATGAATGCAGTGTCAACAAATCTTATATCTTTAATTGGTTCTAATTCAAAACATGTTTCTGGAGGTTTACATAAAACCTCACAATCAATATCGCTAAAACATAGATGTCCATCAGAATAAGAATCTATTCCACATTCGTCATAACAAGAAATTTCGTAATTAGTTCCTTTTATTACCTTAACTTTTAATTTCATATGAACAAACTCATCACTTGATACATCATAAGTTCCAATTTCATCAAATAAATAATAATCTGCATTGTACTGAGCAATATCAAACTCGAACAATGAACTAACTGAATTATGTTTAATGTTATGTGTATGCAAATCTAAGTTTTCAAAAGCAATGGTTGTTCCTTGAAAAATTTCTATTTCAGCTTCATCAAATCTAAAATTATCAATCGTGATTACTTTTGTAGGCTGAGGTCTACAGTCATAAGATAAACATGGAGTTGAACATATTTCATCTTCAAAACAATGTTCACCGTCATAATAAAAACTACTTGTACTACAAATATTGTTACATTCTCGTTCTGCTTTATTATCAAGGAGTTCAGTTAAACAAGTAAGGTCATCAAAACTAATTATCATTCTTAATTTATCAGATTCATCACGATATTTTTCATACAATTTTTCTAATTGAGCTCTATTTACTTCCCAATCTTTACATGGATTACTTAGAACCCAGTATCCTTGGATGTGTTTATCATTAATTACAACATCATCAAAATCTAAACTTGGAAAATCAATTTTATTCTCATCTGTTTTATAATCTGATTCGTCTAATCTTATGAACACTTCTTTGTTTATTTCATCAATATAATCAAGAACAAATTGTACATCAATTTTGTTATCAGGATAATAATATCCAAAACTTTTAGCACCATATTGAATAGTATGTTCAAAGTCATCAGGGTCAACATGACTAAAACCAACAATAGGATCAGTATCAATCAAATATTTATCAATGTCATACATGGAAATAAACAAATCAGGTTTGACACCATCAATATCTTGGTCAGCAACTACTTTTGCAAAACAATTATTATCAACTTGTTGCACAGTTTCAATTATTTCAAACTTGAAAGTATAATCACCAAATTCAGTTGGGAATTCACCATATTCATCACAAAAATTGGTATCTAGTGGATTTATTGTGTCTCCTTCAGGAATACTAAATACTTTTCCAATATAATCATCTTCATCAATTAATTCACATGGCTTTTTTATTTCACCTTCATAACATTTTGGGGTTTCTGGAACATCAGGATCTGTTGGATCTGTTGGTGGGTCTGGTGGGTCAGTAGGTGTAGTTGGGTCAGTCGTAGGAGGAATAGTTGGTGGGATTGTTGTACTGCCTCCACCGCCACCTCCAAGACCTAAATCTTCTGGATCATCAGTGTTTGCTTGTTCTGTGTCATCATCCTTAGGTTCATCATCATCTGTTTGAGAATCAGGTTGATCAGAGTCATAAGTTATGCATGTGTAGTCAACGCTTTGTAATTCTGGATCATCTAAATCTGTTATGTCTTCTTCAATCTTTTCTGGTTTTTTTTCTTCGCATCTTGCGTAACCTTCTTCCCCTTTACACACATAATTTTCATCAAATCCCATAACTTCATAGCAAGGTACTGATCCAAGGGATCCAGAAAATTCTATTTCATCACCATTACATTTATTTCCTGTGGAGCTTGAGCCGTTTTCTGGTTCACAACTACTTAACAAAACTATAGTTAAGATACTAATAATAAGAAACTGAGTCCAAATTTTTTGCTTTTGACTATTTTTAATCATTTTAAGTTTCTTTATGTTTTTTGTTTTGTGTAAGTGCACTGATTTATTGAACATAAATTAGGATTTGATTCGTCTTTTATCCAAGATATTGATTCTTCTCCATCACAAACAAAACATCCATCATCTCTTAGGTCTAATTGATATCTGGTACACAGATCTTCGTCTGTAGTTACTTCATTACATTTTTCTTCATCAGTAGGCACCCAAGCATAATAATCATTGCTTGTATCATCATCATCTTGATCTTCTTTTTGACAGACTGAACACACACCTTCAATTTCACCATTTACTGAGCTTACATATTGGAATTGTTTTTTTTCATCTTCTGCAATGCCTTTTGTACAACTAATGTATGACTTCTCAGCATCAATTCCAAACCCATTAATTGTAATTTTTGCTTTTCCATTTAGACATGCATCAATTGTTAATTCATTTGGAGGTTCTTGTTCATCTGTTGGGTTTTCATTATTGATTAGATTATATTCAAAAGTTAATTCAACATTATTTTCGTTTTCAACTAGTTCAAAGTTTTCTTTGTCACCTAATGGTTTTATATCACAAATATCATCAGTTGAAACATCTAAGCATTCAATTATTATGGTTTGGTCTTCATTTATTTCAGATTCAGAGCTTTCAACATTATAAGTCTCTTCATCATCACCTTCTTCATTACCATCAGTATCATCAATTAAAACTGTGAAACTTTCAAGAGCTATACAAGCATCACCATAACCTTCAAATTTAATTGTAAAATCAGTTTTACCAACCAAGTTAGTAATTTTTTCATATCCATAATACTTTAATTCAGTATCAGCATCTTCATCAGTATCAGTACCATCTGTTTCAGTTGCTGCATCTTCACTATCAACATCTTCATTAGCGTCAGTAGTTGCATCTTCAATAGGAGTAATTTCACATTCTTCTTTTTCAGTATCTAAAATTAGCGGAATACATTGAGGAACAGTATCATCAAGTAAATCTTTTTCAATAATATTTAACTCTTCAGGATTTTCTGTAGAAACATATAATTCAACTTCATCATATTCTTCAAAACATTTTCCTAAATAATCACCTGAATAATCTTGATCACCATTGGCTTCACTATCACTACTATCCTCAACAGAATTTTTCCATGATTCACTGTTACACCCACATTTTTCCTGAATCAATGTTGGTGTAATAATTGTTACTTTGTTTGTATTTTGAGTCCCACATCTTAATACAACCCCATAAGGAGAAAAGTGTGTTGTCTCAATCTCGATTCTATTTTTTACTGGGTCAACCTTTGCTGGAATTCCTACCCATACACCTAAGTCATCATCATAATAACCCATTCTTAAGGTATCTTCTTCAATTGTTGGATGTATGTCTTTATCTTTATAGAAATGAGTTATTTTTATTGGTTTAGAAAATTCAGCACCATGCGGAATTCCAGTATATGCCATGTTACCTGCTAAAACAGAATTACTTTGTCCATTAAAACCTCTATCAAGAAGTTTAATTCCAATTTCGTCAATTGCCAATCCATCTAGAGTTACTTTTGTACCTGGTTCAATTTCAATTATGGTTGATCCGTCAGCACTAACAATCCTAGTTGATTTTTCAAAAGAAATTTTTTCACTTACAATTCTTGAGAATCTAAAGGTTTGTTTATCAAATTTTATTTGAACACCTTTTCTGCTAAATGTCAAAGGATAATTAATTTGAGCAACTATTGCCTCATTTGTTATTTCAATATTGCTAGATACTGTGCCTCGTTTGACATCATACCCTAATTTATCAAACTGATCAAAATCACCTAAACAGGAAGCAAGGTTATTATTCATATATTCTTCAATTTTATTTGTTGAGAAAACTTTAGATAATCCATATTCAAGTTCAGCTTCAATTAATGTTTGTTTAACACAAAATTTTATTGTTGAATCTAGTAAATTTTGTTCAGATTCAAGAGATGCAGACCCTTCAGTATCAATTAATAATTGATTATTTTTGTTAGAATTGTCATACAAAAAAAATAACCCAATAACTATGATTATAGATATACCTACTACAAAATATGTTGTTATGCTTCCTCTTTTCATAATCAGCTGATTTTTGTAATACACTTAATTGTATATATATTTTACCAAACTTTTATATATCTTGTAAATCCAAGATTTAACCTATGTTTGAAATTTTTTGTTTAGGCGGGTATTCTGAAGTTGGTAAGAATATGACAGCAATAAAATACAATAACCAAATAATAATTCTTGATATGGGGATCCATCTTGAAGAATATATTAAATTAAATGACAATAATGAACATGAATTTTTTTCAAGAGATGAATTAATCAAATGTGGTGCAATTCCTGATGACAAACCCTTAAGTAAATTTAAAGATCAAGTTATTGCAATAATTCCAAGTCATGGTCACTTAGATCATATTGGTGCAATTCCTTATATGGCTGAAAAGTATGATTGTCCAATTATTTGTACACCATATACTTCAGCAATTGTTAAAGCTATACTTAAAGATAAAGATATGGTGTTAAAAAATAAGATAATTCCAATTAAATTAAATAATAAAATAAAGTTAAGTGATGAAATTACAGCTGAATTTATTAATATGACTCACAGTATTCCGCACACTGCATTAGTTATTTTACATACACCTGAGGGAAGTATTGCATATGCTAATGATTTTAAACTTGACAATCACCCAACATTAGGGTCAAAACCAAATTATAAACGAATTAAAAATTTAGGTAAATCTGGAAACATTAAAGCATTGATAGTTGACTCTCTTTATGCAGATCATCATCAAAAAACTCCTTCAGAATCTATTGCACAACATTTACTTAAAGATGTTTTAATTGACACGGATTCAAAAGATAAAGCTGTTATTGTTACAACCTTTTCAAGTCACATTGCAAGACTTAATTCTATTGTTGAATGTGGAAAAAGGATGAAGCGTAAAGTTGTATTTTTAGGTAGAAGTTTAGCAAAATATATTTATGCTGCTGAAGATGTTGGTCTTGTAAAATTTTCAAAAAAAGCTGAGGTTTGTAACTATAAAAAACATGTAGCAAAAAAATTAAAACAAATATCTCAGAACCCAGGGAAATTTTTGATAGTATGCACAGGTCACCAGGGTGAGCCAACTGCAATTTTGTCAAGAATTGCTGATGGACATTTTGAATTTGATTTAATGCCTGAAGATCATATTGTATTTTCTTGTACCACGATACCAAGTGAGATAAATGAACAAAATAGGCAGATTCTTGAAGAAAAATTAATGCATAAAAGAGTTAGAATATTCAAAGATATTCATGTTAGTGGTCATGCATGTAGGGAAGACCATCGAGATTTTATCAAGATGTTAAACCCACAACATGTAATACCTTCACATGGGCCTAAAGAGAAAACAGAACATCTAGCAAACTTGGCAAAAGAGATGGGTTATTCTGAAGATAAAGTTCATTTGGTGGAAGATAATAAAATAATCAAAATAGAATAAAAAAACTAAATTGTAGCTTTTTTATTTAATTCTGACTGAATCAAAAACATTGCAACTGGAGTGAACACTAAATATAATATAAACAATAATATATTATTGAATCCAGTAAGTTCGTTAATTGCTTTGCAGTATTTCCAAAAGTAATAAAATATTGCAAAAAAGTTTACAACTGGAATTAAAATCAAAAATAATATTAATGGATTAGGTGCAGATTTTGTATTTCCTCTAAGTTCTTTAGTTGTTTGAACTGTCCAAATAATAAAATATATTCCAAATGTGAACAAAGATAACAAAATTACAACCCATACATTTCTTTTTTTGATTGGAGTAACAGTTGCATTATTTGATGGAACAGTTTCTTTATTTGAATTTGGTGTGGGTTGAGGAGAATTTATTGGTTCTTTTTTTGATGAATTAACAAACGCAATAGCTTCATTTATATCAGTTTCATTATATCCATTATCAAGCAATACTTTTTTGAGTTGTTCTTCTGAATATCCTGCAGATTCTTGTGTTTTAATATAATCAATAATTTGTTGGTTTACCATAGTAAGTATTATTTTTATTTACAAAGTATATATTCTTTTCTTTAATTGTTTTTTGAATAATTATAGCTATTTTATATTTTTGTTTCAAGATTCCAAGTAGCAATCATTATAATATGAAAATCATAGATTTTCAAGTATAAAGTTTGTTCATTTCATTCACAATCTTTATACAATAAGAACCAAAGGTTCTTGTGTATAAATGTTAATACGTGTAGTAACCTTTATAAATAAAAATCAATTCATTTTTTGTATATATTAGTGGGGGGAATATTATAAAATGAAATTAACTCTAGCAGACTCAAAATTATTAAAAGATTCAGTATCAATAATCTCTGACCTTGTAACAGAAGCACGTTTTACAATAACAAAAGAATCCATTGATTTGGTTGCAATGGATCCAGCAAACGTTGCAATGGTAATATTTAAATTACTTAGTTCAAGTTTCACAGAATATATAGTTGACAAAGAAGTTAAAGTTGCATTAAATTTAAACAATTTAAAACAAGTTCTAAAAAGAGCTGGTGCAAATGATATTGTAACTTTAGAACTTGAAGAAAATAAGTTCAAAGTAACAATTAGAGCCAACACTACAAGAACATTTTATTTACCAATTATTGAACTTGAAGAAAAGGAACAAAAGATCCCATCATTAAGTTTTCCAGTATCAATTAAAACAGATACACATCAATTAACTGAAGCAATTGAAGATGTATCAATTGTTGCTGAGTCTGTAAGATTTAGTGCAGATGCTAATAAATTCACCGTTGCTGCTCAAGGAGATTTATCAAAAGCAAAAGTTGAGATTCCAAATGATGACAATACTGTTATTACAAAAGAAGGAGATGAAGTTCTAAAAGCAAAATATTCAATTGAGTATCTAAAGAAAATGATACAAGGAAGCAAATTATCTCCTCAAGTCTATATTAGATTTAACACAGATTATCCATTAAAGCTAGAATTTAAAGCAATGGATAAAATGATGATGGCTTTTATTTTAGCACCTCGAGTTGATAATGACTAAATAAATAAGTATTATATACTTATAATTTCTATTTTTTATTTTATGACCTATTTAGATAAATTATTAGATATTTTTGCTACAAAAATAAAAAGTTTAGAAATTCTTATGTTACAAAATGAATTAAAAGATGTTGTAAGACATGGATATTATGATAATGAATTAACTAAAGTTGCTAAATATTGTAAACAAAATAAATTATTTTTAATAAAATCACCATATAAAATTATTCCAGTAGATACTGATAAAAAGTTTTCAAATAAAGGGATTAGTGTTAAAGTCGAAGACCCAAGGGAAGGGTTTATTTTTGTATATATCTCTAAAGATGAATTATTAGCAAATAAAGCTTCATATTTTGAAATAACACAAGATCACTTTAATCTTGGCTTAATTTTAGGATACCCTGAATGCTGTTGTGTATTTTTTCAGAAAAATTTTTTCATTAGATCAAAATTGGACAATGACTATGAAATTCCAGTGTTAGAAAACTCAAAAAATAATAGATATCAGTTTTTTACAAATATTTTTGTTAGACAAAAAGATTATTGTTTGATAAGTCATTTTCCTTGTAAACTTGATTGTGAGAAGAGTGTTAAAATTGCAAAAAATGGTTTTAAGTTATTAAAAAAATTTGATGAAAAACGAGCTTGTAAATTCGAGCATAATTTAAAAATTAATCTCAACAAATATAATCGTTCTATTGTCTTTTTTTAGCAAAATATTTAAACGTTAAATCTTCTTTAAGTTAATTAGAAAAAACAGGTGAACCTTTGTTGAAAAAGAGAATTGTAATTTTTTGTCTAGTTTTTATACTTTTATCTATGTCAATATTTGGTCAAGTAGTTCTTGATAGTACAACTTCAACATTTGAATTTAAACCAGCTGATTTGAAAGTATATTTAAATACAACAGTCAATTGGACTTTTTCTGGTCAAGGAACACATACAGTTACTGCAACAGATGGATCTTTTGAAGGAGAAGATCTTGAAGAAGGAGATGAATTCCAACATAAGTTTAATGAATCAGGAACTTTTGAATATCATTGTCTTGCTCATGGTGAAACAGGACGAATAGTGGTTGAACAAAATCCTAATTTGATTGATTTTCCTTTAATAAATATTACATTGGTTGAACCAACTTTTGGCGTTAGTTTTGTTGAATTGTTTGATATTGTAGTTGAGACAACTAATGCGTCTATTTGTAAATATAGTGCATTTCCTGAAGTAAAATATGAAGATATTGATAACACTGCACAGGTTTTTGAGGCAACTGATAATTGGTTAACACATACATTGTCTGATTATAATTTGAAGACTCCTGACAATTATGAGACTTCATTATATGTTAAATGTAAGGTCAATGATAATGGCTACATTAATGAAGCAGCTCCACAAGAAATAATTCTAAGTGTTGATACAACTCCTCCAAAAATTTTAGCATTGTATGCAGATCCAAATCCTGTAATTGAAAGATTAAAGGTAGATGTTGTTGTAGAGACTGATGACAAAGTAGTATGTGATTATCAATTCTTTAATAGTGATGACCTTGGTACTGATTTTGGAGATATAAATAGATCTAGTTTTAAATCAATTAATACTAACAGTTATGATGAATTTACAGATCCAACGATAAATGACAATACTGATTATTTAGTGTTTGTTGCATGTATGAATAGAGCAGAACAACATGATTTGAATTTTACATATTTTTCTGTTAATTTATCAATAATGAACAATTTTACTGAACTTTTACCTTTTGGAAATATTAAGGATAAAGATATTGAATTAAAAGTTGTTACAAATAAAGATTCTACTTGTACTTATGATGGAGTTAACAAATTTGCACAAACAGCAACAACTGAACATTTTCTTAATTTGAGAAATCTTACTGAAAAGGTTTATACATTTCCAATCGAATGTAGGTTTGGAAATGGAGATATATTAAAAGAAACAATTATGTTTTCAGTTGACTGGTCAAAACCATCTGAGCCAACAATTGTTGCTGATGAGAATACTTGCGACAATACACAGCTATCTGCTAGTTTTTCAGCAAAAGATAACTTACAGGTTGCATATTACAATGTAAAACTTTTAGATGGTGATGGAAATGGTGTTGAATATAATTTAACTGAAAGTAAAATAACTATAATTAATTTAAGTTTAGAGAGAGGAAAAAAATATTTTTGGGAAGTTTATGCAGTTGATATTTCTGGAAATGTTGGTAGCATTAGAAAAACTTTAGGGACACAAATTTTAGAAGAAGCTGATATATTGTGTGCGGGAAATGATGATCCATATCTTAATGTTACTGGGTTATTAACTTTAGATGGGACGCAAGTAAAGTTAGGTTGTTTTGATCCAGATCCAGGAGACAGATGTAAAGAAAAAACATATGCATTAATTGATAAAAATTCAACATGTGAAGTTTGTGGTGAATGTGAATTTACAAAAATTACTTCCACTACAAAAATTGTTTTATATGAAGATACTACATTATGTTATAACATAACAGACACTAAAGGAAGAATAATTTTTGACTCAAGAAATATAAAGATTGATACTTGTACAGGGAACGTTAGTTGTTGTAATGGAGTTAGTGCAAAAATCTGTGTGTCTGAGTCTAATTGTAGTTTAGTGACAGACATGGATTGTGATGTTTTAAAATTGGATACTGATGAAGATTTAATTCCAGATTTAAAAGAAATTGAATGTGGTCTAGATCCAAATAATAAAAGTGATGCAATTCTTGATTTTGATAATGACACTTTAAAAAATAAAGATGAGTGTTTAAAATATCATACAGATATTAATAATAAAGATACAGATGATGATGGGTATGATGATAATATTGAAGCTCAAGCAAAAACTGATCCAACAGATCCAGATGATTACCCTGTTGACGAGAATAAAGATACTGACAATGATGGTATTCCAGATTTAGATGAGGAAGAATGTGGTCTAGATCCTGATAATCCTGATGACGCTGATGAAGATGCAGATGGTGATACTTTATCAAACAGACGCGAATGTTTAAATTACGGGACTGATTGGGATAAAGCAGATACAGATGGGGATGGATTTGATGATAATGTTGAACTTGATAAAAATACTAATGCCAAAGATCCAGATGATTTTCCAAAATCACATGTTCTAAATATTCTAGCGTTCACTATAGGTTTAGGGTTAGTAAGTGGAGGAATTTATTTCTTTGCAAAAAATATGTCAAAAACAAAAAAGATGGTAATACCTAAATCTGGAGCTAATAAACCACTTGTTAATTTTAATCAAGCTGGAAAACAGATGGGTTCACAACAGTTTTCACAACAACAAAACACTATGTCTGGGGTGCAACCTAATATTTCTAGTCAACCAAGAAAAGTTGTTAAACCAATTTCTCAAGCAGAGATTGATATTCAAATTAGAAAAAAAAGAGAGGAATTAAAGTTTAAAAAAATATCAACCATTTTTGATGAATTTGCTGAAGAAGGTACAGCACCAAGTGAGCAACCTAAAACAATAAAAAAAGAAAAACCTAAAATACTTGATAAGCTTGATGAAGATAAAGAAATTGAGCATGATAAGATTTTTAACAGATTAGATGATATATCAGAAGAAGATGCATTTGAAGAAATTGAACAAATTGAAAAGGAAGAAGAAGCAAAATTTGGAAAAATTAAAGAAGATGATATTTCAAAGATAGGTAAAGGTGATAAAAATAAAACATAATAAGGGTCAAGTTAGTTCACAAATATTTGTATATATTCTTGCAGCAGTTATAATTGGCATTTTATTTTTAGTAGGATTTAAAGCAATTTCAACAGTATTAGGTTTTACATCAGGTGCACCAATGCAAGAGTTTCAAACAAAATTTAGCGGGAAAGTTTCTGGAGCTGCCAGAAGTTATGGTAAGGTTGAAAGGTTTGAGTTTTCAATACCAGATAAATTTGATGAAATTTGTTTTATTGATTCCTTGGATGAGAATGAACTACATACAGCTATTTTACCAGGAAATGCAAATCAGTTTATCAAAGATGTAGTAGACGAAGGTGTTGGTCTTAATGTTTTTTATATGAAAGATGGTACTTATGATGAAGGATCCTTTTATGTAGAAAAATTAGATATCGCAACTGATGATTATTTATGTTTAGAGAACGGTGATAGATTAGAAGTATGGTTAGAAGGAGTAGGTGGGTCAGCATGTTTAATGGTGGATCAATCTGAATCATGTGATTAGATAAATTAATTTTTTTAAAAAAAAGAAATAAAATGAGAAAGAAAGGACAAGTACAAATGCAATTTAACTTAATCAGCTGTAATCCATCGGCTGGCACTGGAGGTGCGACACTAAACTAAAGTTTAGGTCCCACATAACTAAATAATAAAATGAGAAAGAAAGGACAAGTACAAATGCAATTCAACTGGATTTACGTTGCAATAGTTGGTGCAATAATCTTAGCTGTTTTTGTGAATATTGCAGTTGGTATTAGGCGAGGTGCAAGAGATCAATTAGCAGGTGACGCTCTTACTTATTTTGATGAAATTTTTACAAGTGTACAAGCATCAGAGAACACTGAAAACTCAATTGTTCTTCCAGGGTTAGATTTGGAAGTCGCAACCTATGCAGACAATTGTTATGAATATAGTATTAAAGGTTCAGACATAGGTAGACGACCCACGGAATATACTTCATTATTTAGCCCAAATTTAATTAAAACAAGAATTTTAAGTTATTCTTTAGGTTGGGATGTACCATTTAGAGTTAATTACTTTTTATATTTAACAAGTCCAGAAATAGTATATGTTTCAGTTGGGAATAATGTGATTACTGAAGAACTTCCAGAACATCTTGATATGGAGATAAGTAATTACAATGAATTTGAAAATGAGAATTATTACAAAGTTAAGTTTTTTTCAACCACTAAAAAAGCTGATGATGCATATCTAAATCCTTCTGTAAATAAACTAAAAGATGAAGATGTGTCAGCAATTTACATTAATGAAGGAGAAAAATCTATAACCTGGTATAACAAAGATAAAGATACTTTTGTGGAATCAGGAAAAACATATTATTTGGATGAACCAACATTAATTGCAGCCATATATTCAGAGAATTTAGATTCGTATGAATGTAATATGAGAAAAGCACTTGAAAGATTAAATAAGTTTTCAACAATTTTAAAAGATAGAATTGCAGAGATAAAATCTTCAGATTTGTTACCTTTATGTACAAGTGCATCATATGATCAAGCAGCAGATTTACTAAGTCAATTAACTGATGCAACTAATGATTTTGATGTGTCTAGTGAATCATTTAACAGGATAAGTTCAATAAGAGATCAATTACAACAAATTAATACGGATATTAATAAGAGGAGTTGTCCAACTGTATATTAATTAAGAGAATGAGAACGAAAGCACAGATACTAATCAACTGCCACAGTCGGTTGACACCTGGGTGCGACATTAACCGAAAAAAGCGCTTAAATCACACAAAAAAATGAATAAAAAAAGTCAATTACAAATTATGGAGAACGTTTTTGTAATGTTAATTATATTCATAATATTAGTTATTGCATTTGTATTTGTAATGGTAATGCAAAAATCTGAACAAAAAGATAAACTTGAAGAATATAAAGAATTAGAATTAATTAAAAAAGCACAAGTCTTAAACTTTTTACCAGAGATGCAGTGTTCTGATAATAATAACTTAGATCCTGATTGTTATGATATATTAAAAATTAAAACTTTTAAAAAGTATTTAGAAACTGATCAATTATATTATAGGTCGATGCTTGGTTACATAAAAATTGTTGTAACTAGATATGACCCAAGTCCAGACATAAATAAAGAAATTGAATCTTGGGAAATATATGACAACAAGCCAGAAGAATATAATGGCGAGATGCCATTACAGTTTCCAGTATTATTAAAAGATGTAACTGAGAATTCAAATTATTTTGGAATAATTAAATTGACATTATATAGTTAAAATGAATAAAAGGAGATTAGCTAAACGTTCACAAAGTGAAGTTATTGGTGTAGTAATTATAGTAATTATATTAGTAATTGCAGGAGTATTTATGTTAACTCAAAGATTAAAGGATAAAGATTCTCAAAAAGATACTTTTGTTGATCCAAAGTTAGCACAGAGTTTTTTAAACGCTTTAATGAATACAAAAACTGAGAAAAATGTCATGGTGTCAGATATAATAAAAGATTGTTATTCTAACCGAAATGATTTATGTGGTTCAACGTCCACCAGTGACTGTTGTTCGTATGCATATGCAACAATGAAGAATGCAGTTGAAGCAACACTAGGTGAATGGGATAAAAGTTATAGATTAAGTGTAACCCGGGGGAGTGAAAATCAAAGGATTGAAGATATATTTACACCAGGTTGTAATAAGTTTAGTGAGAAGGAGCAACCAGGATTTTATTACATTCCACCACCACCGCCAATTATTGTAAGGTTGGATATTTGTAAAGATTAAGAAAATAGAGTAATATTAAGAGAAAAAATTTAAATAGTCTGAGATAAAAAGAATATCTATTAATAGAAAATATTTGGTGAATTGATGTATAAGAAGGGGAAGCTTACATTATATATAATAATAGGATTAGTTCTAGTAGTAGCTTTGTCAACATTTGTTTATATTAATAATTCTAGAATTGAACAAGAATTAATTATTGGTTCAGAAGGTTCATTGTCTTTTGCAAATATTAGAACAAGTGCAAAAGTTTACATTAATCAATGTCTTGAAGAATCTGCAAAAAATTCCATTAATAGATATGGTTTGGATTTTACTGAAGAACAAATTAAATATGAAATTGATCATTCACTTCTAAATTGTTTAGATAGATTTGAAGAATTTACAACTCGTGGGTATGAAGTAACATTTGAACAACCTGATTCAACTGTGATTGTTGAAGAATCTCAAGTGTATGTTGATTTGTATTTTCCTGTAGAGTTTACTGATGGGTTCCAGACAGTAAGGCTTGAAGATCAGTTGTATAAATTAAACAGATTAAGTACAATGACTTTGACAAATGGTATGATTGAAGAGAACACAATATTCTTTTCAGAAGATCAAGACATGGTTATTAGAACGGTGGGTAACACTAGAGTTATGATAGATGACAAAATAGTTGATAAAATTTCTTTAAAACTAATGGGTAAACATTTCAACGGGAATAATAATGGTGTTGTTATTGGTCAAAAAGTGTATGAAGGACTTCCAAATGGTGCATCATTTGATCCACCAGTTAGGGTTGAAATGAGAATTGATAAAATTGATTTACCTACAGCATATGAATATGACGAACCAAAATTAGGTTATTTTGATGAAGCAGCAGGATTATGGAAAACATATCCAGGATGTGGTGTTAGAGAGGATGATGATTCATATTATTATTGTGGAGAAGTAGATCATTTTACACCAATAGGTGTTGTAGCATGTGGTAAAAAAGACGCTGGTGTTTTTAGATTCCAATTAGATTATTTGTACGAGTCACCAATTCAACCAGAAGATGATGGGGACAAGAAAGGAGAGTATTTGACATGGTTGGCTTGTGTCGATGGATTTGGAGAGGATTGTAGGCATATACCTTCCAAAGAAATGGTTAGAGCTCACTGTGTGTTTATGGATGAATATGAAGGAGAAGAACCAGAGTCAAGTGGTGCTACATCTGAACCAGGTGACGGAGAGTATGATCAATATCTACCTGATTCTGAAGAAACTCCTGTTGGTGAAGATGAAGTAACTAATCAGGATGCACCTGCAGAAGGAGGTAGTTCAACTGAAGAAACTCCTGGAATTAATTATAATAAAGTGATTCATAGATATAACATTGAGTATCATGGACAGTTTCCAAAAGAAAAATCTTCACAAGAAAAATGTCAATTCATGTTGGCTGATTTTGATTTGGATGATGTGGTAAAAACTATCCCTGCAGAATCCATAACTTCTACTGACGATGTTGATTGCCATGAAGTATGTTCTAAAAATATTAAAAAACAATGGAATGAGTATTATGGTACAAATGATTTTCCAAAAGAGATTAAAAAAGTAACAAATTATGATTTTGATGAATTCTATTTAATATTTATTGATGGGGATAGTATAAAAGATAATGCAAAATTAGTATGTACCAATGAGAAAAATGAACCAGATTGTGAATTAGATATTGATGAGATAACTTTTGAAAGTGTTATGGATAGTCAAATAGTTGCAACACCTAATACTTATGGATTTGTTGATGTAAAAAGTGAAACTGATTTTGATTATGAAACTATTAAAGATCCTATGAAGGAGGGGATTTCGTTACCTAACAAAGATTCTACGGAAGAATATGTTGGTGGGTTTGCAGCTCAACCTTTTATTTTTAGTACTGATGGTGATGGATGTTTAGATACTAATGATAATCGTCCAGAATTAATGGGTCTTCCTTATGATGAAACTAAAAAAAATGATGATGGAGAACGGATTGTTCCAGGATATGTTGAAGCCACATTATTAACTCCTTTGCATGATGACATATCTGGTTGTGAAGGTGGAGATGATGATCCTGGAGAAGGAATGGATCCAGGTTCAGATGCCGAATGTGGGGGTCAAATATTGGGAATGTTTACTCATACAGCTGGAACAGGTAAAGTAATTATACCAGAAGATAGTATGCAAGGAGATGGAGTTTCATGCAGTCAAGGAGATAATTGTTATTGGGTATTGAATCCAAGTTTTCTTAAAAGCACTATAACTGATTCAGGTGCTACGTACCATGGATATGGGTTGTCAGCAGGTCTTAATTATTTATCTGTGTATGTACAAAATACAGGTGGAGATGCAGATGCATACGCTTCAGCAATCTTACAGTTTAAAGGAACAGGTGTTACAAGTTTAGGGTCAACTGGAGCTCCAGGAGAATCTTGTGTTGCACCAGGAAAAATAGGATCTGATTCAGCAGAAAATAAACTTACTGTACAAGATAGAATTTTATATTATTTGAATTGTGATGGTAGATCAACTACAGGTTGGTGGCATAATGATGAATTAAATGATTTAGCATCTAATTTTAAAGACGGTGATCGAAGTATTGAATTATGTGCACAAGAAGGAGATTTACCAAGTAAGTATTTGGATGATGATGAATTTAGTACACAAGGTGGATATTGTGTTAAATGTGATCCTGGTGTTGGTTTACTCGAAGGTGATGGGCGTGATAGGAGTGGAGATTCGGATGATGAATATTGTAAAGTTTGTCGTGGGAAAGTAAATACTTTTGATAATAATTGTAGGTGCAATGGACACATACTCACCCAAGACATTTTGAAAAAGTTTGATCAATACGATGGGGATGTACAAATTGTTGAAGCAAAAAATGCTGATAATCAAAATAAAGCATCGTTTGCATATTGTACATCAAGTGGATTTTCAAAATCCCCAGGAGCTGGTGAAGATGGAGAAGGAACAACATACCAACCACATCCAATTGGATTAAAGGGTCAAACTTGTAGTTATTCAGTCGGTAGTGTTGATTTGAAGGGTGTGTGTAAAGAAGCATGTGGCGATGATATGATTAAAGTAAGTGAGATGGGTGCAACTGGAGGAAGTTGTAGTGAAGGAGTTTGCTGTACTAATGTTGGAACTTTGAAGACTGATTTAGGTGAAGGAGAGGCATGTGGAGAGAATGTAGGTATATGTAGTACTGAAAATCCTGTTTGTTGTTCTGTACAGAATGTAGGAAGAACTACTAAAGTATGTCAAAAAGATAAAACTAAGTGTTTAATTGATGATGATCATCCAATTGACTTAAGTGCTGTTCCAAGATGTGGTGGAGTATCAAATGTTAATACACAAGAGATTATAGATTGTAAATGTGGTGAAGATTTGTTAAGTAATAATCCAAAATACCATGATGATATAACTGAAATTTTTTGTTGTAACAATGATATGTTTTCATATGCAAAAGATGCGTGTGGTGGTAAAGATGGGGAAGTAGAGATTGGAGATACATGTTCAGTTCAAGGAACATGTAAAGACACATGTATTGGTTCACTAGATGTGACAGATCATTTGATATATAATGAATGTGGTGTTGATAAATTAGGTGGTAACGCAGATAGGTTAAGATGTTGTGTTGAAGAAGATAAAACGAATTCAGTAGTTTGTTGTGAAACAAAAAATAAAGATTCAGGAAAAGTTACTAGTAGAACTATGTCAGCTTATTCTGTTTGTGTTGCAGCAAATGAAGGTGATAAAGATTTTGATTGGATTATTAATCCTTATCTAAAAGATGGATTGTGCATAGACCCTATCAAAGAAGATGATCCAACTTCTAAAGAAGGTGATGGTTGTTGTTATCATATGGCAACTTGTAAATATGAAGTTATGTCTAAAAATGAATGCCCTATATCTGAAGAAG